>Ga0209985_10004473_pt1 | contig 11258 bp, 8 predicted proteins | sample NOAtaG_FD_187305 | JGI IMG/M metagenome (GOLD analysis project Ga0209985, IMG submission 187305) | Freshwater lake microbial communities from Lake Erie, under a cyanobacterial bloom - NOAA_Erie_Diel6S_1000h metaG (SPAdes) (version 2) | ecosystem: Environmental > Aquatic > Freshwater > Lake ... | reverse complement strand
CCGCGCAGTCGCGCAGTACATCAGCAACATGGCATTCAGGTGAGCCTGCACCGAGGAGACATCAAAGGGCGCGACGATGGATGACCTGTTTCTCAAGGTCTGCACCAGGCCATCTCCAGCCAGTCGAATCAGCGCTTCCCGCACTGGAGATCTGGACACTCCAAACCTTCCAGCAAGTTCCGTCTCGTCCAGCAGTGTGCCGGGCGGCAGTCGAAGCGACAGGATATCGTCGCGAAGGCTGTCGTAGACGTAGGCGGCACCAAATCCCCGCCCCCGCTTGGCGGCGGGACGTTTGGCGGACTTGGCAGCAGTCTTGGTCGATCTTGCGGTCGCCATGGTGGTCGGCTTTGGATCCAGTGTTTGTCGACACGGAGTGTATGTTGGGTTCTTGCGACGCAGCGCACGAAACCCGATCGGGTGCTGGCGCACTCCAGAATCTCGGGGCTGGCCCGCACCATGCGCTCGAAATCCTCCACCACACCCTCGGTGTGGCGTACCAGCGTCACGTGCGCCAGCACGCACACCGCAAGGCCCAGCTTCTCGCGGTCCATCAGCGTGACGCGGGCGCGCAAGACGCCGGCATCCTGCAGCGTCTTCAGACGCCTCCACACGGGCGTGGGCGACAGGCCCACGGCCTCGGCCAACTGCTGGACGGAGAGGGTGGCATCGCGCTGCAGGCACTCGATCATTCGGCGGCAGGTTCTCGCCGGCGACACCATCGATGAGCCTGAGAGCGTTGATTGTGGGCTTCTCACTCAGTCCATGGACGGATAGGCATAGGAACGCGCCGGCAAATGCGTTTCCTTGACCGTCCGAGGCGACACCCAGCGCAGGAGGTTCAGGGCCGACCCAGCCTTGTCGTTGGTACCACTACGACGTGCGCCGCCGAAAGGCTGCTGGCCCACCACCGCCCCAGTGGGTTTGTCGTTGATGTAAAAGTTGCCTGCGGCGAAGCGCAAGCGGGCCTCGGCCTCAGCCAATGCAGATCGATCCTTCGCGAACACCGCGCCAGTGAGTGCATAGGCCGTGCTGGTGTCGATCCAAGTCAGCGCCTCGTGCCATCGCGAATCCTCGTAAACATGAACGGTGAGCACAGGGCCAAAAAGCTCATCGCACATCAATGGGTGTCTTGGATTCTCCACCTCGATAACGGTGGGCTTGATGAAGAAACCATTCACATCCTCGTAGGTTCCTCCACACAGGATACGGGAGTCCGACGCGAACCGAACGCTATCAATTGCCTTGGTGATGCGTTCGTAGGCCCGCGCATCGATCACGGCCCCCATAAAGTTGGACAAGTCCCGCACGTCGCCCATACGAACGGTCGATATCAGATCACACAGACGCTCGCGTAAGCGGGGCCATACGGACGCAGGGATATAGGCGCGGGAGGCGGCGCTGCACTTCTGGCCTTGGTACTCGAATGCGCCACGCAGCAAGGCCACACTTAAGGCTTCAATATCAGCGGATGCATGTGCGACGACAAAGTCCTTACCACCGGTCTCGCCTACTAGCCGTGGGTAGTTGCGGTAGCGCTGAAGGTTCTGTGCAGTCTGCAGCCATAGCTGATCGAACACCGCGGTCGAGCCTGTGAAGTGCAGGCCTGCGAAGTTCGCGTGAGCCATGACCACCTCGCTCACTGATACGGGATCGCCGGGCACGAAGTTGATGACCCCTTGCGGCAGCCCCGCTTCTTCTAGCAGCTCCATCACCAAGAAATTACTCAGCACTGCCGTACCGGCCGGCTTCCACAACACTGTGTTTCCCATCAGCGCTGGCGCAGCCACGAGATTGCCGCCTATGGCTGTGAAATTGAAAGGCGTGACCGCATAAATGAATCCCTCGAGGGGCCGGTAGTCTGTCCTGTTGCGTACGCCTGCACTCGAGATCGGCTGCTGGGCCGCGATCTCTTGCGCGAACTGCACATTGAATCGCAGGAAGTCAATTAGCTCGCACGCGGCATCAATTTCAGCCTGCTGAGCCGTCTTGCTTTGCCCGAGCATCGTGGCCGCATTCACACGCTGGCGCCAAGGCCCCGCGAGCAAATCAGCGGCCTTCAGAAACACTGCCGATCGCTCGGCCAACGACCAGCGGCTCCATTCGGTTTGGGCTTTGGTCGCTGCTTCAATTGCCTTCGACACCTGCGACTTCTCGGCCAGGCCAACGTGGCCTAGCACCATTCGGTGATCATGAGGCGCTTTGACCGGGGCGAGCCTACACCCCTGAACCCGCTGGCCGCCAATCACCAGCGGCAGGTCTCTGGCTGTGCAGGCCTGGCGATTCAATTCGGCCTCGAGATCGCGCCGCTCGGGCGAGCCCGGGCGGTAGCCGAGAACCGGCTCATTGACAGCGGTGAATCGCGGGCCGGCGCCCTCTCGGAGAAGATCGGTCATCTGAGTCACACTCTTGAGGACGAATGACAGCCTCGCCAGTGAGCGGCCATCGCAAAGACTCGGTGGGCGAACGCTGGCTTACTGTTGCAGGATCTTGGAGAGGAACTCCTTGGCCCGGGCTGAGCGACCGTCGGGGTTACCGAAAAACTCGTCCTTGGAGCAGTCCTCGACGATACGACCCTGGTCCATGAAGATCACGCGGTGGCTAACCTTCTTGGCGAAGCCCATCTCGTGCGTCACGCACATCATGGTCATTCCCTCTCTGGCCAGTTGCACCATCACATCAAGCACCTCTCCCACCATCTCGGGATCCAGAGCAGAGGTTGGCTCGTCAAACAACATCACGATGGGGTCCATTGACAGCGCGCGCGCAATCGCCACGCGTTGCTGCTGACCGCCCGAAATCTGCCCGGGAAACTTGTCCTTGTGGGCCATGAGGCCCACGCGGTCAAGCATCTTCAGGCCACGCTGCAGCGCCTCATCCTTGCTGCGACCCAGCACCTTGATCTGGGCCAGCGAGAGGTTCTCGGTCACCGTCAGGTGGGGGAAGAGCTCGAAGTGCTGGAACACCATACCCACGCGGCTACGCAGTTGTGGAAGGTTGGTCTTGGCAGCAGTGACACTGACGCCGTCAATGCGGATGTCACCTTGCTGTATGGTCTCGAGCGCATTCACGGTCTTGATGAGCGTGCTCTTGCCTGAGCCGGACGGCCCGCACACCACCACCACCTCGCCCCTGGCGATGCGCGTGGTGCAGGCGTTGAGCACCTGGAAGCTGCCATACCACTTGCTGACATCGTCGATCTCAATCATGGTGACCCCCTGAGCTCAACGGACGATGGCCGTTCGCAGTTGCAGTTTGCGTACTTGCCAGGACAGCAAATAGCAAATGAAAAAGTAGACCGCTGCCACGAAGAGGTACATCTCCACCAAGCGCCCATCACGCTGACCGATCTTGGTCGCCGCCCCCAAGAAATCCGTGATCGACAGCACATAGACAAGCGAGGTGTCCTGGAACAACACGATCACCTGGCTGAGCAGCACTGGCAGCATGTTTCGCAGCGCCTGCGGTAGAACGATCTGCGACATCACCTGTCGCTGCGTCAGCCCCAGCGCCAGCCCCGCCTGGGTCTGGCCGGCCGGGACGGAGCGGATGCCCGCCCGCACGATTTCCGCGAAGTACGCGGCTTCGAACATGGTGAAGGTGATCACGCTCGACCAGAAGGCTCCCACCTTGACAGGCTCCTTGGCGCCCAACAGCCAAGCGCCCAGGAACGGCACCAGGAAAAAGAACCAGAAGATGACCAGCAACAGCGGAATGGCGCGTATCAGATTCACATAGGCGCCAGCCGCACTCGAAACCCACCGGTTTCCGGACAAGCGCATCAGGGCCAAGAGAGTGCCAAGCACTACGCCGCCCAGAGCAGCCATCACCGTGAGAGTGACGGAGAAGACGAGGCCCTCGCCGAGCAGATAGCCCAGCGAGCGGCCGATCACGGAAAAGTCAAGGCCGTCCACCCTCAGGACCTCTGCCCAAGAGCCTGCCCCGAGAAGCCTGGAACCGCCAGACGATGCTCGAGCACTCGCATCAGGCGCACCACCATCAGGTTCAGGACCACGTAGATGATGGTTGCGGCAGTAAAGGCTTCGAAGACTTGGAAGCTGTACTCCTGGATGGCGCGCGCTGCGGCTGTGAGCTCGATCAGTCCGACGGTGAGGGCAACCGAGCTGTTCTTGATGGTGTTGAGGAATTCGGAAGTCAACGGGGGCACCACGATGCGCAGCGCCATTGGCAAGAGCACGTGCCGGTAGGCCTGGGGCAATGTCAAGCCCAGCGCTGTCGCAGCCTGGAGTTGCCCTCGGGGCAAGGATTCCAGCCCCGCTCTCACCTGTTCAGCCACGCGGGCAGAGGTAAACAGCGCCAGACCGAAAGTAGCGGGAAGAAAGGATCCCCAGGGGGGCTGGATCTGCTTGATGGCCGAGCCCCAAGCAGCAGGCAACAACTCCGGCACCACAAAGTACCAGAGAAAGATCTGCACCAGCAGTGGAATGTTGCGGAATACGTCGACCCAGAGCGCCGCAGCACGTTGCAAACCCGCATGGGGCACCGTTCTGGCAATGCCGACACACACCCCGAGCAAAAGGGCTAGCGCCCAAGCTGAAAACGCCACGCCGATCGTCCAGCCGAAGCCTGTTATCAGGGTGTCGAGGTACGTGCCGTTGCCGTCAGCTGATGGCTGCAGGAAGACCGACCAGTTCCACGGGTAGTTCATGAGACAAGCTCTTCAAGGCAAGGCGAGGGGCCGGCAGTTTGCCGACGACCTCGCCGAACTGATGTGTACCCGACGGAGGTCGATCGCCTCAGCCGTCTCAGACACCCCGATCGTTCGGGTTGTCCAATGATTCCTTCAACTGCGGCGTGATGGGGAAGTTCAGGTTCAAGCCCTTGGGTGGAATTGGGCTCATGAACCATCTGTTGTAGAGACGGGCGAATTCGCCGCTCTTGACCATGCTGGAGAGCGTGCGGTCCACCAATGCTTTGAACTGCGGGTCGTCTCTGCGCATGATCAGACCATAGGGCTCCACACGCAGAGAATCGTCGAGCAGACGCCAGTTTCCAGGGTTGGGGCTGTTGGCCACCAAGCTGGCAAGCAGGATGTCATCCATCACGAATGCCTCGGTACGACCGGTAGTCAACGTGAGGAAAGATGCGGCGTGGTCGGGGCTCAGCACCTTGTTGACCTGGAACTTCTTCTCCTGCTCGCGGGCAGCCATCAGACCGATAGAGGTTGATGCCGCGGTGAAGGCCACCGGTTTGCCAGCCATCTCTTCGAAGGACTTGATGGGGCTGTCCTTGCGCACCACGGCGCGGATGCTGGAGATGAAGATGGTGTTGCTGAAGGCCACCACCTTCTGGCGCTCGACCGTGTTGGTGGCCGGACCGCACACGATATCAATCGTGCCGTTCTGGATGAGGGGTATCTGGTTACTGAGTTGTATCGGCTGCATCTTCACTTGCACAGACGGCAGCTTGAGTTCCGCCTTCACGGCGTCCACCACCTTGGCGCACAGATCCATTGCAAAACCCACCGGCTTCTGCTGGTCATCCAGATAGGAGAAGGGAATTGATACCTCACGATGGCCGAGCCGGATTTCTCCAGACTCCTTGACTTTGGCGAGCGTGCCGGAAATTCCTTGGGCGTGGACGGGGGTAGCTGCGACCAGCGCGGTTGCGGCAGCCAACAGAGAGGTCTTGAGCTTCATGGCGTATCTCCTTGGGTTGGGGCGTGGGGAAAACGGTCGCCGTGTGGCCTGGGGGGCGGGGTCATCGACGGCTTCAAAGGCTGCCGGTGCCTGCTGCAAAGAGCGAACGCATCAGCTCGGCATCCTGGTTACGGGCGCTGGAAAGCAGCGGGGCATAGTCTGGCAAGGCCGCGTTCATGACCCAGCCTGCAGCCAGCGAACCTGCACCGCAGGCGGCCATGGAGCCATAGCCCGACAGAGCGGCGGCCAGGAAGGCGCCAGACGTCTTCATCGGTCCAATGAGTGGCCAGTTCTCAGCCGTCATGGTGTAGTAGCCACCGTAGTGGTGCGAGCCACGCGGGAGCTTGCCGATGTACTGGGCCAGGCCCTTGTGCAGACGACTGGCCGCGCGCAGCACGATGTCCGGGAAGTGAGGGTCGATGGGGCTCTCGGCATGAGGGTCTGTCGGAGTGTGGTTGTAGGCCCAGCCGAGCTTGATCCAGCTGCCATTGACCTGGCCGTCCGGGCGGCAGTGGATGCCTCCCGCCATCGGCTCCACCAGCTTGCGGGTGGCCGGGTCCGAAGCGAGCAGGTCACGGTCTTCCGCCGACCAGGCCAATTGCTGGCCATCCAGGTCGATGGTGAAGGGCATATGGCGAGATATGGCACCCCCCCGGTCCTCGAACGAGATTTTTTGCTGGTACACACACTGCACGGGCACCTCATCGCCCAGCATTCGAGCGATGTCCTGCACAAAAGGACCAGCTGCATTCACAAGGCGATCGGCGCGTAGCTTGCTGCCTCCTTGCTCGCCGGCCAACTCCAGAGTAAACGGGGTGACGCCGCTGATGCCCACCACTTCGGCACGGCGTACGCGCACGCCCTGCTCGCGCAGGTTCTCGAGCATGAACTTCCCCATCTGCTGCGCGCTGATGGAGCCGGCGCGGCGGATGTGAATCACGGTAGCCACATCGTCCGCATACTCGGGAAATGTCTTGCGGATGAGCGTACGGTCCAGAAGCACGTCGACCCCATCGGGCGCTTGATCCCACGGGGCGCGCAGCGGCGCCCGGTAGTCGCCGGCCGTATCGCGCAGTCGGATGCGGTGCGGCGCATCGCCATAGCCCTTGTACAGCTCTTCGATCAGATCTTCGGGCCGCTCCCGACGGCTAACCAGCGCATAGCCGCCCCGCGTCATGTTCAACCGCCCGCCGCTATCTCGGTCCAACTGCTCCATCAGTGTGATCGAGAAGTCGGTGAAGGCCGTCATGACTGGATGTGGCCACCAATTGCGGTAGTTCTCGCCCGACTGCGCGGAGGTCAGGCTCATCGGATCACGAGGATCGATCAGTGCGATGCGCTGAACCCCGTGAGTCTTCGCCAGGTAGTACGCCACGGCAATACCCACACTGCCTGCGCCTACCACCGCTACTTCGACATGCTCCAACGAATGGGCCACCATTGCTCCGCGTTCCTCGACCGTGCAGAGGCGCACAGCCACGATGAGGCGGGATTCTGTCGATCTCACGATTCATGAAAAGCGACATTTTTTGATTCGAAACATTCTTATTCAAGATGTTTCGAAGCTGTGGAACCTTGGGCGCCTAGCGTCGGCGCGTCGGCTCGCCCGTCTGGAAGGCTCGACTGAAGTCGCAGCACTCCTGCACCAGCCTCACCACGGAGGTGAGAAATGCGTTGCGAAGCTCCTTCTTGTACGTCGCCACGTAAGTCACGTGCGGAGCGGCGGGTCGAACCTTGAGCACCTGCAGCAAGCCCGCATCCACCATTGGACGCAGGCAGTCATGCGGCAGCCTGGCCACACCAAGTCCCGCGACCGTCATCGACACGACGGTCACCAGGTTGCTGCTGACAATCGTGCGGGTGGGCTCCTGGCCTACCGTCTTGAGCCAGCGATTGAGGATCCGGCCACTTCCTGACTGCTGACCCTCTTCCAGGAACGTGTGCTCCATCAGCGTAGCGAGGGACAGGCTGTTCTTACCGACGAAGCCAGGTCTGCACATCCAGGCCATCGAGACCTCCCCCACCAGTTCCCGGCTCAGGCGGGGATCCTCCAGTTCGGCGGGTACAACAATCAAGTCGAGCTCACTGGCCATGAGCTTCTCCCGCAACGGCATCATGGCCCCGGCCTCCGGTTCGATGATGACCTTCGGATACGCCTGCGTAATGCGGGAGAGCAACGCAGGCAACCAGGTCATGGCCACCACTTCTGTCACCCCGATACGCAAACGCCGCTCGATCACCTCTGGCCGCGAGAAGCGTTCGACCGCAGCGTCGCGCTGCTCCAGCAACTCCTTGGCAATCAGGTGCATCTCCAGGCCCTTGTCCGTGGGACGGGCCTTGCGCAGGGTGCGATCAAAGAGCGGTGAGTCGAAAAGCTCCTCGAGCTCCTGAACGCGCTTCGACACGGCTGACTGCGTTGTGTGCAGTCGCGCAGCGGCCTGCGCAAACCCGCCAAGTTCCACAACCCAGTACAGCGCTTCGAGATGTTTGAAGGTCAGCATGCAGGCAAATGCCCTATGAGCCAATGATTCTGCATTTACGCGCTAGGACACTGCTGCTCCGGGCAAGATCTGCCCTCTCCAGCACCTGGCCCGCCAGACGCTACGCAGCTCTTTTTTTGACCCAGCGACCCGGCCTCAAGCCATGGCCATCAAGCTGGCGTTGCCTCCAGCAGCGGCCGTGTTGATGCTGACCGAACGCTCCAGCACCAGGCGCTCCAAGGGCACGGCCGGGTCGCCAGGGGCCAGGCGCTCTACGCTGACTACCGGGCCTTCGCGCCCGGCGAGCACCTGCTGCACGGCGATGAGCTCTTCGGGTGTGCCGTGCAGAAGCACCGCGTCGAAGGGCGTGGCCTGGGCCGACCAGTCGTTCACCAGGCTCACGCGGGCTTGCACGTCGCGCGGCAGGCGCTGCCAGTGGGCCCGTGTCTTCGCCTGGGCGGGCCAGAGGGCGCGGCTGCCCACGGCGAGCACAGCGTCCAGCTGGCGCTGGCGGTCTGTGTCATCCTCGGCCAGGCACAACACGCCGTCCCGGGGCACCAGGCGATAGAGGTTGCGCTCGCCCGTCGAGCCCGGCAGCGGCGCGCTGGCCACGTGTTGCGCGCGGCTCAGCACATCGGGCGGTGCCTGCGACAGCAGCCGGTACAGGTACAGCGGGCCGCCGGACTTCGGCCCGGTGCCCGACAGGCCTTGGCCGCCAAAGGGCTGCACCCCCACCACCGCGCCCACCATGGAGCGGTTGACGTACAGGTTGCCCACCTTCGCGGCGCGCTCCACCTCGCTCACGGTCTCGTCGATGCGGGTGTGCAGGCCCAGGGTCAGCCCGTAGCCGGTGGCGTTGATCTGGCGCAGCAGCCCCGGCAGGTCGTCTCCGCGGTAGCGTAGGACGTGCAGCACCGGGCCGAAGACCTCGCGCTGCAGTTCGTCCAGGGCCTCGATCTCGATCACCGTGGGCTGCACGAAGTGGCCGTGCTCCAGCGGCTGATCGGGCGGGGCACAGACTTGGTGGACGCGGCGGCCCCTCTTGCGCATGTACTCGACATGGGCCTTGATCACGGCCTGCGCCGGGGCGTCGATGACCGGGCCCACGTCCGTGCTCAGGCGCTGCGGGTCGCCCAGGCGCAGCTGCGCCATGGCCCCCAGCAGCATCTGCAGCACCCGGTCGGCGGCCTCTTCCTGCACGCACAGCACCCGCAGCGCCGAGCAGCGCTGGCCGGCACTGTCGAAGGCCGAAGCCAGTACGTCGGCGACCACCTGCTCGGGCAGCGCGGAGGCGTCCACGATCATGGCGTTCTGGCCCCCCGTCTCGGCCACCAGGGGGATGGCCCGGCCTGTGAGCCCCACGCGGCCGGCCAGGGTGCGCTGCAGCGTGCGCGCCACCTCGGTGGAGCCGGTGAACAGCACGCCCTGGACGCGCTCATCGGCCACCAGCCGCGCCCCCACCACCTCACCGCGCCCCGGCAGCAATTGCAGTGCGCCGCGCGGCACGCCCGCCGCCCACAGGGCGCGCACCGCTTCGGCAGCGATCAGCGGGGTCTGCTCGGCGGGCTTGGCTAGCACCACGTTGCCAGCGGCCAGTGCAGCGGCCACCTGGCCGACGAAGATGGCCAGCGGGAAGTTCCAGGGGCTGATGCAGGCCACAGGGCCCAGCGGCTGGTGCGTGGCGGGGTCGAAGCCCGCACGCAGTTGCTGCGCGTCGTAGCGCAGGAAGTCCACCGCCTCACGCACTTCGCCCACGGCGTTGGCCGCGGTCTTGCCGGCCTCGCGCATCAGCCGCGCCATGAGCAGGGGCATGTCGGCCTGCAGCAGGTCGGCCGCGGCGTCCAGCATGCGCGCGCGCTCAACGGGCGGCGTGCGGGCCCAGGGGTCGGCGCTGCACTGGGCGTGCACCAGCGCTGCCTCGATCTCTTCGGCCGTGCACTCGCGGCTGACCCCCACCGTGTGGCGACGGTCGGCAGGGTTGGTGACGGGCTCGAGGACGCCGTGCGGCGTGTCGAAGGCCAGCAGCGGGCCGGCCTGCAACGCGTCTTGCGGGGGCATGACGTTCTTGGCTGGGGCCTGAGCCTCGAACACGTGCGCCAGCGCCAGAAGCTGCTGCTCGCAGGCCAGGTCCAGCCCTTGCGAGTTGCGCCGCGCCGGTCCGTACAGCGCGCCGGGCAGCGGCAGGGCCGGGTGCGGCAGGCCCACAGTGCCCTCCTGCTGCGCCTCCTCGTCGATCAGCGCCACCGGGTCGCGCACCAGGGTGTCCAGTGGCAGATCGGGGTCAGCCAGGCGGTGGACGAAGGAGGTGTTGGCGCCGTTCTCCAGCAGCCGGCGCACCAGGTAGGCCAGCAGCGTCTCGTGCGTGCCCACCGGGGCGTAGATTCGGCAGGGCCGGCCCAGGCCGCCCTGGTCCACCGCGGGCACCACCTGCTCGTAGAGCGGCTCGCCCATGCCATGCAGGCACTGGAACTCGTACTGCCCCGTTGCGAAGGCTCGGGGATCTGCCATCTCATGGATGGCCGCCACCGTGTGCGCGTTGTGGGTGGCGAATTGTGGGTACACCGCATCAGGCGCGGCCAACAGCCGGCGGGCGCAGGCCAGGTAGGCGGCGTCGGTGTGGGGCTTGCGGGTGTAGACGGGGTAGTCGGCCAATCCGTCCACCTGTGCGCGCTTGATCTCGCTGTCCCAGTAGGCGCCTTTGACCAGGCGCACCATCAGACGCCGCTGGCTGCTTCGGGCCAGGTCGATCAGGTGGTCGATGACCTGCGGGCAGCGCTTCTGGTAGGCCTGGGCCACGAAGCCCAGGCCCTCCCAGCCCTGCAACTCGGGCGCCAGCGCAAGCTGGTCCAGCAGGTCTAGCGAGATCTCCAAGCGGTCGGCCTCCTCGGCGTCGATGTTCAGGCCAATGTCGTCCTGCCGGGCCAGGGTGCACAGGTGCAGCAGCACGGGGAAGAGCTCGGCCATCACGCGGCCGTGCTGCGCGCGGCTGTAGCGCGGGTGCAGGGCCGAGAGCTTGATGGAGATGCCCGGCCCGTCGTGGACGCCGCGGCCGGCACCGGCCTTGCCGATGGCGTGGATGGCACTCTCGTAGGCCTGCAGGTAGCGCTGCGCGTCGGCCGCG
>Ga0209985_10004471_pt1 | contig 11265 bp, 7 predicted proteins | sample NOAtaG_FD_187305 | JGI IMG/M metagenome (GOLD analysis project Ga0209985, IMG submission 187305) | Freshwater lake microbial communities from Lake Erie, under a cyanobacterial bloom - NOAA_Erie_Diel6S_1000h metaG (SPAdes) (version 2) | ecosystem: Environmental > Aquatic > Freshwater > Lake ... | reverse complement strand
GGTAGGTGATCTGGCCACCGGCAGGTCCGGCCCCTGGTCCGAGCTCGATGCAGTGATCCGATGCCGCGATGAACATCTCGTTGTGCTCGATCGCCAGGACGCTGTTGCCTTGGTCAATCAGCAGACGGATGCACTGGATCAACCGCTCGACGTCCTGGAAATGCAGACCCGTCGTCGGCTCATCCATCACGATCAATGAACCCTTCGGGTCGTCCAGGTACGATGCGAGCTTCAGCCGCATCGACTCGCCAGCCGAGAGAGTCGAGAGGCTTTGTCCCAAAGGTAGATACCCGAGCCCGATGTCCCTGAGTGGCTTGAGCTTGCGCTGAAGCTTCTTCTCGCCTCGAAAAAAATCGGCGGCATCGTCTGCACTCATCTCAAGAACCTGCGAAATGTTTCGTTCGCGATACGTATTGGCCAGTACCTCAGGACGGAATCGCTGACCACGGCATTCGGTGCACTGCAATCGCACGTCGGCCATGAACTGCATATCGACAAGCGTAAATCCGAGCCCCTCGCACAACGGACAACGGCCTAGGCCACTGTTGAAACTAAAGTGCCCGTCGCTTAACCCATGCGCTTTGGCCGCCGGGGTCGATCCGAAGATACTTCGTATCTCGTCGAGGATCTTTAAAAAAGTCGCTGGACAAGAACGTATCGATTTGGCGATCGGTGTTTGATCGATGGCGATGACCCGCTCGATAGGCTCGGGTCGCTTCGACGATGTGCCTTTCGAGCCTTTCGATCCTTCGGAGCCTTGGTATTCGAGGGATCGATAAGGCAACCCGGGCTCGGGGTCTTGGCCCGATTCCTTGAGGATCGCTGGCACGAGCGTATCGAGCACAAGCGAACTTTTCCCCGATCCACTCACGCCTACGACCGATACAAAACAGCGCAATGGGAATCGGAAGTCAATCTGCTGGAGGTTCCTGCCCGAAGCACCGCGGAGAATCGCCCAGCCATCTCCCAAGGCTCGAGCGGTCGATTCCTTAGGAGGTGCGAACAAGTACTTCGCGGTCAAACAATCCGAATGCTTCAGTGCCTCCGGAGGGCCCTGGAAACAGATCTCGCCTCCTTGTGATCCCGCACCCGGGCCGACCTCGATGACTCGGTCGGCATGATGAAGCAAATAGGGCTCGTGTTCGATCAGTACCACGGTGTTCCCGCGTTCGATCAATCGACGCACCGATTGGGCAACGCGCTGGGTGTCGCTAGGATGCAAGCCGACGGTCGGTTCGTCGAGCACGTAGAGCATATCGACCAAGTCCGAGCCGAGCAGATTCGTCAGGTTGACCCGTTGGGCTTCGCCACCACTGAGGGTGTGCATGGTGCGAGATAAGGTCACGTATCCAAGACCGACCTCCTGAAGGTACCTCAATCGCGAGAGGACCTCGGTCAGTCCGCGTTGGATTCCCAGGTGTTTGTCGGCGGGGAAGTTGCCCAAGCCGTTCTCGATCGATTGCATTCTCTCGGCGAGTTGATCGATCGACTCTTCGGTCCAGTCCTGAAAGGAGGTTTGCTCGAATCGATACGCTAAGGCCGCGCGGGAGAGTCGTTGCCCCCGGCAGGTTCCACAACTTCCGTAGGACTTCCATCGGGTGAGAAACACCCGAACATGCATCTTGTATTTCTTGCGTTCGAGCCAAGCGAAGAAACCTTGCAAGCCACCGAAGCGATGCTTGCGGGATCCTTGTTCAATCAGTTCCCAATCCTTCTTTTTGAAGTTCTCGACCGGCTCATCCAAAGGCAGGTCAAAATCGGGAGCAAGTTCGATCAGTTCCTCCAGTTCGTGGTTGTAGGCAGGGGTTCGCCAAGGAGCGATCGCTCCTTGGCGAAGACTCAGCGACTTGTCCGGTACGATCTTGTCCATATCGAGCGTCGAGGTCTCGCCAAACCCGGTGCATTCGGGACACGCTCCAATCGGGCTATTAAAACTAAAGAGCCTTGGTTCGGCCGGCGGAACGACCCATCCGCACCCCGCGCACCGAAGCTCGGAGGAGAACATGAGGGGTTCAAACCGCGAGCCATCGATCTCGATGCTGCTTGCAGTCGGGCTTGCCGTTGAGCTTGCCATCGCGTCAGACTCGATGAACACAACGATCTGTTCGGGGCTTCGTTCCAGCGCCAGTTCGATCGATTGGCGCGTCGAGACCTCGATCGAAGGGCCGATCCGAAACCGCTCGATCGCGACATAAGCTTGGCCTGCCTTAGGAAACGCGGTGGCGAGTTTTTTCTTGTCATCGGACAGTTCGATGGTGGTGCCTTCAACGATCAATCGGATCCATCCTGAGGTTTGCAGTTCGAAAAGGAGTTCCGAAAGCTGGGACTTGGTGGTCCAAGTCAAAGGAAAAGCCAGGATGGCTCGGGCTTTGGGGAGTCGTTCAAGGTGTTCGACGACGCGGTCGGCGGTGAACGACTCGATGGGCAAGTCGCAATCGCCGCAGCGGGGCTTGGAGATCAGCGAGAAGACGACTCGAAGCGGTTCGAGCAAATCGCTGGCCGTTCCGACGGTGCTCCGATTGTTTCGCGATCGATCCGAGCGGGTGACGGCTAGGGTAGGAGGGAGATTTTCGAGCCGCTCGAACTTGGGCTTGTCCAGCCGCGCGAGGAATTGTCGGGCGTAGGCCGAGAAGCTTTCAATGTATCGGCGTTGGCCTTCGGCATAGAGGGTGTCGAGGGCTAAGGAGGTTTTTCCGCTGCCGCTGACTCCGCAGATGACCGTCAGTTGATGCAGGGGAATATCGACATCGAGTTGCTTCAGGTTGTGTTCGCTGCCACCGCGAAGCTCGATATTTCGCACCTCGGTCCCCCGCTGGGACTTGTCCGCTTTAGATCGAGACATTCAGGAATCGAAGCAGCGAAACGGTCCAACCGATGGCCAGGAACAGAACGCTCAGGATTGCAACATAGACCCAGAGTTTTGTCGTCGAACAGCAGGAGGCTTCTTCTCTGGGTGGATCGAGCCGTTGGGAGATCCAGTGTTCGAGCTGTTTGCCGTTCTGGAACCAACAGCATTGGCTCAATTCGATCAGTCCGTATTCGATCGAGAATTCGAGCACGCCGAATTCGAGCTTTCGACCTGTCCCGGATTGCAATCCCATGGCCTCGAAGCACCAGATTTGTCGCCCGAAAGCGTTTTCGGTTTCGTCCTCAAAGTAGTAGGGGCGGAGGTTTTCGATGCGTGAGGATCGGTCGCAGGATTCGTGGAAAGTCAGTTCCCGGAGCGCATGCTCGGTTACGGCTTGCCAAGTCTTCCTTGGGAACTGAATATGTTCGACGGGAGGTCGCACGATTGGATTCCTTCTGACCGAGTCCTAGCTACCGTTGCCTGCTATTGCGGGCGTTTCAATGGGAGCCAACGGTCTTCGCGAGCGTTACTATAGTATAATTTTGGGTAAATACCAAAGGCATGTTTCAGATCCTTTAGAGCAGACCCGCGATTTTTTTCAGGGGGCAACGACCCGGTGTTCGAAAGAAAAAGCCTCAAGTGGCCGATTTTGGTCGCGATTCTGATGATTGTCATGCTCGTGGGCCTGACCATTGGCTGGGTCCTGCTGAACGTCTTTAGCGCGATGGACGCGGAAAAAACCAGCCGGTCTGCGATTTACTGGATTTTGCTCAGTGTCGGTGCTGTTTTCTTTGCCTGCTTGCTCGCCGGTGTGATCCTCTATTTGATTTGGATCATTCAAAACATCAACCTAAACCGGCGTCAAAGCAATTTTATCGATGCGGTGACCCATGAGCTAAAAACGCCCATCGCCTCGCTCAAGCTCTATCTTCAGACCCTCAACCGCCGCGAGGTCCAGGGTCCTCAACGACAAGAGTTTTATGCGACGATGATGGAGGATGTCGATCGCCTCGATCGGCTCATCAATCAACTACTCGATGTGGCAAGGCTCCAGCGGGACAAGCAGGACTTGGATGCCAAAGAATGGGTTTCGCTCCGAGAGCTTGTCGAAGAGTGCGTGGCTCGGTTGGCCAAGCAGCATTCGGTCAGCACGGACCTTTTTCGAATGGAAATCGAGGATTGCCAAGTGCTAGCTCATCGGATCGACATCGACGTGCTGCTTGGCAATCTGCTCGATAATGCGATCAAGTATTCTGCCCAGGAGCCCGAGATCGAGATTCGAATCACGTTTCAAAACGCTTCAGCGTTGATCGCCATTTCCGACAATGGGCAGGGAGTTCCCAGGCACTTGCGTCGCAAGATTTTTTGGAGATTTTATCGTGCCGGAGATGAGCTCGAGCGACGCAAGCCTGGGGTGGGATTGGGGCTGTTCTTGGTCCGATCGATCGTCGAGCGGCTCAAGGGCTCGATCACCGTCTCGGAGCGGATTGAGCAACCCGGAGCGACGTTCCTGGTCACGCTTCCGGCTCGACGCGAACCCTCCGGCGACATTGTTTAACCCGTAGCCAAGGGCGAGGAAGTTGATGAGAGGTACTAGCCCTGCAAAAGGGCTTCGATGAGTAGATCGAGCGTCCATTCGACAGCTAGAGATTGCAATTCGCTTCGCAGTTGGGGGTAAGTTTTACTCACGTCGTCCTTTTTCGAAGCAGTCATGGGGCCGTTTTCTGTGTAGCCGGTTTCAATGTCTATGGAGGCAAGGTCCGGCAGCAGCGCGTCCTTGGTCCAGACTTGGAAATCCTCCCGTCGGATCAAAGCGATAAAGATTCGGCGGTTTAAATGTGCCGGAGCGTCGGGCCCGAAGTGGCCGGTTATGGCCAAGGCGAAGCTCGCCTCTGGCGTGAGTTCAAGCACCCGGCGGGCAAGCGATTGGCTGGTTTGGGGACTGACGGGGCCTATTTCGGGATCGGCCAGTATCGCCGGATCGAGACCGAGCCACTGCGTTTTGGAATCGTTGCGGTAGACGACCATCGAACCGCAAAAAACCTCGGAAACTCCAGGCACCAGGGTGAAATTCGCAGCGATCGACCCACCGGTGCAGCTTTCGGCAAACACAATTCGCTTGCGGGATTCGCGAAGTAGCCTAATCACTTCGAGAACTTTCGTGTAAATTTTCGTTTGCGATGTCCTTTCCACTGAACGTCCCTCCTTCGACCGACCAATCCGAGACAATGGCGATTCCTCCGAAGAACAGCAAAGCACACCCGGTTCTAGGTACCAATCTACCCGCGTTTTGTTTCGATACCATCCAAGAACTTTCCCATTACGCCGCCCACATCGTGGCTGGATTGATCCGCGAAAGGGCTGCGTTAGGCCAACGGACCGTCATCGGTCTGCCGGCCGGTTCGACCCCCCTGACGACCTTCCGCGAATTGATCCGCTTGCACCGCGAGGAATCGCTTGACTTTAGCAGCGTCGAATTGTTTCTGCTCGACGAATACTATCGACTTCCGTCCAACAGCCCTCAGTCGCACCAGGCTTGGTTGCGAGAGCACTTGACCCAGCATGTGAACTTACCGGCCCAGCAAATGCATTGCTTGGATGGCAACATCGCCGAGGAGTTGCTCGATGCGCATTGCTTGAGATTCGAAGAAGCGATCGAACTGTGCGGTGGTTTCGACCTGGTCCTCCTGGGCATCGGAATGAATGGCCATATCGGATTCAATGAACCGTTCTCGTCGAGGCGCAGCAAGACCCGGCTCTGCACGCTCGATGCAGTCACCCGACGGGGTGTTGCCAGCGACTTTTTCGGAGAGAACAATGTCCCGAGCGAAGCCTTGACGGTGGGCCTAAGCAGCATTCTGGAAGCTCGACGCATTCTGCTCTTGGCCCTCGGAGAGCATAAAGCCAAGGTGGTCGCAGAGACGCTCGAAGGGGCGACGACCGAGCGGCTTCCCGCGTCGTTGCTCCAAGAGCACCCCGATGTTAGGGCCCTGATCGATACGCCCGCAGCGGCTTATCTGAAGGATGTCGCAACCCCATGGCTCTTGCACCATGTGCTCTGGACCGAGGAGTTGACCAAGCGAGCTACGCTATGGCTCTGCCAGCAAACCGGCAAGCCGCTCCTGAAGCTCACCGACGAGGATTTCCGAAACAATGACTTGCACGAACTGTTGTGGAAACAAGGTTCTGCGGAAAAGGTATCGCAAAAGGTCTTCGGTTGGATGATGAAGACCATCGATCCGCACCCGGCAGGTAAACAATCCAAAACCGCCCTATGCTTTAGCCCTCACCCAGACGATGACGTCATCAGCATGGGCGGAACGCTGATCCGTCTGATCCAAGACCAGCATCAGGTGCATATTGCCTACATGACCTCCGGAAACATTGCGGTGTTCGACCACGATGCTCGTATGGTCGCGGATTTGGTCTGTGAATACAACAAACTGTTCGGGATCGACAGCGACAAGTCCACGCAGATGGCCCACGCGGTCCGCGCCGATATCGAACGCAAAGCCCCCGGCCAACCCGACTCCGAGTCGATCCTGAATATCAAAGGACTCATCCGTAGAAACGAAGCCCGAGCCGGGGCACTGTCCATCGGCTGCCCTGAGTCCAATCTGCACTTCCTCGATCTGCCATTTTACCGAACCGGTACCATCGCCAAAAAGCCCGTTGGGCCCGAAGACATCGCCATCATCGATGAACTCCTGCGACGCCTGAGGCCGGATCAGATCTATGTCGCGGGCGATTTGGCCGACCCACACGGCACGCATCGCGTCTGCGCCGAGGCGATCTTTGCGGTGCTCCTGGATTGGAAGTCCCGAGGCGAGACGCTCCCGGAAGTCCTCCTATATCGCGGAGCCTGGCAGGAATACCCCCTTCACGAAATCGAAATCGCTGTGCCGCTTAGCCCCAGCGATCTGGCCCTCAAACGCAATGCGATCTTCATGCACGAAAGCCAGAAGGACAAAGCGCTCTTCCCCGGAAGCGATCCAAGGGAGTTCTGGCAACGTGCCGAAGACCGCAACCGAGGAACCGCCGACAACTACAACAAACTCGGCCTGCCCGAGTACTTGGCCATCGAAGCCTTCGTTCGATGGAAAGGCTTACCGATCTGAGTTGAAAATAGGACCTATAGGACATATAGGACCGAATTTTCTCTGAAAAGTGTTGCTCCTGGCTTCGCTATTGATTTGTGCTTTTCTTTTCTGCTATCTGTTCTGGCTTGTGGTTTCCCGAACTTCGAAACGACACCTGCCAAAATGGGATGCAGATGACCGGCAATCCATCGATTCTTTTGAGCTCGGTCGCTTGGCTGCTCTTGACCATAGACCTAGCGTTTTGCCAAACCGAGCCGGCCACAGTTCAGCTTAAACTCAACGAAAACTCCCTAGATCCACAGGTCGTCTTGGCAAGCTCGATCGAGGCGGCCAAGGAACTCACACTCCCGGCCAAGCAGCCCCCTGCCTTGCTCTCCGAACAAGTCATTGCACCGGAGCTGCAAGAGGGACTCGCCCCCCAAGTTTATTACCTCCAAGCCCCAGCCCCTAGCGTGCTGAGTTCCAAAGAGCCCGCCGGCGGCGGAGTGTTATTGCAAAGCGGTGCTGGAACGCTTCGTGTATCGGGAGCCTTGTCGGTTTTAGGCGTCTATGGATCAGACCGCTCGTTTGCTCCTTGGAGCCCACTGTTTATGTTGCCCCCGTCGCTTTTTGGAGGGGATACGCCGACGTTCGAAGCCCATGCGAGGCAATCGAACTTGCAATTCAATTACGCTGGTCCCGAGGTCGCCGGCTGGCAGACCGGTGCGTTTGGTAAGTTCTACTTCACCAGCTCGAGCCTGACGTCGGATATCTATGGGTTCATGCCCATCGTCGCCTTTGGCGAAGCTCGCAACGAGCACTTTCGATTCACTGCCGGTCTTCAGCCCGACCTGTTTGCACCGCGCGATCCGATCGTTATCCCGATGACCCTCATGGGTGGTACAGGAAACGCAGGAACTTTTCGCGGGCAACTTCGAGCAGAAGCGTTCTGGAAACCCACCGATGCCTTCCAAGCCACCTTGCAGACCGCACTGAGCGATCCGATCTCGACGGTATTGATCGATTCGAGTCGGCGGACGACCGAATCCGATGGCATTCCTAACATCGAGGTTCGTGGAGTTCTCGGAATAGGGGAAGTCGAGCCGTTGGCCGGCGGGCGAAACGAGCGGCCCTTGGAGCTGGCCCTGGCCGGAATGGTCGGTCGGATCCGAAACGCGCAGATCCTCTACAGCCTTGAGGACATCGATCCGAATATCCCTATCCGATCGATCATCGATGTCGGTGGCGTATCGGTCGACAGTAAAATCAACCTTACCGACCGACTCGGGATCATCGGCGAAGGGTATTTTGGCCAAGGCCTTGGCAATTACGCCGGAACCATTTTTCAGACGTTCAACTCCCAGACCTTCCAGGCGATACGTGGCCAAGGGGGATTTTTGGAGGCTTTTTTCTACCTTAGCAACCGCGTGCATCTGCACATGGGCTACGGGATCGATGCAGCACTTCGAAGGGATTTGCCAACGACCCCTGGCGCGATTGCTAAGAATTCGGCCTACTATGGATGCTTGTTCTGGGACATCACCCCGGCGATCCAGTACGGAGTGCAGGTCGACTACCGGGATACCGATTTTGCGGTTTTAGACGACAATTCAGGCTGGATCGTCTACAACCAATTCGCCATCCGTTTTTGACCCGCTTGAGCTTGATTCAGCCGAACATCACGCTATACTTGCCCATCCCAAAGCGAGATTTTGCCTTGGCAAGGGAACATCGATCTCTACAAAGTCGCCACGCGGCATGATGTTTCTTTCCGGGGTCGTAGCTCAATTGGTTAGAGCACCGGACTGTCGATCCGGAGGTTGCGGGTTCGAGCCCCGTCGACCTCGCTGTTTTGGGGATCTGCTTTCGTTTCCTTTCCTGGAGACTGCTGGGGTATGGACTCAGCTAGAAGACTCTTGGTTAATAAGGATCAATAATAGTAAAATAATTTGAACTTGATCTCGCGCTCGCCCTCAAAATCGTCATTGCTAGCGTAATCGGATGTCAGGCATTGGGGGTTCCACATCGGTGTCAGGCACCAGGTACGACGCCAGATGGCCTTTATGCCCCAACGGGGCGCAAGGGGATAGCCCAGGGCAAAGCGAAGCGCCGCCCTGGGATTCGGTACGCAACAAAAGTCGCTAGCCCTGAAAGGGCGGAACAGGCCGCCAAATCGGTGCCAGGTCGATGCTAGCAAAAATAGGCGGCCAAATCGGTGCCAGGCACCAGGTGCGGAAAATAGGCGGCCAAATCGGTGCCAGGCACCCGGTGCGTCGCCAGGACGGTTGCTAGCAAACAGGCGGCTCAAATCGGTGCCAGGCACCAGGTGCGTCGCCAGAGCGGTTGCTAGCAAACAGGCAGCTAAATCGGTGCCAGGCACCCGGTGCGTCGCCAGAGCGGATGCTAGCAAACAGGCGGCTAAATCGGTGCGACAAATCGGTGCCAGGCACCAGGTGCGTCGCCAGAGCGGATGCTAGCAAACAGGCGGCTCAAATCGGTGCCAGGCACCCGGTACGGAGCCCGGTCTCTCGTTGGCCTTCAGAACATTGCATGGTCTCGAATAGCCTGACAAGCTTCGGCTCCGCGATCCAAGAACGACTTGTCGCCGCTGTCCACCGCTTGGTAGCGGATGGCTACGATTCGACAGCCGACGATTCCGGTTCCTCGGACGAAGCCACCTGTCGCCAGACGGTGGAAGCGTTACTCGCGCCGCTTTCCACCGCTTGGCAGCGGATGGCTACGGGAAAAGAGACAAAGGAAGGCCCAAATCGGTGCTAGGCACCCGGTGCAGCGCGAACTTGTCTAAGGCGGCTTCGCCAGTGGTCTACGGCATCTCCGGTCGCTGCTCCGCCGCGCGACCTCCGTGCCTACGACCACCGTCTCCGCTTTACTTGCTGTCCGCCTCCGGCGACTTGGGGATTCCGGATGGACTCAGGGCAACACGGAAGCCGTAGTCGGAGCTGCGGCGCGACGGGTCGCGCCAGTTCCGGGCCGCCGACCGACAACTCGCGGCCACGCGGAGCCAAGTGCCGCCACGGAACACGCGGTCCGAGCCCTCACATGGGCCAGTCGGATCGCTGACGGCACCCTTGGGGTATTCACCGTACCAGTCGCTGCACCACTCCCAGACGTTCCCGTGCATATCGTATAGGCCCCAAGCGTTCGGCTCCAAAAGTCCAACCGTATGTGTCCGTTCAGAACTGTTGCTGCTAAACCAACCGTACTCGGGCAGCAAACCCTCTTCATCATCAAATGAATAAGCGGTCTTGCTACCAGCGCGACACGCGTATTCCCACTGGGCCTCCGTCGGTAAGCGATACACGCGGCCTGCTTTCTTCTCCTCAGGCAGGTCCGATAGCTTTTTGCAAAACTCGACCGCATCATGCCATGAAACATTCTCTACAGGGAGATCTGCATTCTCGTTACCAACTATTGCCCCTTGATAGAGACTCGGATTCTTACCGATCACCTTTTCGTACTGTGCCTGCGTTACTTCGTACACACCAAGATAGTAGCCCTTGCTGATCGTCACTTCGTGCTGGGTTTCGTTCTTTTGACGGTTCACGTCGCTCTCGGGCGAGCCCATCATGAACGTCCCTTTAGGGACCAGCACCAGCTTCATCCCGATGCTATTGGTGATCTCTTTGGGCGCTTGGGCTTTGGCCGGATGCAGCGGCGCAAGGAGTTGGAAAAGAACAAAGACTACGGAAAAAAACGAAAGCGAGCGTTTCATGGCAAGATTTCTCCTGAAGTAGTCCATGGGGCTATTTCAAATACGAATACCCTTCCTATTTTACGCTAAAGGGACGCCTGTTGCTGTGTTGATAGAAAAAGTTCCTCTCTTGGGAACCTCGCCGTTTGACCTGTTTGTTTGCGATTTGAAGCCTGAAGGAATCTCACTCTTTCCGTATTCCGACTCGACCCTCTGGTCCGCATGCCCAAAGGCTCTTGTCGCTGGCTACCGCGAGACTATGAAATGGTTGTTCGCTCAATGCATACCAAGTTTTGCCATCCTCACTGAAATCACACCCGTTGGGGCCCGCACATATCCACCTTATCCATGCCGCTTGTGGATGCTCTATGCTCAGCGCCTCGGGTAGAAAAACCACACTCGAACGGAAACCTCTTGGGACTTGCCCCTCGGCGGCTTGCCAGACCCCTGCTTCGGAATCATAGATCGCAATGTTTCCCCGATTCGAATCGGGCTCCATGTAGTCTCCTCCGACGGCAACGGCCCGACCCTCTGGACTCATCGCAATCGAAAAAATCCCTGAGGATTTACCACTCGGAATTGTCGCAATCGAACTTCGGGACCAACTCAGCCCCGCATCGGTACTG
>Ga0209985_10004468_pt1 | contig 11268 bp, 5 predicted proteins | sample NOAtaG_FD_187305 | JGI IMG/M metagenome (GOLD analysis project Ga0209985, IMG submission 187305) | Freshwater lake microbial communities from Lake Erie, under a cyanobacterial bloom - NOAA_Erie_Diel6S_1000h metaG (SPAdes) (version 2) | ecosystem: Environmental > Aquatic > Freshwater > Lake ... | reverse complement strand
CAGCGCTGCGCGGCTGGGGGTGCAGACCGAGTCGGCAGCGTAGAAGCTGGTCCAGCGCTGCCCCTCCGCCGCCATCCGGTCGAGATGGGGAGTCCGGATCGTCGGATTGCCAAAGCTGCCGAGGTCGCCGTAGCCAAGATCGTCGCAGAAGATCACCACAAAGTTGGTCGGGCGTGGCGCGGCGGCTGATTCAGCAACCTGTGGCAGCCGGGTCGTCGCCGCACTGAGTATGATCAGCAAGATGGCCAGAATTGGTCTCTTCACTTCTTCCTCCGGATTGTTGATGGCTTTCTGGTCGATGAATGGGTTGGTTGGGGTGGCTGCCAGGGGACGGCCCCAGCCCGCTGCAGATGGAGCTGGAGGGCTACCGTCAGCTCCTGGGCAATCTTCGGCTCGCTGGAGAAGAGATCCCTCTGCTCGCGCGGATCACTAGCGAGATTGAAGAGCTGCAAAGGCTCGAAGGGGGAGTTGTGGAGCATCTTCCACGGTCCGCGCCGCACCGCATAGTAGTCCTGCCCCCGATACTTCGTCCCTCCCTCACGCCGCATCCAGAAGAGGTCACGCGCCGCTTCTGGCTGGTTCTCGCCGCGGAGGGTCGGAAGGATCGATTGTCCGTCGATCGCCGACCCGGTGCGGACTCCAGCCGCATCACAGATCGTCGCGTAGAGATCCATATGGAGAGCGATTCTCTCACTCTGCGAACCAGCCGGGATGCGGCCCGGCCAGGCCGCAATCAGCGGAACCCGAATCCCTCCCTCATAGAGGTCCTGCTTTCCCCCGCGCAGATTACCGTTGGTCCCCCCGACGCTGAGCAGTCCGCCATTGTCACTGGTGAAGATGACCAACGTGTCACGGTCAAGCCCTTTCGCGCGGAGCGCCGTCAATACCTGACCGATCCCGTCATCCATCTGCTCGATCAGGGCGACCAGCCGCGCCCGCTTCTCACTGATTCCAGGCTCGCGGGCCTTCACCCGTGAAAGCCATTCATCTGGCGGCTGGATCGGATCGTGGGGCGCATTGTAGGCCAGGTAGAGAAAGAAGGGAGCCGGACTTCCCTGCCTGGTCTCGAGATAGTCGATCGCCCAGCGGGTGAAGAGATCCGTCGCGTGCCCCTCCGGGTCGATCGTCTGGCGGTTGAGCCGCATGTAGTTTCGGTCGTGGCGCCGATGGTGGTAGTAATCATCCATCATATCGCCGAGAAAACCGTGAAAATGGTCGAAGCCGCGGTCATTGGGCGTGTCTGGTGCGGCCAGACCAAGGTGCCACTTGCCAACGATCGCTGTCTGGTATCCGGCCTCCTTCAAACGCTTCGGGAGCATCTCAGCCCGTGGCGAAAGCCAGCCCCAACTGTTCTCAGGATGGGTGCGGATTACTCCCGGAACCCCGGCCAGATCAGGGTACTGACCGGTCAGGAGCGCGGCCCGCGAGGGCGAGCAGACCGGCGCATTCGCATAGAAGTTCGTGAAGCGCTTGCCTGCCGCCGCGAGGGCATCGAGATGGGGAGTCCGAACATCCTGGCCACCGTATGCTGAAAGATCTCCATAACCAAGATCATCGACCATGATGAAGAGAACGTTCGGAGCATCACCCTTCCGGGCCTGCGTGAGCGGCGCCACACAAATCAGCAGAAGCAGCAGCGCAATAGTCTTTCTGATCACCTTCGGTTCACTCCTTAAAATTGGGGAGGTCCCGGCGCGGTCACACCAGGACCTCGACCAGACACCACTTAGTAGATCAGTTTGAGGGCAAACTGAATCACGCGTGGCTGATTTGACTGGGCGCTGATCTGGCCAAAGGCCGCGCTGCCAAATGAGGTGTTGGGCGGAGCAAATCGCACCGTGTTGGTCAGGTTGAAGAACTCGGCCCTGAACTGCACCGTCAAGCCTTCAACCACTCGCGTATTTTTAACCACCGAGAAATCGATACCTGAGAGTCCGTCGCTCCGCACACTGCCGAGCGACCGCGGCGTTGAGCCAAAGGTATAGGCCGTTGGGGCGGCAAAAGCAGCCGTGTTGAACCAGCGTGTCAATGACCGCTCGCTACCGGAGAGAACCGGATTGCCGATCAGATTGGGACGCTGTCCGCCCCCCTGCGAGAAGGTCGTGTTGGTCGCGCTCGAAAAAGCAAGCGGTCCGCCACTCTGGTAAGTGTAGATGGCCGAGACCTCCCAGCCATTGATGATCCGCCCAGCCAATCCCTGCGGGTTGAAACGACGGCCCGGACCGAACGGCAGCGCGTAGAGCCCGTTCAGGACCAGTCGGTGTGGCGCGTCGAGCGCCGAAAGCGAGCGATCGAGCCGCAGATTGTTCCAGTTCTGGAAGCCGGCATTGCTCAGGGACTCGCCGGCAAAGGCGCCCGTTGCGATATCGATCAGCTTCGAGAAGGTGTAGGAGCCATTGAGGGTCACGCCGCGGTTGAAGCGGCGCTGCATCGAGACCATCAGGGCGTGATAGGTCGATGAGGCAAAGGTCTGGTTGGTCGCGACGACCGACTGGAAATGGGGATAGGGTCGCAGCAGCTGGGCCCGCGCGACCGTCGCGCTCGCCAGTGGTCCGGTCAGAATCTGTCGGAAGAATGGATTCGGAACCTGCGCCCGTAACTGGTCACCGAGCGAGAGGGCTGAATCAGGCAGCTGATTGAGCTCCATATCCTGCTGCAGCTTCAGACCGCGATTGCCGGCGTAGCCAACCTCGAGCAGCAGCTGCCCGGGCAGCTCGCGCTGCACATTGAGGTTCCACTGCGCTGAGTAGGACTGTTTAACATTCCGGTCGGAGAACCGAATGCTCTGACCAAGGAAGGTCGCCGCGCCCAGACTGTTTCCGGACGGTAGGACGATCCCGGTCGGATAGGGATTGTCGAGGTAGTTGAGCGGCGTCACTCCATTGAGGCTCCCCACGAGGGTGGTCGTGGCCTCGAAACCGGAGGTCCCAAATGCCGACGAGGCCCCTCCCACCCCGGTCAGCGGCGCGAAGAAGATCCCGCCACCCCCGCGAACCACGGTTCCGGGACGCACCGTCCAGGCAAAACCGAGCCGTGGCGCAAAGTTGTTGCGATCGGGATTCCACTGCGTGCGCGGATTTCCATTGACCCCGACAAAGGCGAGCGCCCCACGCAGATTGAGGTCGGGGGCCGTCAGCGGCGGCTTCGCATTGTAGTCGAAATTGGTCAGCTGGTTGTACCGGTCAGTCCGCGGAGACTCATACTCGTAACGAAAACCGAGATTGAGCGTCAAACGATCGGTAATCTTCCAGTCATCCTGGAGGTATCCACCATAGTACTTGACCTGCATGGCCAGGGCGGCGGCACGCGCGTAGCTTCCACCACCAATCCCAAGCATAAACGAGGCAAAGCCAAAACCGGTCCCCGCCGCTGCCGCCGCCGTCGGGTTCGGCCCCTGGGTGAAGTTCTGGGCAAAGGAGAAGGTGATCGCCGTATCGCTGAACTGCCGATAGTTTGGACGCAACAATCGTGACTCGCCGCCAAACTTCAATGTATGGCGGGAGAAGGTCTTCGTGAACCCGGTCACGAGAGAGCCAGTATTGTCACCAAACTGGATGAGGTCATTTCCGCCAAGCAGGTTGCCGGTCCCGGCGTTTGAAACGCTGAAACTTCCGCCCATCCCTGAGACCTGGACCGAGGGGAACGACTCCGGAATCAACTGAGTTTTTAGTGCGGCCGGCAGCCCCAGCGAGGTGATATCGAAGCCACTGCTGTAGGCCTCGCGGTTGTTCTCGAGCCGCGTGAAGCTGAAGAGGAAGTTGGCCACGAGGGTCGGGCTGAAGGTCGCCGTGTAGTCAAGACCCAGATTGCGTCGCTTGAAGACCTGCGCGCCAAAGGTCGGGGTCGCCAGGTTGCCATAAAAGTTGGGCCGGTTGAGCGGAGAATTGTCATAATTGAAACGTCCACTGACCCGGTGGCGATCGTTCAACTGGTGGTCGAGACGAACCGAGAAGGTGTCCTTGCCAATCCGGTTGGCCGTCGAGAAGACATAGTTGCCGGCGGCGGTATTGGCGTTGCCGCGGGCATTTGGCTTCGGTATGAAGCCGAGCATCTTTGTAAAGACCGGGTTCCAGCGATTCTTCGGAATCACATTACCCTGGAACTGGTCGCGCAAAAACTGGGCGGTGTTGGCCGGATTTTGACGGGTCGTCGCCGGATCGTAGATCGGAATGACTGCGCCGGCGGCATTGCGTGTCTGCGAGAAATCGCCCTCGCGCTCGAGCAGCGTCGGGACAGTCCCAATGTAGGTGCCACCCTGCGAGAAGCGCACCGCTTCGTAGCTGAAGAAGAAGAAACTCCGATTCTTGCCATTGTAGTTGAAGGGGCCAAAGACCTTGGAGGGAAAATCGATCGGTCCGCCAAGGGTCGCCCCAAACTGGTTGAAACGGAAGGGCGGCTTCTTCACCCCGGCCCGATTGCCGAAAAATGTGTTGGCGTTGAGCGCGTCATTTCGCAGGTAGTTATAGGCAGTGCCGTGGAACTGGTTGGTGCCGGAACGGGTGACGATATTGAAGACGCCTCCCCCGGCCCGTCCATACTGGGCGCTGAAGTTGTTGGTCTCAACCTTGAACTCCTGCACCGCGTCGGGATTGACGAAGACGACTGGCTGGTTCTGTGCCGCGGCGGTATTTGGGGCACCGTCGAGCAGGTACTCATTCTGATTTCCCCGCGCGCCATTGATCGAGACAAAGGACTGGCTGATCTGGTCGACAGGCAGATCGTTCAGCCCCGCGGAGGGGCGAGCGCCGGGAACGAGGGTCACCAGCGAGTAGGGGTTCCGGCCCAGCAGTGGCAGATTCTGAATCCGCTGCTGGTCGACCACTTTGCCCAGTGAGGAAGTCTCCGAGTCGACAGTCGCGGCAAGGACCGCCGCGACATTGACGGTCTCCGTCAGGGATCCGGCCTCGAGAGTGTAATCCAGGCGCAATACCTGCGCGACCTGCAGGTTGATGCCCGCCTGCTGCAATGGTTTGAAGCCATCCTTGCGAATGGTCGACCGATAGTCGCCGGGTTGAAGCTGGGGAAGGGTGTAGTACCCTTCCTCATTCGAGAGTGTCTCATAAGCAACCCCGGTATTGACGTTGGTGATCGTCACCTGCGCTCCGGGAATGACGGCGCCGGCGGCATCGCTGATCCGGCCAGTCAGTGAGGCACGCTGCGCAAAGGCGGAACCGCACAAAACAAAGATGAGAAGGGCGACCGCGCTGAGGCCCCTGGGATTGGTATGCATGTACATCTCTCCGATTTAGGTAAACTTCAGGTTTTTATTGATCGAGTGGGATGCTTGAGTCGATATCCGGTTCGGACGACCCTTCAGAAGTGGCGCGAAGAGCGTCAGGATATCTGACCAAACCAGTGGCTTGTGCCGTAAACGTGCGCGGATGGTGACCGTCAGGCGTGGGAGTCAAAGCAACCCATTAACTGCCTGGCGCCAGACAAATTATCCGCCAATCAAGAGGTTGTCGATCACGGCGACCAACTGTGGTTGGCCGCTCAACTGGTATGACGTGTTCAAGCTGCGGCGGAGTATACCATCGCCCCGCCCCGGCTCCAAGAGTCAGTAAGGTGGGTTTGATGAATTTGTGCGCCCCCACCCGGTGACTGTTGATGGTGGGCCCGTCGACCAGACAACGTGATCTTCCGAATCGTCCGGTTCGACTTGTCGATCCTTCGCTCCCGGCGAATAATCGGGGTCTGGCAGATCGACAACCAATCTAAACATTGACTAATTGCGGGGTAAAGACATGGATCGACGAAAATTCGTGGGCACATTGGCCGGAGCGCCGTTATCGGCAAGGTGGCTGGGCAGTCTGGGCAGTCTGGGCAGGGGGCCCGGGCAGGCGACCGGAGTGCGGGTGGGAGAAGTGACCCCGACCACGGCAGTGATCTGGACACGACTGACACTACATTCGACCCGCTACCGCGAAGGGGTGGTGATTCCGGGAAGAATGGACGACTACAAGGGGCGTGATCTGCCGCGCCCGACCGTCCCGGTCGACCAGCTCGAGGGGGTCTGCCCGGCGACCAGTGGTCAGGTTCGGTTACGTTACGGGCTCGACGCAAAGTTGCGCCACACCGGGACGACCGAATGGGTGAGTGTGCGGGCGGAGGATGACGGGATCTGCCATTTCCGGCTCGAGGGACTGCGCCCTGACAGCCTCTACTACTTTACAAGTGAGTCCAGGACGCCTCGCGGCTCAGGACGGGGCGCGGAAGTGCAGGGACAATTTCGGACGGCGCCTCTCGCGAACCAGGTCAGTCAGGTCAGATTCTGTGTCATGAGCTGCCAGGGTTACCCTGATCGCGGCCACGTCGATGGTCACGATATCTATCCGGCGATGCAGTCACTCAATCCCGCCTTTGCCTGCCTGACCGGCGATCTGGTCTACTATGACAACGATATGCCACGGGCCAACGACGCACGGCTGGCGCGATACCATTGGGAGCGAATGTTCAGCCTGCCCCGCCTCATCGATTTCAACCGTCGTCATGCGACCTACTGGTTGAAGGACGACCACGACACCCTCAGCAACGACGCCTGGCCGGGGATGACCATGGGTCAACTGACCTTTGCCGAGGGCCAACAGATCTTTCGCGAACAAGCGCCGCTGGGCAAGGGGCCCGGTTATCGGACCTTTCGGTGGGGCCGGGACTTGCAGATCTGGCTGAGTGAGGGGCGCGACCACCGGTCACCCAATCGATTGCCGGACAGTGCGACGAAGACTATCTGGGGGGTGGAACAGATCGAGTGGTTCAAACGAACGGTACTGGAGAGCAACGCGACCTGGAAGGTGCTCGTCTCCCCGACGCCGCTGGTTGGCCCGGACCGCCCTTCCGGGAAGAGCGACAACCACTCGAATGTCGATTTTCGCTCTGAGGGTGAAGCTTTGCGGGGCTGGATACGCGCCAATGCCCCGGAGAATCTGATCGTCATCTGTGGCGACCGACACTGGCAGTACCACTCGGTCCATCCGGAAACGGGCTTGCACGAGTTCAGCGTTGGGGCGGCAAGCAACGAGCATGCGGGGGGCACTCCCGGCGAGAACCCTAAGTACCACCGCTTCCACCGCGTGGCGGGTGGATTTCTTTCGGTCGAGGTGAGTCGTGTGGGAGGCCGGCCACAACTGATCTCGCGCCATCACGACACTCAAGGCCGCGTGGTCTATGAGTCCGTGCGGTGAGCCAATTTGATCTGATCTTATGAACCGCTCTACACTCGGCTCAGACTACCGACGATCTGACTGTGGCAATTCACCTTCTGGACAGTCCCCCCTCTCCCCTTGGGAGCGGGGGGCAGGGGGTGAGAGCGCTACCGAAACCGCAGTCCACGCCCCCTGATTCCCCCAAAGCGGAACCGAAGGACATCGAAGAGGTAGTTCTGTGGATTACGCCAGGGGCCGCGATCTCCCTGCCGGGGCAGAATCTTCTCCGCACGTTTGAAGTAGCCCGATTTCAGATCAGCGGCGGGGCGGAGAGCTATTGATCGATCCGGCAGCGGTGGACGAACCTCGACATAGCCGTGCTGTTCCATGTAGTTAATGAGGCGACAGAAGTATTCGGCGAGGAGGTCGGCGCGGAGCGTCCAGGAGGCATTGGTATAACCGAAGATGAGCAGAAAATTTGGGACGCCGCTAAAGAGAGCGCCCTTGTAGAGGACGACCTGGCCGGTATCGATCGGCTGGCCATCGACGGTAATCCCGGCGCCTCCGGCAAACTGGAGTTGAAGTCCGGTGGCGGTGACGATGATATCGGCGGCGAGCTCGCGTCCGGACGCGAGGCGAATGCCAGTCTGGTTGAGGGTCTCGATCTGGTCGGTGACGACATCGACCTTGCCGGCCCTGATCGCCGTGAAGAGGTCGTTGTCAGGGACGACGCAGAGCCGTTCATCCCACGGATTGTAGTGGGGACTGAAATGGGTCTCGACATCGAATTCGGAGCCGAGCTGTTCGCGGATGAGCGATTTGAGACGCCGGCGGGCGAAGCCGGGAAAGCGGCGGAGAAGATTGAACGAGATCATCTGCAGCACGATATTCTTCCAGCGCGTCAGGCCATAGGCAAGACGGAGTGGAAGCAGCATCTTCAGCCAGCGGGCCACCATGTCGACCGCGGGGAGCGAGAAGATATAGGTGGGCGAGCGTTGGAGCATGGTCACGTGGGCGGCCTGCGCGGCCATAGCGGGGACGAGCGTCACGGCGGTGGCGCCACTGCCGATGACGACAACCCGCTTGCCAGTGTAGTCGAGCTCCGCGGGCCAGAGCTGGGGGTGGATGACCTCTCCTTTGAAGTCTTCACGGCCAGGAAGCGGTGGGGTATAGCCAACGTCGTAGCGGTAGTACCCGGAGCACATCATGAGAAAGCGGGCCGCATAGGTGACCTTCTGCCCGGCGACCTCGGCCTCGATCTCCCAGCGCGAAGCAGCGGATGACCAGGCGGCCTGGCGGACGCGTTGTCCGAAGCGGATGTGGGGGAGGAGTCCGAACTCTTCGGCCGCCTCACGGACATAGGCGCGAATGGCGGGGCCATCAGCGAGAGTCCGTGGGTTCTTCCACGGCTTGAAGCGGTAGCCAAAGGTGTGCATGTCGCTGTCAGAGCGGATGCCCGGATAACGGAAGAGGTCCCAGGTTCCACCAATCGCGTCACGAGCCTCGAGAATGACGAAGCTCTGGCCGGGGCAGTGGGTCTGCAGGTGGACACCGGCGCCGATACCGGAGATTCCGGCGCCGACGATGATCACATCGAATGTTTCAGTGGACACGAACGTGGTCCTCCTCAGCGAAAGCCAACACAGTCAAATGATGATATGGGTGCGTAATGGTTGAAGTATGCCACAAGGTTATCAATAATGCCCTCACGGCAAGGGGAGAAACTCAATTACCTGGCAAATGAATAGTGACGCGTGTTACCAGAGCATCGGCTGGCGCACCGGTATAAAGTTTAATGGCTATGCAGCAATTGGAGTCACGGCGCATGAGACGAAGAAGAATTGGCCTGAGCCTGCTGGCTTGGCGAGTGGGGATGGTCCTGAGTTTGATTGGTGGATTGGGCGGATCAGTGCTGGCCCAGGACCGGCCACTGGTCTGGAGTCCGGTCGCTCCGGGGATCTGGCGGGCCCGGGTGGGAGTGCCCGAAAAGATCGACCTTTTGAAAGCAGCGCGGATCGAACCGCGATTAGCGGCGCTGCGGCAACTGGGGAGTCCACCTTTGCCCGCCCCACTGCGCCGTAGCGCGGGGAGGATCGGGGACCACCGCACCTTCCTGCGTTTCCCGCTCAACGCATCTGAGCAGCTCTATGGCTTTGGCCTCAATTTCAAGCGGGTCCAGCAACGCAAGCGGATCTTCAATCTCCACCTCGACCACTATGGTAATGCGGACAGCGGTCGGACGCACGCGCCGGTTCCCTTCTATGTTTCGAGCGAAGGTTACGGAGTTCTGATCAATTCGGCGCGTTACCTGACGGTCTATGCGGGGACCGGCCTGCGCCGTGACAGTGACCGTCCGCCAAAGATCAGGGATCGGAATACGGACAAGGGCTGGGAGGCCAATCCCGATTCGGATGTGGTCGAGGTACTGGTGCCGGCCGCGGGCGTCGAGGTCTACCTCTTTGCCGGCCCAACGCCACTGGAGGTAGTGCAGCGCTACAATCTCTACAATGGCGGCGGGGCGCTGCCGCCGAAGTGGGGACTCGGCTTCACGCAGCGGGTGCCAACTCTCTTCAAGGATCAGGATGTCCGGCGCGAGGTCGACGATTTCGACCGGCACGACTTTCCACTCGATTTTATCGGGTTGGAGCCAGGCTGGCAGACCAGATCCTATCCGTGCTCATTCGACTGGGACCGCGGTCGTTTCCCCGATCCGGCTGGTTTTGCCGGAGAGATGCTCGCCCGCGGGGTGCGACTCAACCTGTGGCTCAATCCCTACATCTCTCCCGACTCAACGATCTATCGTGAGGTCGAGCCCTTCACAGGTTCGCACACCGTCTGGAATGGACTCGTTCCGGATCTGCTGCTGCGGCAGCCGCGGGAGAGCTACAGCCGCCACTTCAAAAAGGCCCATTTGGAGATCGGTGTCGCGGGTTACAAGGTCGACGAGGTCGATGGGGTCGATGGATGGCTCTGGCCGGATGTCGCGCGCTTCCCTTCCGGACTCGGTGGTGAGCAGATGCGCCAGATCTACGGGCTGCTCTTCCAGCGTCTCTCGACCGAGTGGTTTCGGGAACGGAATCAGCGGACGTGGGGACTGGTGCGTGGCACCAACGCCGGGGCATCGTCGCTCCCTTACGTGATCTATAACGACAACTACGATCACCGCGACTTCATCACCGCGCTGGTCAACAGCGGGTTCATCGGCGTTTTATGGACACCGGAGGTGCGGGCCTCCAAGACGGCCGAGGAGTGGCTGCGGCGGATGCAGGCAGTCTGTTTCTCGCCGCTGGCGATGCTCAACGCCTGGGCCGATGGGACCAAGCCGTGGACATTCCCGGAGGTTGAGCAGCAGGTGCGTGAAGTGGCGATGCTGCGCATGCGGCTGCTGCCATACATCTACCAGGCCTTCTCGCGCTACCATTTCGAGGGAATCCCACCGATTCGCGCCATGTACCTGATTCCGGGCTTCGACGACCGGGGACGCGAGGTGCGGGACCAGTTCATGCTTGGTGATTCACTCCTCGTTGCGCCGATGTTTGCCGGACAGACATCCCGTCAGGTGGCGCTGCCCCCCGGTGACTGGTACGACTTCCATACCGGGAAGCTGGCCGGGAGCGGCGGGCTGATCGAGGTCACGCCCGGACTGGATAAGATTCCACTCTTTGTGCGGGACGGCGGACTGATTCCCCTCATTCCGGCGGCCCGGCGCACTCCGCGCCCCGGCGAGAAGCTGCCGCTCGAGATTCGCCACTATGGCCGGAGGACCGGGCAGCTCGATCTCTATGACGACGATGGGGTGAGCTTCGATTATGAGCGTGGAAAGTACTCGCGGCTCCGGCTCGAGGTGTTCAGAAATGAACGCGGGGAACTGGCTGGCCGAACGGCCGAACTGACTCCCGGAGCGTTGAATCGCTACGCGGGGGTCAGCTGGAGCTTCCGCAGCGAATAGCATAATGTCGAATGGCTGGCCCTTCTTCGCGAAGGGCCAGCCATTTGATGACCAATCGATCAGTGGATGGTCTCTTCTATCTGGCCGTAGCCCGGGCCTGCCGCAATTTGGCTTTCATCTGTGTGACCACCCTCGCGTAGGCTGGATCAGCGGCAAAGTTTCGCTCCTCCCGCGGAT
>Ga0209985_10004465_pt1 | contig 11275 bp, 9 predicted proteins | sample NOAtaG_FD_187305 | JGI IMG/M metagenome (GOLD analysis project Ga0209985, IMG submission 187305) | Freshwater lake microbial communities from Lake Erie, under a cyanobacterial bloom - NOAA_Erie_Diel6S_1000h metaG (SPAdes) (version 2) | ecosystem: Environmental > Aquatic > Freshwater > Lake ... | reverse complement strand
GGCCGCTTCAAAGTCATTATCGAAACTGACGATCAGGGTGCGAGACGTCGGATCGGAACTGGGGTGCCATGCCAGCCCCTCGGGTTTTTCGGGAGCCTTCTGGCCGCTGAAACCGTAGATCGGATCAAGCAAATCAATCACCAGACGCTTGCTGGCGATCCGGAGCGACTGCGGCTTGGTCCAAGGATCCAGTCGCTCGATCGACTGGACAGGCGAAGCATCGGAAAAATCAGCCAGGTAGATCCGCTTGTACTTCGCTTCCGCTCCCACCTCTCCATCCCGCTCCAGAATCAAAAAACGATCTCCATCCACTGCAAGAATCTCACTGATTCCGCAGGATCGATCTTCGAGTGGATAGAGCTGCTGGACTGGAAGCGAATCGGACTGCTGGAGATTCCAGTGCAGAACGCGGACGAATCGCCCATAGCGTTTGTCTTTTACGGGCTGGCTGTCCTGCACTAGCGGTCCCTGCATGATCGCCGTCAGGCGTTTCCCATCGACGGAGACCGCCAAGCCCTCCAATCCCCGGTTGGGGACAGTCCCTTCCGTCGCGGCTGCCAGGTCATCCCCGCGATACAGCGAAAAACCAGGAGGGATCGGAAGGCTGGCCACCCAACGCCCCGCTCCATCAAATCGATCGACCGACGGGCCATACTCTTCGGAAATCCAAAGCGATGCTTCAGGCCCGATTCGAAGCCCCTCGGGGTCGAGCGCTTGGCCACGCGAAGCCCCTGGCGGTGTGAGGGACTTCAGCGCACCAAGGCATGGCTTTCCTTCCCGAGTCAATGGAAGCGACTCGATCACACTGGCTTTCAGTTGCCCATTCTGTCGGTCCAGTTGCAACCGTAGCTGGTGGACACGACAGGGATAACTGGCAGCACCATCGGCAGGTCCCCGATCGGAAAGCACCCAGTAATTCGCGTCGCCAGACAAGCCTTCTGAACCGGGAATCCGTTCGATCGCAGAAAAACCACCCAGCTGACTGATCGGCGTCCCTTCTTCCAGGGTTCCCTCCCAACCCGTCCGGTCGCGGGTATCCCCAGGAAGCGAGGCGGTGCCGACTAGAGAAGCCTTGGGGATCTGCTGCGCTTCCGCGATTGCATAAGGATTGGCGAAACCGACCGCCACCAAGCCCCATCCGAACCTTCTGATGCGATGCATCATGATCCCCGCTACCTCCCATCGTTCGGCCAACCGCCTGCAATCGATCCCTGGCTCGCTCGTGGCATCGTGCCTGACGCTCCCAGCGTAACCTGCGCCCATCCAGAAACTCAAAGAGCCGCTCGATGCGATCGAACGGCTCCCCAAGTCAATGTGCTACCCGCTATCCAGCCTACTGCTCAATCGTCGCAATGTCGGCGAAGTCTCTGGTGCAAAGCGCAACCAGCGACTTAGGATCGATCGACGCTGCATAGAACTGCACCGATCCGTCGGCCATCAAGAAATTGGCCCCTCCGGTATGGAACGCATAGATCTCGCTGTCGTTGGTGCAGTTCATCGTGCAGGTTCCCTGCATGGTGACATTGCCCGAGCTAGAGGTGCTGTTGGCGATCCCAAGTCGGCTGGATCCATCGATGCTAAAGCCACCGTTGATATCGGCCCATCCCCACCCGTCTTCGGTGAAGACCGTTCCTTGAGCGATACTGCCAGGCCGTGGATTGGTCGCTTTCTTGCCACCGATAAAGATGTTGGGGCGGCCAGCATCTTCTGAGGCCAGCGCGGTGTTGGAGAGACCATCGGTGATGAAGGCTAGCTTCACCCCCTGAGGTCCACGCCCCAGAGCCCCCAGCACTTCGCGGGTTCCCAAAGACGGCAGCCCCGCGACGGTGAACATGGCGTTGCGGACCGCATTGATCGAACCGTAATCGCTATAACCCCAACGCGGCTGATCGCTTCGAAGGTTCTTCGTCACGTTCGCGTAGAGATTCGAAGCCGGAACCGCTCGTTCTCCCGGTGCCGATGGGCACAGGTAGGTCGCGATCTTGGTCGTGGTGAATGGATCGTTGACCGGGGCGAACCAGGGAAGCCCCATCTGGTAGCCATTGGCCACATTCGTCTGCTCGATGTACGGCAGAATCATCGACAGCCACGACTGCTGGAAGATCTGTGGGCTGCTGTAATCGATACGACTGGGAGGAAATACCTTGAAGGCGCTTTCGTAATTATGCAAAGCCAGCCCCAGTTGCTTGAGGTTGTTGCTGCACTGCATGCGGCGTGCGGCTTCGCGAGCGGCCTGGACGGCAGGCAGCAAAAGACCGACTAGAATTCCGATAATCGCGATCACCACCAGCAACTCCACCAGCGTGAACGCACCTCTCTTCGACCTTAGGCTTCGCATCGTCTCCCCCATGTTCAATTGGAACTTCCCAGTTGCTCTTCAGGACACGGCCGCCTGCCTGCCCCGGACCCCCAATGGCTAAATCAATCACGACGCAAAGAGTGTCGCCACGAGCTCCTTCACTGAACATAGTGAATTGCGTTAAGAGACGATGAAGTTTGCATGGAGCAAGACAACTCAGCGTTCGCGCGTCACAATGGGTAACCAGTTCGCTCGATGACAGCAGCTATCATGAAGTTTCCGTGAAGAAAAGGTCGCTACCTTGGACGCTCCGTCGTCCACAGCCTGTTCGTTTTGCCTCAGGCATCAAGTGCGTTCTGGCAATGGATACCATCGCGATTCTCTTGGAGTTCCACCATGAAGCTGATCATTGCCATCATCCAGCCCGATCGACTGGAGGCGGTCAAGCAGGCACTGACCGAGGTGGAAGTCTTTCGCATGACCGTCTTCGATTGCCAGGGATATGGCCAGCAGATGGGCCAACTAGGAACGCATCGCCCACACGATCTTGCGGCAGCCTTCTTGCGGAAAGTGCAGCTCCAAATCGCCGTCAATGAGCCCTTTGTCGAACCGACCATCGCCGCCATCGCCCGCAGCGCTCGCTCCGCCGGACGAGGACGTCAAGGAGATGGCAAGATCTTCGTCCTGCCACTGGATGACTGCATTCGCATTCGGACTGGCGAACGGGGAGAAGAAGCGATCTGAAAGCAGTTGCTACCGAGCTGGCGGCTGGGGATTACCGAGCGTCATAGCCCTGGGTCCCAAGGGCCGATCCGCGCGGCAGGTATTTGCAGAGCAAGATGCCGAGGAAATAAAGCCCTACCAGGGGGACTAGCATGCCGACCATGCTGGTGATCTCCGCCGGAGTCAACACCATCGAGATGAAAGCGATCACCAGGACTGCTGTCCGCCACTGCTTCAAATAGATCTCGACCGAAAAAATCCCTAACCGCTCCAGCACCAGCATCGCTAGAGGCAACTGAAAAGCGACTCCAAAACCCAGGGGCAGCATCAAGGCGAAGGTCATGTAATCGGTCAGTCGCGGCGCAGCATCGATCCCCAATGACTCATTGAAGGTCAGCAAGAATCGCAGCACCAACTCAAAAATAAAGAAGAACGCTAGTGCGGCGCCACCCAAAAAGAGAAACAGACTGACCGGAAGGAAGAAGTAGACGTAACGACGCTCGTGCGGATACAGCCCCGATGCGATAAAACCCCACAGGTACCAGAAGATCCCAGGACTGGCCAGCACCAGTCCAGCAGCCAGACCTGCCTTCAAGTAAATCATGAACGGCTCGGTCACCTGCAACGCATCGGTGTTGGTCGAAATGCGGCTGAACAATCGCAGCGGCACTAGGTCCTTCGCCTGCAGAGCACTTGCGCCGCGGTATCCCTCCAGCCCCGTTGCTTCGACGCTCCCTTCTCCCTTCCCCACCCCAGAAACCTGCATAGGAGTGGGAGGCGTAGGAACCACGTCGGGGGTCTTTGAAGCGGGCAACACCACCTCAGGGGTCTCGGAAGATGAGGAAGGAGCTTCGCTGGCGGGGATCGCCGAAGGGATCGAAGGAGAGGGAGTCACCGGTACGGAAGGGGGCAAAGGCCGATTCGAATCTTCGGTAGTCGACTCCGTGGCTTCGTCCCGCCTGGAGACGCTCGCCCCCAGGCCCTGCAGCGAGCCTTTCAGTTCACGGGGATCGACATAAACCACCTCGGGTGTGTATTTCTGCTCGGCCATCCACTCCTGGAGCGTCGGATCCATCTTCGATCCATTGGCCTTCTCCCACTGAGCCCCCGCTTTACGGAGGTAGAATTCCTCCAGCGATTTTTTCAGTGGCGTCTGGACGTAACGCACGATGCGGTCGGCAAACAGCAGGGAAATGCCCATTCCGACCGCCAAGCAAATCAACGCCTTGGTGAGCGACACCCGGAGTTCCTCCAGGTGCTCGCCAAAAGTCATCGTGCTGCTTTCGAACAAGTCGTCGCTTTTACTGGTTTTCACCACCCGCCCCCGCGCTTCCAAATCGCTTCCAAACCATCGCCTCCGAATTCCCCTCTGGAATACAATGGGACGTTCTCGTAGCGGTGCAACGCCCGGGCCTTCCGTCGGCATGGCAAAGACGCTGCGTTCTTTATCATATCTTGAGCCGCCATGTTTCCCCAATCCCCGCTGCGATTCCATCCTCTTTTTCGCCCATATCTATGGGGCGGAGAACGCCTTGGCAAGTTGATGGGAAAATCGCTGCCCGGACCCGGTCCCTGGGCTGAAAGTTGGGAAGTCGTCGACCATGGAGCCGATCAAAGCGTCGTTGCAGATGGCCCCTGGGAAGGCTGGACTCTTCGCAACCTGATCGATGCGTTTCCCGATGAAGTCCTGGGAAATCAGCAGTCCAAGCCTTTCCCATTGCTCCTGAAGTACCTTGATTGCCACCAGGTGCTCAGCGTCCAGGTCCATCCAGACGATCCGTACGCTTCGCGGATGGATCCACCTGACCGAGGAAAAACGGAAGCCTGGTACGTAGTCCATGCCGAACCGGGGGCCAAGATCTACGCAGGACTGCAGCAGGGCATCGACCGGGCTCAACTGGCCGATGCCATCGCCAATGGGGCTACCGAACAGGCCCTGCAAGTGCTCCATCCCAATCCAGGCGACTGCGTCTTCATCCCTGCAGGCACCGTCCATGCCCTGGGATCAGGACTTTTGGTGGTGGAGATCCAACAGTCCAGCGACAGCACCTTTCGCCTCTACGATTGGAATCGAGTCGACGGCCATGGCAACTCCAGACCACTTCATGTCGACCAAGCACTGGAAGTCATCAACTTCGAAGCTCCTGCGGTGCAATTTGCTCGCCCAGAACCTCTGCCACAACCCGCCGGCCAAAGGTTGGTCCGGTGCCAACACTTCGAGTGGCTCCGTTGGCATGGCCCTTGCACGGTCTCCCTTGAGGCCGAAGGCCGCTTCCGTCTGCTGACTCTCCCAGAGGGCCAAGCCCATCTCCACTGGATGGCCGGCTCCATGTCGATCGATCTGGGACAGTCGGTTCTGCTTCCCGCCTGCCATCTTCCAACCCGGATCGAACTGGCCCCCGATTCCACCCTCCTGCTGGCTCAACTCCCCAACGACCCCACCGGTTATGACGCCTTTGCCTAGGCTAGCAATTCCCCTGAAAAAGTCTCTATCGGACAACCGAATCACAATCCCTGTAGGGAACTGATCTGGCGGCCGGTTTTGGAAAGCCGGACAATCCCGTTGCGTCGGCAACCCTTGGGTATCGCGAAGATACCCTCCACCCGTTCATGGATCGGACAGGCCGGCAGGAAGGGAATTCTTAACATGCGTCGCACTCTGTTGCTCTGTGCCCTCTTGCTGCTGGTCGGTTGCAAGCAGTCGCCTTGGAACCTGGGCCGTTGGGGATCCAGCCAGTTTGGACAGGGAAGCATCGACCGACAGAAGAATCGCGCGGTCGTCATCGACCCCTACCCTCTCAATGACATCGGCCCCGAAGTGAACCCCGAGGGGATCGAGCGGATTCGCAATTACGTTGGCCAGGCGCGCAACTTCCCGACCTGGATGCACGCCGCCCGCGCTCTGGCGGAATCGCAGGGGCCGACTTTTCCGAACGCGTCACTCACCGATTGGCTGGCCATGGCCAAGCGCTGCATGGTGGTGGGCAGCAATGGCCGGATCCATTTCGATTACGACATGAAGATCGCCGAGCCCTTTGCCCAGGCCGACGGGGCCAGCAATGTCGACATGTGGCCCGCCTTCGAGGCGCTGGCCGGCCGGCCGGTCACCCTGCTGCGCGGCGCCCTGTCCGATGTGCTGACCCCCGCCACCTTCAAGCAGATGGCCAAGCGCCTGCCCGAGGCGGAAACCGTGACCGTGCCCAAGGTCGGCCATGCCCCGACGCTCAGCGAACCGGCGGCCATGGCGGCGATCAACCAGCTGCTGGCCAGGATCGCATGAAGACGCGCCACCCGGCCCCGCGGCTGCGGGTGCTAAACCTGCATTCCAGCTTCGATCCCGGCGGCAAGGAAATGCGCGCCGTTCAGCTGATGCACGCCTTCGGCCCGGAAGTGGCGCACAGCATTGTCTCGGCCGTGCCGGGGGCGCTGGGCGCAGCCAGGGCGATCGATCCGGCGATCCCGGTCGACTATCCCGAATTCCCGGCGCTCACCGGGAAGCCTTTTCCCCGGCGGTTGCAGCAACTTGCCCGGGCGATGGCCGGTTACGATCTGGTCCTGACCTATAACTGGGGCGCGATGGACGCCGTGCTGGCGCACACCGCCTTTGCCGAAGTGCTGCAGCTGCCGCCGCTGATCCATCACGAGGACGGCTTCAACCAGGACGAGGCGGTGCGGCTGAAATGGCACCGCAATGTCTTCCGCCGGATCGCCCTGTTCCGCGCGCAGGGGCTGGTCGTTCCCTCGCAGCGGCTCGAGCATATCGCCCGCACCGTCTGGAAGCAGCCGGCGGCGATGGTGAAGCGTATTCCCAACGGCATCCCTGTCTTCGCCTATGGCCGCAAGCCCAAGCGCGATGCATTGCCGCGTGTGATCAAGCATCCAGGCGAATTGTGGCTTGGCACACTGGCCGGGCTGCGCGCGGTCAAGAACCTGCCCCGCCTGGTCCGCGCCTTTGCGCCGCTGCCCGAGCAGTGGCAGCTGGTGATCCTGGGTGAGGGGCCGGAACGCGATGCGATCCGGGCTGAGGCCCTGCGGCTGGGGGTCGGGCACCGGGTCCACTTGCCCGGCCATGTGGCGCATCCGTCCGAGGTGATGGGCCTGTTCGACCTGTTCGCCCTGTCATCCGACAGCGAGCAGTTCCCGATCTCGGTGGTTGAGGCGATGGCCGCGAAGCTGGCCATTGCGGCTCCGCGCGTCGGCGATGTCGAGGCGATGGTCGCGGGCGAAAACCGCCGCTTCCTGGCTCCGCCGGGCGATGAAGCTGCGCTGGCTGCCGCGCTGGCGGCCCTGGCCGAAGATGCCGAACTGCGCACCGAAATCGGCCGCGCCAACCGCGCGCGGGCCGAGGCCGAATATGACGAGGCCCGGATGATCGCCGCCTACCGCAATCTCTATGCCGGGGCCCTGGGCCGGACCAGCTTCCCGTGATTTGCCGTTCACCCGTGCTTCACGGGGGACAGCGCAGAGATCGGGCGTTGAAAAGGCCCGCTCATCGGCTAAACAGCCCGCACATCTGACCCTGTTTGCGATTGAAAGTTCCCGCCTTGGCCCTGCCACCGTCTGACCGCCCCGCTCCCGCCAAGCCCGATGATAAGGCTGCCCAGCAGGACGTGTTCCTGCGCGAAGTTGATGATGCCCTGCGCGAGGATGAACTCAAGTCGATCCTGACCCGCTATGGCAAGCCGATCGGCGGCGCCATTCTGGCGGGCCTGCTGGGGCTGGCCGGCTATCTGTGGTGGGACAATTCGAACAAACAGGCCGCCGGCGAACGCAGCGAGCAGGCAATCATCGCGCTCGACAAGCTCGAAGCCGGCAATGCCGCCGCGGCCCTCGCCGATCTGGAGCCGCTCACCAAGGAAGGCAGCGATGGCAACAAGGCGGCCGCCGCGATGACCCGCGCCGCGATCATGGTCCAGCAAGGCAAGACCGAGGACGGGGCCAAGGCCTTTGCCGCCATCGCGGCCGATACGGCCATGCCGCAGGCTTACCGCGATCTGGCCTCGATCCGCGAAGTGTCGATCCGCTTCGATGCCATGCCGCCGCAGCAGGTGATTGACCGGCTGAAGCCGCTGGCCGTGCCGGGCAATGCCTGGTTCGGCAGCGCGGGCGAACTGGTTGGCATGGCCTATCTCAAGCTGGGCAAGCCCGACCAGGCCGGCCCGCTGTTTGCCGCGATCGGCAAGAATACCGATGTTCCCCAAACGCTGCGCAGCCGGATGCGCCAGGTGGCCGGCCAGCTCGGCTATGATGCCGGAACGGACGACGTGCCCAGCCTCGCGCCCGCGCAGCAATAAGCTTACTCAAGGATAGCCCATGCAAGCCCCGTCGAACTCCCGCCGTCCGATTTCCCGCCGCCTGGCTGCCCCGCTGGCAGTGGTTCTGGCCGTCTCGCTGGCCGGGTGCGGCGTGTTTGGGGGCAAGGACAAGCCCAAGACGCCGACGCTCGGCAACCGCATCCCGATCCTCTCGCGCGTCGATACTGGGGCCAAGGTCGATCCGTTGCTGGCCAGCGTTTCGGTGATTGTTCCGCCCGCAGCGGCCAATCCGGACTGGCCGCAGGCCGGCGGCACGGCCAGCAAGTCCTATGGCAACCTTGAACTGGCGGCCAATCCGGGCCGTGCGTGGACCGCGCAGGTCGCCGGTTCGGACAACAAGCAGCGCCTTGCCGCATCGCCGGTGGTCGGCGGCGGCCAGCTGTTCGTGATGGACACCGCCGGTACGGTTCATGCCTTTGATGCCCAGACTGGCGCGCGCCGCTGGAGCACGGCCTTCTCGATCAAGGGCGATGGCCAGTCGTCGATCTATGGCGGCGGGGCCAGCTATGCCGACGGCCGCGTCTATATCACCACCGGCCTGGGTGAAGTCGCCGCGCTCGAAGCGAGCAACGGCTCGATCATCTGGAAGGTGAAGCCGGCCGGCCCGCTGCGCGGATCGCCGACCGTCGCCTTCAATTCGATCTTCGTGATGACCATGGACAACCAGCTCTACTCGCTCAACGCCGCCGATGGCGCGGCGCTTTGGAACGAGGCGGCGTCCAGCGGCCAGACCGGCGTGTTCGGCGTGGCGGCTCCGGCCGCCGGGCAGGGCACGATCGTGTCGGGCTTCAGCACCGGCGAGCTCGTCGCCTATCGTTATGAGAACGGCCGCCAGCTGTGGTCCGATGCTCTCGCGCGCACCTCGCTTTCGACTACGGTGGGCGTGCTGACCGACATCGACGCCGATCCGATCATCGATCGCGGCCGCGTCTTCGCGCTGGGCCAGGGCGGGCGCATGGCCGCCTATGAACTGGTCACCGGCCAGCGCATCTGGGAGCTTAACCTCGCAGGCATTTCCACCCCGGCGATCGCCGGCGACTGGATCTTCACCCTGACCGACGATGGCAAGCTGCTGTGCATTCAGCGCGCCACCGGCAAGGTCCGCTGGCTGACCCAGCTGGCGCGGTTCGAGAACGAGGAAAAGAAGAAGAACCCGATCTTCTGGACCGGTCCGGTGCTGGCCGGCGGCCGGCTGTGGTTCGCCAATACCAACGGCCAAGTCTATTCGGCCGGGGTCGAGGATGGCGCACCGGTGCTGCTCACCGATCTCAAGGAGCCGGTGACGCTGGCCCCGATCGTGGCGGGCGGCACGCTCTATATCCTCGACGACAGCGGCCGGATTACCGCCTTCCGCTAAGGTTTTCGTCGCGTTACCATGCCATTAACCATTCGCTGCTAGGGCGAAGGTGATGAGCGCGTCCGAGCCCAAGGTGCCCCAGCGGCCCGCCAGCGACGTCTCCGCCGCCGTGGGGCTGTGGGGCGTGACCGGCTTGGCGCTGTGGATCTGCTTCTGCCATTTCTGGCCTGAAATCAGTGCAGCGCTTGGTGCGGCTGAACCGCAAGAGCGCCTGTCCGGGCCTTACGCGGGCCTCGCTGGCCTGGTCGCTGCAGCCCTGCCGATGGTCCTGGTCTCGCTGATCAAGGACAAGGTCCACCGCCGCGCCTCAACCGGGATCGATTGGGACAGCCCCCGCCCGGTCACGGCGATCATCGACATCTCGATCACCAAGCTGGCTGGCCTGTGGGCCACCTGGGCAGTGATCGGCGGGCTCTATTGCGTCGCCCGCTGGTATTGGGACGGGCCCTACCTGCTCTCGATGCAGGTGCTGGGCACGCTCGCCAGTCCGCTGTTCGTCATCTCGATCCCCTTTGTCATCTGGCTTGACCGCGTGCTGGTCGAGCCGCGCGACGGGGCCTGGCATTTCGGCGCCCTCCTGATCGGGCGCGAGCCGTTCGATCCGGAGCAGGTCTGGCACCATGCCCGGGCCTGGGCGGTGAAGGGCTTCTTCACCGCTTTCATGATCTCGATCGTACCCGGCGGCTTCGGCATCCTGGTCGAAAATGACTGGGCGCCGCAGCTGTCCAACCCGGTCGCGCTCGCGGGCCTGCTGATCACCGCCATGTTCGTGCTCGACGCGCAGATCGGCACGGTTGGCTACATCATGACGATGAAGCCGCTCGATGCGCAGATCCGCAGCGCCAATCCGTTCCTGGCGGGCTGGTTGGCGGCGTTGGTCTGCTATCCGCCGTTCCAGCTGATGCAGGGCAACGGCCCGCTCTTCTACCAGACCAACACCCGCGATTGGGCACACTGGTTTGCCGGTTACGATGCCCTGCTGTGGGTCTGGGCCGGGATTCTGGTGTTCCTGGCCGCGATTTATGCCTGGGCTACCGTGGCCTTTGGCCTGCGCTTCTCCAACCTGACGTACCGCGGCGTGCTGACCAATGGCCCCTACCGCTTTACCAAACACCCGGCCTATCTTTCCAAGAATGCCTTCTGGTGGCTGGAGACACTGCCGTTCCTGGTCGTTAGCCAATCGCTCACCGATATGGTCCGCAATACCTTCTTCCTGGCCTGCGTCAGCGCGATTTATTTCTGGCGCGCCAAGACTGAGGAAGCGCATCTGCTGGCCGAAGACCCCAAGTACCGCGACTATGCCGCCTGGATGGCGCAGCACGGGCTGATTACCCGGTTGTTCCACCAGGCCGGTCAGGCCCTGCGCGCACGGCGGCAGGTGCTGCAACCGGCGGAATGACTAGAGCGGTTCGCCGCGCTCCGCCGTGAACCCCGTAACCTGCCGTCCGGTCAGACCCAGCGCCGCCCGCTCGGCAATCCACTGCGCGTCCTCCACCGTAGTGGCCAGCGGCTTCTCGCACAGGATGTGCACCCCCGCGTCGAACAGCGGCGGCAGCACCGCGCGGTGTGTGTGGTTGGGGG
>Ga0209985_10004463_pt1 | contig 11278 bp, 8 predicted proteins | sample NOAtaG_FD_187305 | JGI IMG/M metagenome (GOLD analysis project Ga0209985, IMG submission 187305) | Freshwater lake microbial communities from Lake Erie, under a cyanobacterial bloom - NOAA_Erie_Diel6S_1000h metaG (SPAdes) (version 2) | ecosystem: Environmental > Aquatic > Freshwater > Lake ... | reverse complement strand
CAATGGACGACACTCAAAGATTCATAAAAAACACTTCTACCTCAGCGGGGGAAAAGGGGAAAACGCATCGGTATTTGAGGAGTTTGAACAACCAATGGTATATCCCGGTGTTGATTTGCGTTGGAGAGGGGCAGGAAATGCTTTGAAGTATGAATGGGTGATACATCCCAATGTTCATCCCGCCATAATATCACAACAATACGACTCCTCCGTTCGCTTACATGTTGAAAGTGACGGCCTCCATATTATCAATGAGACCGGTGAGATGATTGAAAAGCATCCGTACTGCTATCAAATCATCGAGGGAAAAGTCATTGAGGTTAGCTCCCAATTTGTTTTATCTCACCAAAAAGTAAGCTATCAGTTAGGAAATTACGATCCCCATTATGAACTCGTGATTGATCCGGAAATTATTTTCTCTACCTATGTGGGAGCCACTTCTTCCAATTTTGGATTCACCGCATGCAATGATTTGGAAGGAAATTTGGTGAGTGGGGGAATTAGTTTTGGACAAAATTATCCAGTGACCCCAGGGGCCGTCAGCTCCAATTTCAATTCCACGACTGGTAATTTTTATGACATTGTAATTTCTAAATTCAATCAGGATGGCTCCCAATTATTGTACAGCACCTTTCTCGGTGGCAGCAAACAAGAAACTCCGCACAGTATTGTTGTCAATAATGACAACGAGATAGTAGTGCTTTCGGTTACCGGGAGTGATGATTTTCCTGTTACGGCAGGATGTTACCAAAATGTTTTTGCAGGAGGGGTGGGCTTTGGAATGGCCGCCTTGTTTATCGGTACACATCCCGAGGGAACCGATTTTGCCATCTCTAAAATAGGTGTCAATGGCAACCTAGCGTCCTCCACTTTTGTTGGGCTAGATGCCAATGATGGCATCAATCGAGCCGCGGGACTGTTCTACAATTACGGGGATGTTTTTAGAGGGGAGATCAATGTAGATGACAATGATAATGTTTATGTGGCCTCTGTGACAGAAGGAAATTTCCCTATAGCTGGGAGTCCTGCTCAATCAGTATTCGGTGGAGGGAGTTGCGATGGGGTTTTTTTTAAGCTAGACGGAAGCCTATCTAATCTTTTGTATAGCAGTTACTATGGCGGTTCAGAGGCCGATGCTTGTTATTCCATTCAGTTTGGCATTGATGGTTTTCCTATTATTTGCGGTGGAACTAAAAGCCCCGATTTTCCTCTTGCAGCAGGGGGAAATGACGCAAGTCACAACGGCGATGTGGATGGGTTTGTTTTGCGCATACACCCGTTTAGTTTTACTACTTTGAATGGAACTTTTATTGGAACCGGAGATTATGATCAAGCTTATTTTATTCAAACAGATTATAACAATAACATTTTTGTTTTGGGCCAAACCACAGGATCCATGCCCATCACAGCCGGCTGCTATGGACAAGCCAATAGTGGTTTGTTTGTCAAAAAATACAACGCCACTTTATCCAATTTGATTTGGAATACAACGATAGGGACAGGCAGCGGTGAGATCGATATTTCCCCCACGGCGTTCTTGATCAGCGATTGTGAACAAATTTATTTCAGTGGTTGGGGAGGCGCTGTCAACCATTTGTGCGGAAATAATCCCTATAGTTGTTTGGCTGTGAATAGCACCACCAGCGGCTTACCGATTACTCCCGATGCCATGCAACCCGTTACTGATGGCAGTGATTTTTACTTATGCGTGTTATCCCCCAATGCTACGCAATTGGTGTATGGTTCTTATTACGGAGGGGCCAGCTCTTCCGAGCATGTGGATGGCGGAACTTCTCGATTCAATAAAAATGGTTTCGTCTATCAAGCTGTGTGCGCCGGCTGTTCTGGGGGTGATGATTTTCCCACTTCGCCCGGTGCCGTTAGCAGTGTCAATCCGAGCACGGGTTGCAATATTGCGGTTTTTAAATTTTCCTTGAGTCCTATTTATGCCGAAGCCAATCTCAACACACCTCCTCAAGTTTGCGTGAATGAGGTGGTGTCTTTTAATAATCTTTCCACTGGGGCAACGCAGTATCAATGGTTTTTTGGGGATGGGGCAAACTCAACAGCATTCGAACCCAATCATCAATACACCGCACCGGGAGATTATATTGTCCAGTTGGTAGCTTCTGACAATGTACTCTGTTTATTAGGAGATACTGTAGAAATTCCCATCAGCATCATTCCTTTTCCTGATGTTGATGTGATGGCAGATCTCGGTATCTGTGAAGGCGATTCTATTCAACTAATGGCCACGTCCACGGACCCGGTATTGTGGTCGCCTGCAGAACTTTTAAATGACAACACTATCAATAATCCTTGGGCCCAACCCTCCACTACCACTACCTTCACAGCATCCACCCAAAATATCTGCGGCGCTGCAGAGGACGCGGTGGAGGTGACCGTGTACCCTGTTAATTTATCGGTCTCACCCGATCAGAGTATATGCGCAGGACAAAGCGTGGTTTTATCCGCCGCTGGTGGGGTGAGTTATGTTTGGTCTCCCATCACAGGATTATCCGATCCTGGCATTTCCAACCCCGTTGCCTCACCCTCCAACACTACTGAATACATTGTTCAAATGATAACAGCCGACAATTGCGTTGCCATTGATACTATAACCATTGAGGTGTTCAATTCTATTCCCGGTCCAAATACCATTACCAATATCATAGCATGTGCCGGAGAACCTTTGCAATTGATTGCGGAAAACGCGCTGACTTGGGAGTGGTCACCACCCGAGTTCTTTGTAGATAATACCCTTCAAAATCCGATTGTTTTTCCCACTTCGAGCATGGTTGTTACCGTGGCCATGACCAATGCCTGTGGATTCGGTACGGCGCAAATTCAGATTCAATATGAGCAACCAGAGGTGATATTAAATGGAGCGAACCAAGTGTGCTTTGGAGATAGCGCATGGGTAATAGCCAGTGGGGCGGACAGTTATGAATGGTCTCCGTTGGATTGGGTTGTATTAGAGAACAACCAAGAAGCGGTCATTCAACCCAATATATCAGGATATCTAATGGTAGAAGGAGAGGATGTTTTTGGCTGTTTGGATCAAGACTCGTTGTTTATAGAAATTTTGCCACTTCCCTCCTTGTCATTGCCGGATAGTGTTTTTTTTGAGTACCCCGGAATGGCTTGGGTGACAGCCAACACCAATGTTACAGTTGGTCTTTGGGAACCCAATGAAAACATTTCATGTGATACCTGCCTTTCTATTTCGGCACAGCCCCCCTACCCCACTCAATACACGTTCATTATTTCCGATGCCGCTGGTTGCGGCGCAAGAGACAGTGTCTGGATAATTCCCGAGTATGCCTGTTGGGTCCCTAATACCATTACACCCAATGGAGATGGGGTGAATGATGGATTTGTGGTGCAATCATTTCTACCCTTACAGCAATTCCAATTACAAGTATTTGATCGGTGGGGACAATTGGTTTTTGAAACTCTCCAACAAGATCGCGGGTGGGACGGCAGCTTCAGAGGATATTATGTTCCTCAAGATGTGTACACTTGGATATTGAAATTTGAAAACCAAGAAGGTCCTCAAATAAGAAAAGGACATGTGACGGTTTTGCGTTGATTGCGCTTATTTTTGGCAAAAATCTAGTAGATGAGTTATCAATTTATTTCCATAGAACAAGAAGGTCATATCGCCATTCTGACCATCCAACGTCCTGATCAGCTCAACGCTTTGAACAAATCCACCATAGAGGAGTTGAATGCGGCATTGAATCAATTGGATGTGGATGATGCCGTCCGAGTAATCATCCTCACGGGATCAGGTACAAAAGCATTTGTCGCGGGAGCCGATATCAAGGAGTTTGCTGCGTTCAGTATTGAGCAAGGAGAAGCATTGAGCCGCGATGGACAAAGATTATTATTTGATCGAGTGGAGAACATGTCAAAACCGGTAATCGCAGCGGTCAATGGTTTTGCGCTGGGAGGTGGATTGGAGTTGGCGATGAGCTGCCATTTTAGATACGCTTCGGAAAATGCCAAATTGGGATTGCCCGAGGTTACTTTGGGAGTCATTCCTGGATATGGGGGCACACAGCGTCTGGCGCAGTTAGTAGGCAAAGGAAAAGCATTGGAAATGATTACCTCTGCCATTATGTTGAATGCACAAGAGGCGTTGCAATGGGGTTTGGTAAATTTGGTGGTTCCTCAAGAAGAGCTCTTGAATAAATGTAAAGAGATAGCACAAAAGATTTCTGGCAACTCTCCTCGCGCTATTACTGCCGCCATTACGTCCGTAAATGCCGGATATGCTCATGCCAAGGTTGGTATGGAAAGAGAGCAAAAAGAATTTGGGTTGTGTTTTGGTACAACAGATTTCAAAGAAGGTACCACGGCATTTATGGAAAAAAGAAAACCCTCTTTTACTGGAAAATGATTACAGTAGAGGTTATTAATCACTCTCCCTATCCATTGCCTCAATATGCCACAGAATGGTCGGCAGGAGTGGATGTTAGAGCGAATTTAGAAACTACCATTACCATACAAAGTTTAGAGCGAGTATTGGTTCCAACCGGCTTGTTTGTCGCTATCCCAAAAGGATTTGAAATTCAGATTCGTCCTAGAAGCGGTCTTGCGTATAAACATGGAATCACCGTTTTAAACTCACCCGGCACGATCGACGCGGACTACAGAGGAGAGATCAAAGTATTGTTGGTCAATTTAAGCAACACACCCTTTGTCATTGAACCTGGAGAGCGCATAGCGCAAATGGTATTGGCACAACATGCACAATTGGACTGGCGTGAAGTAAGTGTTTTATCTGAGACCAACCGAGGAGCGGGTGGCTTTGGTAGCACAGGAAAGCAATAATTGCCTATCTTTATCCTATGCGATTTTTAGAACTAGATGCTTTGAGAGGTATTGCCTCGTTGACGGTGCTGTTGTTTCACTTTACCCGGTTTTCGAGCGGTACAGCCCCTTTCAACTATAACATAGGATCAACAGGCGTGGATTTTTTCTTTATGTTGAGTGGATTTGTGATTTTGATGACTTTGGATAAAAAACCAAGTGTAGGTCAGTTCTTTTGGGGACGTATCACGCGCATTGTTCCTACTTATTGGGCTTGCGCAACAGTGACTTTGATTGCAATTTACATTCATGGCAATGTCGATGCCTGGGCTACTTTCCAGCAGTATTTATGGAATTTAACCATGATACAATCTTATTTAAGAGTTGAGAATTTAGATGGTCCTTATTGGACCTTGATCATCGAATGGTTGTTTTATGGGGTAATGGCGCTAGTTCTAGGATTAAGAGCGTTGAAATATATTGAGTGGATAATGCTCGCGCTCTTGCTTTTATCGGGACTCTATGGCATTGATCAACTCAATGTTCATTTCCCTAAGTTGTATTATACACTAAAAATGTATGTCCCATTGATGAATCATATTCCTAGTTTTTTTGCAGGAATTTTGTTGTATCGAATCAAATTGACTGGAGGACGGGCCTGGCGGTATCCGTTATTTGTTTTGGCGCTCATCATACAAACCACCTTGACCAATGAGACAGACAGGGCCATTCAGTTTGTTACCCAAACCCAATACAACTGGGCCTTGCTCTCCTACGCGTTGATCATGGTGTTGTTTGTAGAAAATCAATTGGGCTTTTTGGCCAAGCCGTGGACATTGTTTTTGGGTAAAATATCCTATCCCCTGTTTTTGATTCACCAGTTTATTGGAACGGTGATGATGATTCCTTTTCTTACCTACGGATGGGGATGGAATTTTTTCCCTGCTTTCTTTGTTACTTTGGCTGTATGCATGGTTTTAGCCACGGGTATCCATTATTGGATTGAGATTCCTACTTATCAATGGCTAAGAAAAATAGCTGGGATGGAAAGTCACGGCTTGAGTCACAACACCAGGCAGAAAAGCCATTAATCATTAGGCACCATACCCGAGCTGATTGCGCATCCTAGACAAGGTTTTTTGCGCTACGGAGCGGGCTTTGTCAGCCCCGATGGATAACACTTCATTCAATTCATCTGGATGTGCCATCCAATGATCAAAGGCGGCTCTTTCTTTTTCAAAACGGGTCAGAATCGCTTGTAATAAATCTTTCTTAGCATGTCCCCAACCATAACCACCGGCTATTAGTTTTTGATTCAACTCATCCGCGGCGACATCACCAGAGATCAATCTAATGAGGGCGGAGATAACGTTGGCTGAAGGATCTTTGGGGTCTTCTAAGGCAGTGCTATCCGTGGCTATTTTTTTATTGATAACCTCTTTCAACTCCTTCTCGGGTAGAAAAATATTGATGAAATTATCATACGACTTGCTCATCTTTTGGCCGTCTGTTCCTGGGACATACATCGTATCCTTGTTCAATTTCACATCAGGCACCACCAATAACTCTCCGAAAACTCTATTCACTGCACTCGCGATGTCTCGGGTAATTTCCAAGTGTTGCACTTGATCTTTTCCTACCGGAACGATGTTGGCATCGTACAGTAAGATGTCTGCAGCCATCAACACGGGATAAGTAAAAAGTCCGGCGTTGACATCGGATAAACGATCACTTTTATCTTTAAAACTATGTGCATTGGCCAACATGGGGTAAGGAGTAACACAAGACAAATACCAAGTTAATTCCGTTACTTCAGGAATATCACTTTGTCTGTAAAACACGGTTTTTTCGACGTCCAATCCCATCGCCAACCAAGTAGCGGCCACAGCCAGGGTATTGGAGCGCATTTTCTCGGCATCCTTGATTTGGGTCAAAGAGTGAAAGTCAGCAATAAAAAGAAAAGACTCATTTTGCGCATCCTTGCTCATTTCAATAGCGGGCAGAATAGCGCCTAAAATATTTCCCAAATGAGGGACGTTGGTGCTTTGGATACCGGTTAAAATTCTTGACATAATGCAAAGATAATGGAGGGTGCTACTTTTAGCGTGGAATGTAAAAAGTCTTGTTATCTTAGCGCCATGGGATTTGCATTTGGAAAAAAGAATTACATCATCCTCGCAGCAGGATTGTTATTGTTGATCATCGGCTATTTATTGATGAGCGGGGGAGCCGCCACTAGTGCGGAGGAGTTCAATGCAGAAGAATTATTCAGTGCGCGTAGAATCACCTTAGCTCCTATGGTAGTTTTGTTGGGGTATGTGGTAGTAGGAGTGGCCATTATGTACCGAGAGAAGAAATAATTTTTTGTTTTTTCTATCATGACTCTTCTTCAAGCCATCATCATTGCCATCGTGGAAGGCATTACTGAGTTTTTGCCCATCTCCAGTACTGGACACATGATCATTGCACAAGCATTACTAGGGGTGGAGCCCAATCAATTTGTAAAGGCCTTTACGGTGATCATTCAGTTTGGCGCCATCACTAGCGTTTTGTTTTTGTATTGGAAGCGATTTTTTCAAAGTATTGACTTTTATTACAAATTATTCGTGGCCTTTATTCCTGCGGCAGTGATGGGATTGTTGTTTGGAGATCTTATTGATGAGATGTTAGAGCAAGTAGATATTGTGGCGATCTCCCTGATGTTAGGAGGTTGGATCTTGATTTTTTCCGATAAGTGGTTTGCTCAAAACAAGGAAAAGGAAGAGCAGCCCACCACCTATAAAAACGCTTTTTTCGTTGGCCTTTTTCAGTGCATTGCGCTGATTCCAGGCGTTTCACGATCTGCCGCCACCATGATCGGAGGAATGGTGAATGGATGGAATCGCAAACAAGCCGCGGAGTTTTCCTTTTTCTTGGCTGTGCCTACGATGTTTGCCGCGTCAATGAAAAAAACGTATGATGTGGTAAAGATTGATTATCATATTATCACGAATAATTGGTGGATCATGTTGGTGGGTTGTGCAGTAGCCGCTATAGTAGCATGGATTTCCATCAAATATCTGATGATGGTGCTACAAAACAAGGGATTTGCGTATTTTGGTTGGTACCGTGTTATTCTTGGAGCCACTATCTTAGCTCTTTTAATGGCCCGTGTGCCTTTGGAGATTGTGGATTAATTGCTGATGATTCCCATTATTTTTAAAGACCGTTGAATTGCATCTGGCTTTATTCATAACTCGCAAAACTCAGGAGATTTAAATGACTACTCAAACAGTTCTCCCATTATTTATATAAAATGTCTCCCAACATTAATTACCTATCCAATTTTAAACTTACGCTATATCTGCTGATATTCACAGCTTCTCTATGTATGGGAAGTGGATGCTCACTCATCTCCAACCAAGATTCCGATTCCAAAAAAGAAATTTTACAAGAAGGCGATCTCCTCTTTCAAGATCTCAATTGCGGCGAACTGTGCGATGCCATAGAGGCCGTCACGGAAGGCGTTAACGGAAAAGATTTTTCTCACTGCGCGATGGTGGTGAAAATCAATGACACCCTGCAAGTGGTGGAAGCCATTGGTGATAAGGTTCAAGTCACTTCTTTGCGCAACTTCTTTGCCCGCAGTGGGGATACGACAACCATTCAAAACATTACCGTGGGTAGAGTTTTGGAGAAATACCACCCCATTGTGGAAAGAGCAGCAATGAAAGCCAAATCACATATCGGTGAGCCTTACGACGATGTTTTCTTGATGAACAACAACAGTTGGTATTGCAGTGAGTTGCTTTATGACGCTTTCAAAGAAGCCAATGATTCCAAAGACTTTTTCGAGTTAAATCCGATGACCTTCAAGGATCCCAAAACCAATGCTTTTTTTCCTGCTTGGGTGGATTATTACCAACAACTCAAAACAGACATTCCAGAAGGAAAACCCGGCATCAATCCGGGGCTCATTTCAAGATCGGAGAAGATTGAGATGGTTTCAATTCAACCCTTCAATCATTAGGTCCTATTCATAACACGTCGCTACCCCCGCGTTGCTTCACCTCTCCACTTCTTCGCGCTAGAAATCAACCTCAACGCTCAAATCAATGGAAAAGTTCAATTTACTCATTTTAGATTTGCGGTGATTATTTGAATTATTCACCGCAATTATGCGGTGATTATTTTGTATATTTACCGCACAAGATGAAAAAGCCCACCTACATCTACGAATACAAAAACTGGCCAGACTTTGTTTGGCGAGATGCTGAAATCAATGCGCTATTCGGTGAGGTGCGCTTGATGCAAGGAAAAATCTTCGGACATATGAATGCACTTGGGTTTTCCGCCATGGAAGAGGCTAGCCTTAAAGCGCTTACACTTGACGTTGTTAAATCTTCTGAGATTGAAGGCGAACTACTGAACTTCAACCAAGTTCGCTCTTCCATCGCTCGCCGACTTGGTATCAATACCGGAGGGATTGTAAAAAGCAACCGCCATATAGAAGGTGTCGTAGAAATGATGTTAGATGCTACACAAAGGTTTGATGCGCCATTGACTGAAAAACGCCTTTTGGGTTGGCATGCCGCGTTATTCCCCGCTGGATTCAGTGGACCTTATTCCATTGAAGTTGGCTGCTATCGATCTGGTGACATGCAAGTGGTATCTGGGCCGATGGGAAAAGAGAAAGTGCATTACCAAGCCATTGCGCCAAAACATATCAAAAGTGAAATGAAAAAGTTCTTGAAATGGTTGAACAGCAAAGGCACATTGGATCCGGTGATAAAAGCGGCCATTGCTCATTTCTGGTTCATCATCATTCACCCTTTTGACGACGGAAACGGTCGTATTGCCCGTGCAATAACGGACATGCTTTTAGCGCGCGCTGAAGGCAGCGGACAACGCTTTTACAGCATGTCTAGTCAGATATTGGAAGAACGTAAAAAGTATTATGCTATCCTACAGAAGGTTCAACACAGCCCAGGAGATATAACAGATTGGCTGCATTGGTTTCTTCATTGCTTAAAAAACGCGATGCTCGCAACTGAAAATACTACACAACAAATATTGAAAAAAGCTGATTTTTGGAAACGGCATGAAAAAACACCAATCAACGAAAGACAACGAAAAATATTGAACTTACTATTTGAAAATTTCGAAGGGAAACTGCAAACTTCCAAATGGGCTAAAATCAATAAAACCTCCTCCGACACAGCATTAAGAGATATCAAAGATTTGGTACAAAAAGGAATCCTACAGCCTACAAACGAGAACGGGCGAAGTACGAATTATGAACTGGTTAATACATAAAACCTTCTTAGCGAAGTATCGTTACCGCTGCTTCATCCCCTCTCTTCTCTTCCTCTCCTTCAAAATCAATCCCAACTCTCTGCTCGTTTGCCCTTTCACTGAAGTATTCTCTTGTGCGCGGCGCAGCAAATACGGCATCACTTCTTTGATGGGTCCATAGGGAAGATATTTCACAACATTGTATCCCGCATCCGCCAGGTTGTAACTGATGTGATCACTCATCCCAAACAATTGTGCAAAAGCAACCCTGTTGTCATTTTTGACAACCCCTTTTTCTTCCATCCATTGGGCCAGCAACATGGACGATTCTTCATTGTGCGACCCACAACACAATGCCATGTCCTGCAGATTTTCCAAACAATACTGGACCCCCGCATTGAAATCGCTGTCAGTAGCTTCCTTACTCGGCTGTATCGGGTTTTGATATCCCATCTCAGCAGCACGCTTTCCTTCTTTTTCCATGTACGCCCCGCGCACCAATTTCACCGCATAATGCAATCCCTTCTCTCTGGACCATGCATGCGCTTTCTTTAAAAAATCCAATCGATCATGTCGATACAACTGAATGGTGTTGTATACAATGGGCGCATCATGATTGAACTTCTCCATCATGTCATGACACAAGGCATCTATCGCATCTTGAATCCATGAATCCTCTGCGTCGATAAATATGCGCTGGTCCGCATCATACGCTGCTTGGCATATCTGCAACACTCGTTGTACCACCCTGTTCCACTCTGATTGATCTTTCTCGGACAGTTGTGTTAAAGTACCACGAACTACCTCATTCTGCTTTTCTAAAAGTTCAAAACGCGCTACTCCTGTCACCTTGAAAACACAAAAGGGAATGTGTGGATTGCCTTTGGCAGCGGCTATTGTGCGAATGATTTCATCGGCCGTGGCGTCAAAGTCAGCCTCCTTTTCTTTTCCTTCCACAGAATAGTCCAAGATGGTTCCAATGTTATACTCCGCCAAGCGTGCAGAAGCAACCTTGCATTCTTCTACAGTTTCACCACCGCAGAATTGAGCGAAAATATTTTTCTTAATCAGCCATCCAATGGGAAAGCCAATTCCTACGGCAAAATGAGTCATGGCACCGCCTATTTTCACCAATGTGGGATTTCCAATCAGCTTGAAAAGCCAATAGGAACGGCGCAATGCAGCA
>Ga0209985_10004462_pt1 | contig 11278 bp, 18 predicted proteins | sample NOAtaG_FD_187305 | JGI IMG/M metagenome (GOLD analysis project Ga0209985, IMG submission 187305) | Freshwater lake microbial communities from Lake Erie, under a cyanobacterial bloom - NOAA_Erie_Diel6S_1000h metaG (SPAdes) (version 2) | ecosystem: Environmental > Aquatic > Freshwater > Lake ... | reverse complement strand
CCGTCCTAAAAGGACGGGGCTTTAACCCAAAATTTTGGTAATGCAATCTAACCTTGATTAGATACTTTTATTAGATGGTAGGCTAGATACTATATAATATATGTCATCTTAGATTAAACTAGATGCTATGAGTAAAGTCATTAGTTTTTCGATCAGCGATCGCTATCTCGACAAAATCCGATCGCTTTACCCGCCCCTTACCGACAATCTGGCAGCCAAGCAATTCTTGATCGATCAATTAGATGAAGGCTTAGATACAAGCTTAGATAATGATTTGGATGATAAGCTCAGAATCTTAATAGAGAAAAGCTTAGAGGATAGCTTAGATGCCACGCTAGATGATAGATTAAATGCTATGGGAAAATCGATCAAAGACCTTGCTAATAAACTATCCCAGTGGGTTTCAGCTTTTGATAATCAGTTAAAGGATATCGGGCAGGAAATAAAAGATAAATCGATCACACTTGATCATCAGATAAAAGCTATAGAGGCAAGACTAGATGATAGCTTAGATGACAGCTTAGATGATAGTCCAGATAGTAGTCTATATGAAAGCTACAGCGAGATTTTCATTGATAAGCCAGATGAGAGCTTAGATACTAATCTAAATGAGAGCTTAGATACTAACCTAGATGAGAGCTTAGATGAGAGCTTAGATAATATACTATATGAGAACTACAGCGAGATTTTCGTTGATAGGCTAGATGATAGTTTAGATACTAACCTAGATGAGGGCTTAGATACTAACCTAGATACTAACCTAGATACTAACCTAGATGAGAGCTTAGATAATACTACCATCAATGGCAAAAAGCACGGCTCGGCCGCAACGCACTCGCTACGCGAGATCGAACCAGCAATAAAACAATGGCTAACCTTGAAGGAAATACTAAGCCAGCGCCGGAAGAATTGGCCAAAATCGATCGAAGGCTTGCGGAAAAAGGCGATCAGGGAAGGATGGCCACGGCGAGATCGAGAAAACAGGAAGGAGTACCAGATTCCTGTAGCAAAATAAAGGGAAATTGCGGGTTTCGCGGGCGGGGGGGATATCCTTCTTACCAAACGCTTGCCGATGAAGATGCCCCCGCACCTTCTCACTTGCCCCCCACCCCACCCCACCACCCCACCCGCCGCCCTGTCCTGATCTAGCAAAGGTTGCCGTTACTTGACAGTTGCGGTGGGTTGGTCCCCTCTGGTCGTTTGCGGATTTGGCGCGCCTCTGGAGTCTGGGACTTCGCTGACGGCGGGCTGGTGGGGGGGCGCGCCAGCCGCAAACTTCCCGCCGGGGACCCGCAAACAAATCGAAACTGCTACTCTCTATTTATCAGTTTTTGAGTTTTAATGATATTTTATCAAAAAAGAGTGATAAAATAGAAAGATAGAGTTATTTTTCTGCCTGTGATTCCTGATGCCGTCGTTTCTCTTATTACCGCCGCGCCCTGCGTTGGCTTCTCTGGTTCGCGTTCCCCTTCCGCCGCCTCTCTCGCAGCCGTTTCTGCTGTTGCCGCAGAGGTTCCCGCCTCCTGCCCGATCTCGGTGGGGTGTGCCGAGGGTGTCGATCGCCTTGTCCGTTCTCTTTTTGCGTGCGCCCGCGTTTTCTCGGCCTCCTCGTTCGGGGTTGGGCGTGGCTCCTTTGCGGCTCGCTCGGTGGCCTGCGTTCGCTCCGTTTCCCCGGACGGCGTTTGGCTCTCCTTCCCCGCGTCTCCCTGTCCCCCTGGTCTGCTGCCCTCTAGGTCTTCTTCCCGTTGTTTCGGCGGGTTCGGTACTGGTTCTTGGTCTTCTCTAGCCTTAGCGGTCGGTTCCGACTTGCGGTGCGCGGTTTTCCTTCCCCCCGATATCCCCTCGCCGGGATGGGGGCTGATGTCGGTGGGCGGCGGCTGGTGGCTATGGTCGCCGGTTGCCTTTCAGCTATTGCTTTTCTAGTGCTTTTCTAGCGGGGAAGTCCCCGCTTTTTTATCCCATTTTATCTAAAAAATTTTCTATTTAATGATAATTTATCACTATTTTATGATATAATAAAATCATAGAAGTTTTTGGAGAGAACCTTATGTACCAGTTGAACCTCTGCGATCGAGTAACGATCTTTCTTTCTGATAACGGCGAACAGCGCTGGCCTATCAACCCGAGAGATCGGGTACGCCGGCGATTCCTTACCTACCTAGCAGGAAATAATAAAGCCGAGCTTAAAAAGGCTTGCCAGTATCTGGATATTCAAAGCTTTGAAATTCGACTCGCCAAAAGATTGAAAGCCTATAAATGGGAATGTAAAATCAAGGGGATGGCCTGGAATGATGCCCTCGAATTAGCGGTAAATTTAGGTGCAGATTTAAGTCAGTGCGTCCCGATCAATCTGAAAAATTCAAGATACAGAAATCACTCGATCAATGCACTAGAATCCGAAAAAGTTCCCTATTAAAAAATATTATCTTCCCCGCAAAATGTGGGGATTTTTTTATCTATTTATTGATATTTTATCACAAATTTATGATAAAATAAAACTATAAACCAAAGAAGAAAGGATAAAGCGATGACCTTATTTTCAGATAACTGGATCGAAATAATCGGAACGACAGAAGAAAAGGACAACCTCATATTAATTTGGCGGAATAGTGAGCGAACAAAAGTGGGGACGATGACCGTAACCAAATTATTAGAAATTGTCCCAGTTGCTAATGCAATTAGCTAGGCTGACCAACACATTAAATCACCATCGGTAGAATATCATGAAATCCCATCTAGAAAACGCTCTTGACCATTTACTGCTCGCAAAACAAGAGAGCCAAGATAGTTCCTTCGAGCGCTCCCAAATGCTCAATAAAGCGATCGAGAACATTTCCCAACTGCTGACCGAACTCGAAGAAGAAGGGCAATGGACACCGCCCACCCCCTACGACTTCTCGATCGCTGACCTGCTGATCGAGGCCTGCCAATAATAAACCCCTAGCAAAATACCGGGGCGCTTGCCGCCCCCCAGAAACCGAGATAAAGGACATCTGAACAATGGCTAAATCAAACTATACACCCTCGGACAAATTCCAAATCGTCAGCGATCGCTTAATGCAATTATTAGAAAATGGCGTTAAGCCTTGGGTAAAACCTTGGAAAGCGGTCGGCTATCAGAATTTGATCACGGGTCACGAATACACGGGCATTAACCCGCTACTCTGTGCGATCGATTGCATGGCTCAAAACTATGAACAGCCCTACTTTCTGACTTTTAATCAAGCAAAAGAAAACGGCTGGACGATTAAAAAAGGCTCCGAATCCACTTGGATTCGTTGGGGTGGTTCCTACGCGGTAGAAATAGAGAATGATCAAGGTGAAACCGTCAGGGAATTTCGGAATTCTGCCAGATGGTTTAACGTTTTTAACGTGGCCTGTGTCGAGGATAAAAACGCCGAGATCAAGATCGCTCACTTCTCAAAACCCGAACCGATCGGACGGGAATACACCACCGATCCGATCATGCAGAAATTCCTCAACAGTCAAAAGGCGACGATCTCCCACGGTGGCGATCGAGCTTTCTACAGTCCAGAACGAGACGAGATCCGCCTCCCGGAATTATCCAGCTTCCAGAGTCTGGCGGGATACTACGGAACGGCGATCCACGAACTCGCCCACTGGACGGGACATAAAACACGACTAAATCGAGACCTATCGGGTGGTTTCGGCTCTCAATCCTACGCTTTCGAGGAACTGATCGCCGAAATTGCCGCCGCATTCGTTCTCAACGAATTTAACTACACGGGAGAACTGGAACACCACGCCAACTATCTAGGCAGCTGGTTAAAAGCGTTGAAAAACGATAATAAATATTTCTTCAAGGCCGCCGGTATGGCCACGAAAGCCTCCCTATTTTTGCTGGAAAATTGGCAATCATAACACCTGTAACTAAGACAACTTGTCCCCCGACTACATCGGGGCTTTTTTTCGCAACCATTCGACGATGATATCCGATAGAAAATCACTCTGATTCTGGCCAGAAGCCTCGATCAGCAAATCCAATTCTCGATCGAAATCCGCCGGTAAACGTAGGGAACGTCCCCGCCCCAAAAGCTTATCCCCCGGTACAAATTCCCCCACCTCATCTCGCGGACGCTTAACCGCCACGGGTCGGGCCGGCTTAGAAATTGCCTCCTCTACCGACCAACCCCGATCAATGCGCTTATAGACCGTGGCCAGGGGAATACCATTAGCGATCGCTGTCTCTTTGTCGGCGGCATTGAGAATTTTTCCTACTTTCCCCATCTCTTTATTATTTAATCTCTAGTCTGTCCTAACAGATAAAAATTTTTTATCTTCAATGATTGATATTTTATCATTAATTGGGGAAAGACGAGATCGAGCGAATTAGTTTGCTTTTGGAAGATCACAGAAAGAGAAGCGTCCAAAGAAAAAAAGCTAAAGCCCCCCGTGTAGCTTCCATGATTCGGATAAGACTTTTATTTTTCGCAGTTGTCGGGATGCTCTAACTCTTGCAAAAAAGAGGTGATCACCCCTCTAACTTTTTCCTGCCAGTTATCGATCTTTTTCAGCTTGGCATATTGAGATGGCGGCAGCCTTAACGTTAACTTGGCCGTGCAAGGCTCGTCCCTATCGGTAGAGAACCTATGTTCTACTAAATCGGGGTTGCCCCCTGGTCTTCCTCTCATCTTCTTTTTTACTATTCTCGGCCTTAGTCTAACATGACGACACGCTATAAAGTTTACAAAATTTTATGTAAAAGTCTTGCTTATTGCATGACGACACGCTATAATGAAATTATCGAGTTAAGAAACTCGAATCAAACGGGGGAGGACAACGGCGAAATTGCATCCCCCGACGCTCACCAAAATGAGGTAATGACATGATAGCAGAAGAGATCAAGAGTTCACCCAATGGTAATTTCAAACTTTACCAACTTTGCAAAAATGTGGTGATCTGCCAGAGCGCCACAGACCCGCACGGCTGGGGCAATGCCACGGAGGACGAGCCGGCCTTTATGGTCTATCTAGGTTGCAAAAAAGAGGAAGTCGAGGGTCACATCCGAACTTTCAATACTTTTTATCGCTGCTACTGGTGCGAAGTCCGCAAACCGAAATATCTAAAAGAATTTGAAGCCGAGATCAAGATTCGGGGAATGCAGCGCTATATCGATTCCCACGCTTTCGGACTCGATTACTTAGTCGAATCTCAAGCTGGCCAGCACGGCCAGATCATCCATTTCGATGAAATAGATTTCGATGAGTACAACTACCGCACGACGGGTTATATGCCCAAGTGGTAAAACTCATTCCCCCACCTTTGGGGGATTCTCAAACAATTTTAGTTCAAAGAAATGCAAGGAGAAAATCATCATGGCTACTAAGAAATCTCATCAATTTTCCGTCTTTGGCACGCGAACTGATAATGCTATTTGTTTACCCGATATCCCCTACTCGGTGCGGATCAATTGCAAAGATGGCGGGCTTTTTATCGGTGGATCGGAAGCGCAACACCGCAAAACTAACCCCGACCAAAAGATAGATATCGGCATCATCAAAGTTTCCAAATTCTTCGGTAGTTTGGGCCAGATCAAAAATGTCCCCTGGATTCAATTATTCTACATCCCGGCCCCGAACGTTGCCCCCGAAATTCTGCCTAAAAACACGGTCTGTGTTTCCTACATTAAAAAGCAGTCGATTTCCAACCTTTTTAACAAGGTTCAGGAAGCGATGAACCACGGCGAACCAGGTATGGGCATCTTTACGATTGGCTTCAATCGGGAAGTAGCAGACAAAGGACCCTACTACAGCGTTAGTTTCGACTGGCGCGAACGGCAATCGGAAGAAGAAAAACAGCAACTAGAACTTATTAGCGACTTCGTGATCGCTTGCGGCAATCAGCTGATCGACTTAGAAGCAACCCGCGATCTGATCTGCGTAGATGGCTGGACGGCGCAACAATTACAGGCACTCACCAGCCAACGGCGCGAGCTAGAAGGAACCCGAAATCAGCGCACCCTACACGCATCTTAATCGATAAAAACAACGGGAGGGGATTAACCTCTCCCCCATTCAGGAGAAAAAACCATGACTCAAACTAACCCCAGACTCTGGGAACTTTCGGAAATTATTGGCGAACTGGAAACAGCGATCGCTGCTATCCAAGAAGACGAAACTCTAACCGACGAGGAACGAGAAGCCAAACTAGAACAGGTATTTACCGAATGGCTAAAGGCTGGTGACTCGTTTCGAGAGAAAGCCGAACAGGTAGCGGCTTATATTCGCCACCAAGAGGCATTAAGCGAGGCAAGGAAAGCCGAAGCCAAAAGGATTCGCACCCTAGCGGAACAGGCGGAGAACCAAGCTGACCGCTTGAGACGTTACCTGACTAATCAAATGTTACTGACTGGACAGACCCGCATCGATGGTGTGACGGCCAAGATTGGTTTACGTCAAAAACCCCCACGAGTGATGCTCAACGTTCCCCCAGAAGAACTACCGCCCGAATATGTGCAGGTGGAATATACTCCAAAACTAACAAAAATCAAGGAATTACTCAAATTAGATGCTCAAGGGTTCATTAGTTGGGCTTATCTCTCCCAATCTCATGAGTTCTCAGTGACTATCAGATAGAAACTTTACTTTCCCCCACCTTTGGGGGAATTAAAACCCATCGACTTATTAATTAAATAAGAGGAGGACGAAGGGGTAAAAATTCCTCTACCCTATTCGCTCAAATATCATGAATAAATTTCCTTGGTTGTTATTTCATCCGAATATTCCCAAACCTTTACATGGTTTAGCCCCACGAATTATCTATTATCTATTATCTATTATCTTAGGGGAAAAATGGTGGAACGAAAGAAAAAAAGAAGCGAAAAAAATTTAATCAACATTGTTGGGCTTGTGGCGTTCACAAGCATAAAGCAACCTATCATAATTGGTTAGAAGCACACGAATGCTATTCAATTAATTACGGTATCGGTCAAGTTAAATACGTCGGAACTTGTGCTTTATGCCATGCTTGTCATAATTATATCCATGACGGCAGAATGCAAATATTGACTACTAAAGGAGACTTTGAATTAGAAAAATATGAAGCAATAATTGAACACGGAGAAACCATATTGAAAAAATGGTTTGAGGCTAAAGGCTGGCAATGGAAAGGATACAAAAGCGTTTTTGGTCTGTTTCTTCCGTACTATGAACTTTATCCCAGTTTACCCAATTTTTCTCATAAAATTAAATGGGTAAAAGGCGAAGGCAAAGCTGACTGGAACGATTATCATTTAATTGTTGAAGGCAAACGATATGAAGCCAATTACAAAAGTTATGAAGATTGGTTAAGTTTTTATCAAAGTTAAAAATAATAGAAAAATTAAGAATTACTACCGTGAAAACTTGTCCCAATTGTGGAAGCACAGAAATTTATCGCCAAGACCTACAAAGCTTGACCATTCACTGTGGGAGCGAAGCGCTGCTGCAAGCAGAACGCTGTGGTCATCAATGGGAGGCAGAACAGGTCAGAAAACCCCTAGCAACAGCGAGAGCAAGAGAGAAACGGTATCCCCGCACTAGGCTAAATATTGGCGTGTATCTATGCCCAATCGACCGAGATAAATATTCTTTCGCTATTAATAACGGCAACGGAATTATAGCTTTTAATGAATTCGAGACAGATAGATATTTAAGCGGCTGCTATCACTCGATCGAGGAGGCACTGACAGCAGGAATAAATTTTTCATCCGCATTCACCGAGTGCAATCGCTGCCAACAAGATGGGCGATCGATTAAGAACCGTAAAGAATCAGTAAAAATACGGAGCAAATTCACCGAAATTTGACCTCGATGGCTTAGGTTAAACACAACAAAACCTAACTTTTGTTGTGCTGGCATGAACCTGATCACCTACCCGCGACTGACGGACGCGACCACCGACGCGGAACTGATCCGCTGGTGGCTCTCCGATAAAGCGAAAACGACCAGGAAAACCTACCTGACGATCGCGCGTCAGTTCCTCGAATTCGCTGAAAAACCCCTCGCCGATATTAAAATCGAAGATATTCTGCTATGGCTAGAGTCTTGGCAACTGCGCTCGGCGAATGTGAACACGGTGGGCAACAAGCTGGCCGCCCTCAAGTCACTTTTTGGCTTCGGGTTAAAAACAGGCTATCTAGCTACCAACCCGACGAAAATGATCAAGACCCCCAAGGCCAAGGACGCTCTCAACGAGCGCCTACTGATGGAAGACGACGTGAAACGGCTGATCGTCGCGACCGAACCGGGACGCGACCGGACTATTATCAAGGTTCTCTACGTTCTCGGTCTAAGGGTGTCGGAATTGATCGCGCTCGATCGGGGCGATTTCCGCACCGCCGATAACGGTGGCGCGATAGTAACGGTCTACGGCAAAGGCTCGAAGACAAGAGTTCTAGCCATCGATCGCCCTCTATGGGAAGAAATTCAAGGACTCCCCCGCGGTCTGACCACGGAAGCCGTGTTTTTATCGCGATTTGGCAACCGACTCGATCGCCACGCGGTTCACCGGTTGATTAAAAAAGCGGTGGAGAGAGCGGGAATTAACCCCCACGCTTCCGCCCACTGGCTACGCCACGCCCACGCTTGCCATAGTTTGAAACACGGCGCGGGGATTGACTTGCTGATGAAGTCGTTGGGGCATAGCTCTTTGACCACCACCACCCGTTACCTTCACGCCAACCCGGACGAGTGTACGAGTCAATTTATTCGGTTGGATTGAGGAGGCGATCGTGCGATATTTCTCCTTGTTGATTCAGTGGTGACAGCACGTTAACATCTAGATCGACTAAAAACTGGAATTTATGAATAAACAACTATTTGAAATCCTGTCATAAACAACTATTGGAAATCCCGTCATCAAAGATGACTTTTATATTTTTATACAAAAGTCATCCAATCAATAAGTATAGGTTTTTCAGCAATTACAAACCAATTAATCCCATCCATCAAAGACTTATCTTATACACCACGACGGGCAACCAGATCAGCAATAGCTCTCAAAATCTCTCCTAAAGCCTCTGGGGGAATATGTTCAATTACTTCATTAATATCTTTAGAATCACCGTTAAACTGAAAACTGATTCCAGAATTTACCACCGCCGAACCGTAGGAAAAGACACTAACATTAGTACCTTTCTGGAGAGATTCGACATCTTCTTGCGAGATATTATATTTATCAATTAATTCTTGAAAGTTATTAGTCGCCACCGCAGGATAAGAAATGACAATTACAGACACTAATTTAACCCAAAATTAAACCTAATTTAATTTTGCCAAAACTAGACACAAAAAAAGCACACATTGACCAAGATTATGCGGCAACAGTAGAACAAGAACGGGAACGCTGCACAACCCTCTGGGCAAGCAAATCGAAAAGATCGTGCAAATCGTCGCTAGATAAAGATTCTACAAGCAGACCCAGATCGGGGGCCAAAGAACAACCAAGAAGCTGCGAAAAAAGGTAATTTTTTGCCTCTCTAGGCAACGGACTCAAGAGTCTCTCTAAAGTATCCGTTTGAACCTGCCCCTTAGAATTACGGAACCTGCTGATCATCTGATGATTAACCCCAGACTCTCTGGAAAGCCAAATATTAGATATCCCGAATTTATCTAAAGTTCGATCAAAAGCGATAGAGATAGTGATCATGTCTTGACAGATTAGCGTATAATAAGCATTATATTTCTTAATTAGGCAATATTTTAAACATACCTACCAAGAAAGTATGGCACAAAAATAGATGGATCGCAAGGCATCCAAAACAAACCAGGTGCCGCTTGCTCGGTCGAACACTTGCGGTCGCGCCGACATCGAAGAAATCCCGACAAAAATAGCCTTTGATCTTGTCGGATCAAGGCTAAACAAAAAATTTTCATATAACACTACTTATGATAGCAGAAAAAATCCACATCGACTTGGTTCGCTCCTGCAACCACCAAGAAGGAATTTACTTATTCGGGCTAAAAATTGACGAATTACCCGATACTTGCTCTATTTATAGCTTTCTCCAAATAATAGCAACAGGCGAGGAGGTAAGCGAATGAAACGCACAAAAACCTCGGAAACCTTTTTCATGCTCACGCCTGATGTTAGAGATCGGCTCCTGACGGCGAAATTAACCGCGGCAGAGTGGCGAGTATGGTGCTATCTAGCGAGCCTCGATCCTTTCGGTGATCGGGGGGCGAAATTTATCCCGGCCGAATTAATGCTTGCGTGTTCGATCGGCAAATCGAGCTATTTTGCGATCAAGGCGAAATTCCAGAAATTAGGCTTGTTCGACTTTAAAGAGGGATTATCTAGAGTTTTCAACCTTCAGCGCAACTCCAGGACTTTGGAGTCTAACTCCGGGATTTTGGAGTCTAACTCCGGGATTTTGGAGTCTAACTCCGGGATTTTGGAGTCTAAAAGCCCAAAACCCTTACAGGACAAAGATTCTGAAACGCCTAAGACTATTCAGACTATTCAAACCCTCCAGACCGTCGAGGAGGCGGATGAGGTAGATTTTATTTCCGAACCTACGGTCGAGGCCGAACCTCCGAACATAGATAGTACAAAGTTATCCCCTAGCAATATTTCTAAAGATATTCTCGGTCATCTAAAAAGATTGAAGATACCGATCGATAAGAAGATCCAAGAGGCGATCGATAAATACGGGGAATCGCGAGCGTGGGAGGTGATCTATCATATTGAAGCGACAAAGGAAACTATCAGGAGTAAATACGGGGTATTTCTCTACCAAATCTCGAAACAACCCGAAGAAAAGCCGACAAAACAACTATCAAGCGAATTTCTGGAGTGGTATCAATACGCCCGCATTGAAATCGCGGAGGATATTCCCCCAGAATTGCTACCACTCGATCACCATGGCGAACCTTTGATCAGAATGCGATCGAGGCCAGGGGAATTGATCGCATGGCAGCGGGCTAAATCAGGAGAGAATTTTACTCGCTTGAGCGGGGAATATCTAAGAGCAGCTCTAGAAAAAATAGCCCCAAATTTCGCAAATAAATTGCGGAAAGGAGGGAAAAAATGAATAAAAATAGCTGGTATCACTCCCATTCTTTCAAGTTTTGCGGGCTAACTTGGGAATTTACCTACATAGAAGCCACAGCAAGCCGCACAATCCAAACAACAAAAGCAGATGGGACAAAAATCAATCTAACCATCCCGATCAAGGAGACGACTAAATTTCCCTATCCCCTTGCTTGGCTAAAGAAATGGGAGCAAAGCAACGGAAAACGAATGCTTCTAAGAGAAAAAGCAGAACCGAGAACCCTAT
>Ga0209985_10004452_pt1 | contig 11293 bp, 11 predicted proteins | sample NOAtaG_FD_187305 | JGI IMG/M metagenome (GOLD analysis project Ga0209985, IMG submission 187305) | Freshwater lake microbial communities from Lake Erie, under a cyanobacterial bloom - NOAA_Erie_Diel6S_1000h metaG (SPAdes) (version 2) | ecosystem: Environmental > Aquatic > Freshwater > Lake ... | reverse complement strand
GCAGGTCTTGTGCCCCTTCGCGGGGTTGGGCTTCTGGTAGATCGGCATCAGGCGCATAAGGCGCATCAGCCGCCGGATGCGCTGTTCGTTCACGGCATGGCCGTCTTCGGGCTTTCGCGGCCCCACCGGGGCCACGGTCCCTCAGACTTCTGCAGGTGCCATGTCATTTGCCGGACACCGCAAGACGGCGTCTCCAGGAACTGCTTGTCGATCAGCAGCATGAGGTCAAGGTTTGACGTTCGCCCGACGGGCAAGCCCGACCATGCATTCACCGATGTAGAGGATGCGACCGCTCATGCTGTGTCTCCGGCAAATCGGGTGCGATGCAGGCGCAGGTATTCGGCAGCGGCGAGGCCAAAGGGCTTGCCCTTTTCGGCGGCGGCAAGACGCAGCCGAGCGCAAAGGGCCTGCGCCGGATCTGCCAAGGCCGCGTCGGTTTCCCAACGAGGTCGCCCGGCCGTGGCCGCCTGCAAGGCATATTGCGTGGCCATGTTGGCGATGGGCGTGACGTGGCAGGCGACCGCCTGCATCTGGGTTTCGATCACTTCCGAGGTGTCAAAGACATGGGTCACCGCCGCCACCATGCGGCCAAAATACCAGCGTTCTACGCTGCCATGAGGCCCTAGCCCTTCGGCGAAATGTTCAGGGTGATGCTTGTCGAACATGGCGGTCCAGAACGCCTCATCCAGCGCCTCGGCCAGCACTTTGTGGTCAAGGTTGTCCTCGTAAAGCACCGAGTTCGGGTCGAACCCCATCAGCGCATAGGGCTTCAACCGCCGCAATGCATGGATCAGCCTTTCGCGCAGGGCAACGCGGCTGGCGTCGCCCAGAACATCGGTTTGCCAGCCAAGGTCCTCGACCCCCGCCAGACCCAGAACCTTCACCGCCGCGCGCAACTCGGCCGCGTTGCGGGCGATGGTTTCGGCCTCGACCAGCCCCACAGAATCCCAGCGATCATCGGTCACCCGCAGGACATGCACCTGCCACCCGGCTTGTGCGAAAAGCGCCAGCACCCCCCCGGCAAAGATCGCGGCATCATCAGCATGGGCAATGACAACCAGCAGCACCTTGCCCTTACCGTAGGCGAGGCTTTCGGCCCGCACCACCTGCGGCACCGGCACGAGATCAGGCAAGAGGAACGGACCGGTCACCCCTGACCAAGCGAGGCTGCGATTCCGATCAGGTAATTCCGGGTCACCGTCTCGGCCCGCGCCTCGTCTCCGTCGGCAATGGCACGGAAGATCAGCATCAGCTGGTCATGGGAGTGGCGCCGCACGATTTCGGCCACGGTTCCGTTTTCGCGATGGCCGTCGAATTTGTGGTCCACCCGCGCGGCAAGGATCTGGTCAAAGGTCCACAGAAGGAAAGAATTGCCCGAGGCCTGATAATAGCTGCGCGCAAAGAGGTAGATGCGCGACTTGAACTCCAACCAGTTTGCCGGTTCACGCACTGCCTTCAAGGCGGCCCGCAGCCGGTCTAGATGGGCCTCTGAAATATTGCGCGCTGCCAGCGCTGCCACTCCGGGTTCCAGGATCAGACGCGCCTCGACGGTTTCCAGAAAGCTGTGCTCATGCACGGCATGGACATCGACCTCGGCATCTATCCGTTCTATGATGGCGGGCGTGTTGTCGGCCAGAAAGGTGCCGGAACCGACCTTGCGTTTGACCAGCCCGGCCTCTTGCAGGATCAGAAGCGCATCGCGCACCTGTTGGCGCGACGAGCCGTAAAGTTCCGCCAGTTGGCGTTCATTCGGCAGTTGCTGGCCCGGCTGGAAGCGCCCCTCGCGGATACCACACATCAACTCAGCATGGATTTCGGTGGCGGTCAGCGGCCGGTCGGCAACCTCAATCGTCTCGTCCAAGAGGGGCATTTCAACTCCGGTGGGCATAGGCGCGGTCCAGCCGCTGCTTCAGATCGGCGATGAAGCCGGGGGTGATGGTCACATCATGCGCCATGGAATGCCACAAGGGCAGGGTGTTCACATAGGCCCGCATGCCAGTCAATCCTTCGATGGCCTGATCCCAATTCAGGCCCATTGCTTGCGGGCGCACATCAAGGCCGATGCCGGCAATGGTGTCCAGCATCTCATCGGCACCCTGTTCGTGCAGCATGGAGCCGACGACGATACCCAGTCCCACAGGCTGGCCGTGCAAGAACTTCTTCCCGGTCTGTTTTTCCAGCGTGTAGAACAGGAAATGGTCGGTGCCCTCGATATGGCGCGGGCACCAGCCCGAGCCCTGGAACGAGGTGCCCCATTTCAACCCGTCGACCAACGCGTCAATACCCGCGTCGGTCATCGCCCGGATACCGTCGATATTGTCGATGATGCTTTGGACCTTGGACAGGGATTGATCGGCAAGGTCCTGATCATAGGGCCATTTCGCCTCGACCTTGCCGTTGTCGCGGGCGTATTGCCAATCGAGAACCCCGGTGCGGAAACACAGGATATCGCCGATCCCCGACCAGTTCAGATGACGGGGCGCGGCGCGCAGCACGTCATAGTCGATGAAGACGCATTCGGGTACGGCATAGCCGCGATAGATTACCTTGCCGCCGTCACGCACGCCGGAACGGTGGGAATAGACCGCGTTGACTGAAAGGGCTGTGGGGGCCTGAAAGAGCGGCAGGTTGCGGCGCCAGGCGAACCATTTGGCCACGTCCAGCGCCTGCCCACCGCCCAGCCCAATGACAGCGCGGATGCCCGTCAGGGCCACTGCGTCGCGGTCAAGATCGGCCTGTTCGATGCTGTCGGTCAGGTAAAGCCGATAGTCGGCACCCTCGAACTCGTGGCGAAACATCTCCCACAGATCGGGCATGGTGACGATCAGGAAGGGCGGGTTGACAAAGTTCTTGAACTCGCCAAACAGACCCCGCCCCATGACGGTCGGAAAGCCATAGTCAAGGCTGCGTTTGCACATCTTTTCCTCCAATCAAGGCGATGAGGCCCGCATCAAGGCGTGGGCGGGCGGGGCCAGTCACTCCCGACGAAAGGATCAGGAGGCGGCCTGAGAAGTCAGCCTCGGGCAGGGTGTTTGGGTCACAGCTATCCGGCAAGGCCGTCGTTACTGCGATCTGGTCACGGGCGGGGCCGAAGAAGGTCAGCGAAGTTGCCCGCGCGACCGGCAAAGGGATCACACGGTCAATCGAGCCATCAGGGCGGTAACGGGTCAGTCGAGCCCCGTCCCAATGCGCCGACCACAGGTGGTTTTCATCGTCAATGGCCGCGCCGTCCGGAAAACCCACATCCGGGGCGGTTCGGACGAAGATGCTGGCTTCACCAAGCCGCAGTGTTACCGGATCAACCGCCCTTCGGAAAATCAGCCGCTCGGTGCTGTCTGTGTAGTAAAGCCAATCCCCATCCAGCGAGAAGGCCGGGCCGTTGAAACAGGAAAAACCTTGGTCAAGCAATTCCCAACCCCGATCACTCAGCGTCCAGACGTGACCCTTCGGTTCGCTTTCCGCTCGGTCGCGCGAGCCGATGATCAGCAGACGCCCCGAAGGATGCACGGCACCATCGTTCAGGGCCTCGGCCTCCGTCAGGCCGGGCGGAACCAAGGTTTGTTTGCCCAGACCAAGGCCTTGCGCCCCGCCCTCGACCCGGCGACCATCGGTCAGGCGAAAGGTGAATGCCGTCTCATGCGCGGCGTCGTGTGCCGACAGTGACTCCGTCCACCCGAAGGCACGGCTGGTGGGAATATCGACCCAAGTCAGCTCCCCCGTCGTCGCATCATAGGCTGCGCCTTCCCCAAGGGCGCAGCGCGGGGCCGGGATATGTGTGATCCCGCCCATCAATAGGTCGCCGTCAGCCCGCCATCGACCGCAAGGCACTGGCCGGTGATATAGCGGGCATGGTCTGAGAGGAGGAACAAGAAGGCCCCGGCGCAGTCTTCGGGCGTGCCCGCCCGGGCAAGCGGGATCTTGCGGTGACCGACATAGATTCCTTCGAACCAGTCGGTCGTGTGCTCATGCGTGCCATCGGCCATGATCGCCATGCGGGTGTCGATGAATCCCGGTGCAACGGCATTGACGCGGACGCCGCGCGGGGCGAAGTCCACTGCCATGGCCCGCGTCAGGTTCAGCCCGCCACCCTTGGCTGTGGCATAGGCCACAGAATTAGCTTGTCCAAACATGGCTTGGGTCGAGAGGGTGTTGACGATGGCACCGCCGTCCAGATGCGGTAAAGCGGCCTGCGATACCCGCAGGATCGAGGTCAGATTGACGGACAGGACCCGCTCGAACCGCGATTCCGTCACCTCGGCGGCGTGGCTTTCGTCGAGCATCGCGGCGTTGTTCACCACCCCGTCCAGCCCGCCCAAGGCCTTGACCGCCTGAGCGACCCCCGCCGCCACCGAGGCCGCGTCCGCGACATCCATCACCACATGCGGCAGGTCAAGCGCGACCAGCGCCGCTGCATCCACATCGGCCAGCACCACCCGCGCGCCATGGGCCTGAGCGGCCTTCACCACCGCCAGCCCGATGCCGCGCGCGGCACCAGTCACCAAGATGCGTTTGCCCTCAAGCATCATCACTGATCCATGGCGTTGCGGCCGTCCCCCGCGCGGCCTTTTCCTCGCTCCAACTGCGCTTCAGCCCGTCACCCTCGGCGCGCGCTGCCTCACAGATTTCGCGAATGCGGGTGGAGACGATGGGGGCCTCTTTCACTGTCAGATTGCAGGGGTCCAGAAAGATCAGGTGATGCATCGACAGATCATCGCGCAGCGCCACCGCCGGATTGCCCGCCATGGCGCGCGAGGCCAGTTCCCAAGCGTAAAGCCCCGCGTCTGGGTCAAGCTTCAGCCGGACACGGATGATCGGATTGCCGGTCCAGTCAGCGTGGCGGCGGGCGGTTACACCTTGCAGCGCCGCAAGATCGGCAAGCCAGCCCGCTACAATCGCGGCCTCCCGCGCGGCCTCCGCCGCGTGATCGCGTTTGCCCCAGGCCTCCAGCGCCGCAACCGCCCCGACGATGGCCTCTTTCCCGGCCTTCATCAGCCGCCCAAGGCCACGGTTCTGCAGGATCATCGCCCGGATCATCCGCGCCCGGCCCGCGACGATGCCCGAGGTCGGACCGCCCAGAAACTTGTGCCCCGACCAGATCACCGCATCGGCCCCCAGCGCCACGGCCCTGGTCAGGTCGTATTCCGAAGCCATGTCCACAATCACCGGCACACTGTGCGAGCGGCAGATGGCGATGAAAAGATCCATTGGTAACTCACCCTCGCGCACCGTGTGATGCGAGACGACATAGACCGCCGCCGCCAGCCCGTCGCGGATTGCGGCTTTCAGATGATAGGTCTCGCAAAGCGCCGCCGTACCCAGGGGCACCACCTCGGCCCCCGAAGCAGCAACCGCCTGTGGCACCGAACCGCCGTAGTTGACCATATGGGACATCATCACCGCGACCCGCTTCTCGCATTTGGCGAAGGGCAGAGCCTCGATCGCGTCAAGGTCATCCCCCGCCAGTGCCGCAGCACAGGCCAGCGTGATCGCTGCAGATGAGGAAGAGGTAACATAGCCCGCCTCTGCCCCAGTCGCCTTGCGGATGGTGCGGTTGGCCAGCGCGTGCAACTCCTCGATCCGCACAAAGCGGCCCAGCACATCATCCACCGCCGCCCGCACCTCGGGCGCGACCCGGCTCGCGCCAAGGCTGGTCATGGTTCCGGTGGCGTTGATCACCGGGGTCAGGCCCCAGCGTTTCATCACATCGCTCATCCTTTGATCGCTCCCGAGGACAGCCCTGATATCAACCAACGCTGGGCCAGAACGGTCAGTATGGCAATTGGCAGGATCGCCAGAGACGAGGCCGCCGCCATCGGCCCCCAATCCAGATTGCGCGCCGAAATGAAGCCCGAGATGAACACCGGCAGCGTCTTCGCCGAGTTGCCCGCCAGCATCACCGGGATCAGGAATTCGTTCCAGGCCAGCAGTGCGACGAAGATCGTAGTCGCCGCCATGCCGGGCAGGATCAGAGGCAGGACGACATGCCAGAGGATCTGCAAGCGTCCCGCACCATCGACTGCCGCGCTTTGTTCCAGCGTCACCGGTACCTGCCCGACAAACGAGGTCATCAGCCAGGTCGCAAAGGGCACGTTCACGGCGGCATACATCAGGATCAAAGCGACGTGGTTGTCATAGACCCCCAGTTTCGAGGTGATGGTGAACAAAGGCACCATGATCACGATGGCCGGAATGGCGCGCACCAGGATCATGCTCATTTCCAGCGGACGGCGGCTGCGGAAACGTGGCGAACGGGCCAGCGAATAGGCGGCAAGGGTTGAAATCAGCACACAGAGGACGGTCGAGGCCAGCGTTATGACGACAGTGTTCAGGTAGATCTGGCCAAAGCCACGGGTGTCGAAAATGGCGATGTAATTCTTCCAGGTGGCTTCAAAATTGAAGAACTTTGGTGGCAGGATAAACGTGTCATTGCGGGTCTTGATCGAGGTCGAGAGCGTCCAGAACAGCGGGAAAAGCGAGATGAAGGCCGCGCCCAGAAGAATGATGTAAGAGACGGCATGTCCGATGCGACGACGGGTGGCTTGTTTCATCTCAGCCTCTTTCGGCCGCACGGCGCCAAAGCCAATAGACCGGCAGCACCATCAGCACCATCAGAATGCCCAAAGCTGCCGCGCGCGAGGTCTGAAAGAAGCCGAAACCGGTATTGTAGATCAGCATTCCCAGAGTCTGGGTCGCGGTTCCCGGACCGCCCCGGGTGGTCACGATGAAGATGATGTCGAACATCTTCAGACTGTCGATGATGCGGATCATCAAGATGACCAGGATCACCGGACCAAGGGCCGGCAGAGTGATGTAGAAGAAGACCTGAAAGGCGTTGGCCCCATCGATGGTCGCTGCCTCAGCAGGGCCTTTCGGCAGGCCCGCAAGTCCTGCCAGCACGATCAGCATGATGAAGGGGATCGACTGCCAGCTGTCGACGATCACCACCGCCCAGATCGCGGGCCAGCGCGCACCAAGCCAGTTCGGCCCGTCAAGCCCAAGGCCGGAAAGCGCCCAGTTGATGACACCAAGATCGGTGTCAAACATGAAACGCCACATCAGGCCCACGGCGACCGGGGTCAAAAGCATGGGGATGATCAAGATGGTGCGAAAGACTTGCGCGCCGCGCAGGTTCCGCTCCAAAATCACCGCCAGGCCGATGCCGATGGGCATCTGCACCAACAGGCCCAGAATCGTCAGCCAGATCGTGGTGCGGATCGATTCCCAGAACCGAGGATCGGCCAACGCACCGGTGTAGTTCTCAAAACCGATGAATTTCGGTGGCGCAAAGGCCCCCAGCGTTTCATTACGAAACGACAACCACAGCGCGCCAAGGATCGGCAGGGCAAAGACAGAGAGGATCAATACCCAGCTTGGCACCACCAGCGCTTCAGCCAGACGCGCCAGCTGCCGTTCGATGCTTCCCTTGGCTTTCATCGTTCGCCCGTCAGAAAAGGGACCGCGCGCGAAGGCTTCCTCACGCGCGGCCAGACGTTCAGTTCGCGGCCTCTGCGGCCAGAATAGGCTTCAGCACCTCGTTCAGCGCATCCAGCCCTGCTTGAATCTCGACCTCTCCGTTCAGCATGGCGGGCAGCGCATCCAGAACGGCCTTCTCGAACTCAGGCCAGACGCGGATCTGGGGATAGCGTTCGATGCGGCTTGATGCCGGGATGTTCAGGAGCGGCAGATAGGGATGGATCGCCAGCAACTCGGCATCGTTTGAGATCGAGTTGCGCCCGATCGCGGCGGCACCGGCCAGCAGGTAGGGCTTGGCATTGGACTTGCCCAAGACAAATTCCAGGAATTTCCAGGCCGCTTCGGGGTTCTTGGCGTCCGACGGAATGCCGATATTCCAGCCCGCCAGATGGGTGATGTCAACCGCCCCCATTGGCATCGGCGCCGTGCCGATCTTGCCCGCATGCATGTTGTTGGCCGGATCAAGAGCCATGCCCCAATAGCCCGAATACTGGATCATCGCGCCCAGTTCAGTGGAGAGAAACTTGTTGGTCACATCGTCGCCCGTGGCCGAGATACCGCCTTCGGGACCGTAAGCCAACATGTCCTTGAAGAACTGCGTGGCAGCCACAGCTTCTGGCGAGTTCACTGTCGGGTTCAACTGATCGTCGTAAAGATGCCCGCCAAAGGACCAGACCAGCGTCATCCACCACCAGCTGGCATTCGGACCCCAGCCGAACATCGCGCCATCACCCTTTCCGGCTTCCTTCACCGCCTTGGCATTAGCCATGTATTCGTCCCAGGTCTTGGCCGGTTGCAGGCCCAGATCGGCGTAGATGTCGGTGCGGTACCACTGGATCATCGGCTCGGTAGAGAGCGTCAGGCCAAGGGTCTTGCCGTCGTACTTGCCATAGTCCTGCTGACCGGTGGCGAAATCGGCGATGTCATACTCTGCCGAAGCGCTGATCCAGGCGTCCAGAGGCTGCATGGTGCCGGCCGCACCATAGGGGGCGAGGAAGGTGTTGTCATACTGGGCCACATCGTATTGGCCCTGTCCCTGCTGGACCGAGAGCAGCAGCTTTTGATGCGCCTCGCCGTAGGGGACTTCGGTCACGTTAACCGTGATTCCGGTCTTCTCAGTGAAGGCAGGGATAAAGGACTGGATTGCCGTCGAGGACGGGCTGGGGATAAGATACAGATTGAGCTCATCGGCCAACACGGGCGTGCCGAAACTCGCGGCAAGCACGGCTGCGCTGAGCAGACGCGTAGTCAGGGTCATAGAGGCTCCTCCCGGTTTTTCATTGGGCTGCGACAGGAGTTCTGCCCGCCGCATGCCGGGTATTGGTTGGCGGGCGACGTTAGTTGTCAACCATTTTGTTTTCTCCTCCAACCATTGCGCGCCGCAGAGGTAGGATTTCGGCCTTAATCCCAGCCTCAGATATCCGCTCTGCGCTCTCGCCATTGACAGGTGAAGGCCAATTCGCCAGTTTTGCCCGCAATGGTTGGCCATTTGGCCGTGGGAGATTCCCTGGATGGCAGAACTGAGGCTGGACGGCATTTGCAAGTCCTATGGCGCGCATCCGGTGGTGCATGGCATCGATCTGACGGTCGCCAAGGGCGAGTTCGTCGTGCTGGTCGGCCCCTCGGGTTGCGGCAAGTCCACCATTTTGCGGATGATCGCAGGACTGGAGGATATCTCGGGCGGCATGCTGTCCATCGGCGGCAAGGTGATGAACGAGGTTGCCGCCAAGGATCGCAACCTCGCCATGGTGTTTCAGGATTATGCGCTTTACCCGCATATGACGGTGGCCTCGAACATCGGCTTCGGGCTGAAGATGAACGGTGTGTCTGCGTCCGAACGCGAGGCCCGCGTCCGCGAGGTCGCGGAGCTTCTCCAACTGACCCCGTACCTTGACCGCAAGCCCAAGGCCCTGTCCGGTGGCCAGCGCCAGCGTGTCGCCATGGGCCGCGCCCTCGCGCGGTCGGCGCAACTGTTCCTGTTTGACGAACCCCTGTCGAACCTTGACGCCAAGCTGCGGATGGAGGTGCGCAGGCAGATCAAGCTTCTGCATCAGAAGCTTGGCATGACCTCGATCTTCGTCACTCATGACCAGACCGAAGCGATGACGCTGGCTGACCGGATCGTCTGCCTCGATGGTGGCCGTATTGCGCAGGTGGGCACGCCCGATGAGCTTTACAACCGTCCGGAAAACCTGTTCGTCGCGGGTTTCATCGGCTCGCCCCCTATCAATCTGTTGACCGCCACGGTCGATGGCCACTCGCTGCGTCTGGCCGACGACCAGACCTTGACCCTTCCCGCAACCGCCCCGCATTTTGCCGCCCCGCGCAGTGTCATCGTCGGTCTGCGCCCTGAGGATCTGAGCGACGCAAGCCGTCGCGGCACCTCTGCCGCCGCGCAAGGTCTGGTGATGAATTATTTCCTGTCAGAAACCCTTGGCTCTGACACCTACCTGATCGGCGATGTTGCCGGGCATCGGGTGACGGCCCGTTGCGCGCCCGACACAAGGCTTGCAGCCGCAACCAAGGTCTCCCTCTTCGCCGATGCAGCGCGCCTGCACCTCTTCGATCCCGAAACCCGAAAGCGTCTGTGACATGCCGATCCGCCCCGAAGACGTAAAGGCCTTCCCCACCGCCTATGGCCGTAACCTTCTGACCGAGGTGCCGAACTTCGTGGCCGGACCCTATCTGGTCGTCACGATGAAGGACCTCTGGCCGCATCTGAAGGTGCTGCTGCCCGCAGACACGCTGGCCCATTTCGTGGAGTCCATGGAGCGTGCCGATCTGGAAGCCAACCTTCCCGGCACCGCGCACTATGCCAGCTTCATCGGCCTGGGTGGCGGGCAAGCCATTGACACAGCGAAATATTTCGCTTGGCGGCATGGGGCCAAGCTGCATCAGTTCCCAACCTCGCTGTCGGTCGATGCCATGTATGGCCAGCGCACGGGCGTGCGCGAAAACCAGATCGTGCGCTATGTCGGCTGGGCGATCCCGGAATGCGTCTATTTCGATTATGGCATTCTGGAGGCTGCACCCAAGCACATCAACCGCGCCGGAATTGGCGATGTGTTCTGCTTTTTCACCGGGGTATGGGACTGGGAGTACGCCCATCGCACAGGCAAATGCGAAGCGAAATGGCCCTATGACGCAGGTCTTGCCGCGCATTCGCTGAAACTGGCAGAGGCGGCGCTCGCGGGCAGGGATGCGATCCGCGACATGACGCCGGAAGGCGTCGGATTGGTAGTCGAGGCCTTCAAATGGGGCGGGGCTTCGTATCACGGTGCCGGATGGTGTCCGCGCCATATCGAAGGGGTCGAGCATTTCATCTTCTACGCGCTGGAGGCGCGGACCGGGGTCAAGTTCCTGCATGGCCAGGCGGTCTGTCTGGGCCTGATCGCGGGGGCCATGATGCATGACCGACGCGCCGAAGAGTTGCGCGTAGCGGTCCGCCATATCGGCGTCGACATTCGCCCCGAAAGCATGGGCATCACCTGGGACGATGTGGACGCAAGCCTACGCGGTTTGCAAGATTTCGTTCGTTCCACAGGCCTGCCCTACGGCATTGCGCATGACTTCGTGGTGGATGACGCGTTCCTTGCAAGGCTGCGTCAGATGGTGAACGGCAATGGCTGACACGCGGCAAGGATCCTACATCGAAGGCCGTCTGGCCGCCCTTGGGTTGACCTTGCCCCAAGTTCCGAAGCCCGTTGGCATGTTCCAACTGGGCCAGATCGAGGGCAATCTTCTGTTCCTGTCCGGTCAAGGGCCGGTTCTGCCGGATGGCACGCTCGCCACTGGCAAGGTTGGCCGCGATCTCACGACC
>Ga0209985_10004446_pt1 | contig 11305 bp, 12 predicted proteins | sample NOAtaG_FD_187305 | JGI IMG/M metagenome (GOLD analysis project Ga0209985, IMG submission 187305) | Freshwater lake microbial communities from Lake Erie, under a cyanobacterial bloom - NOAA_Erie_Diel6S_1000h metaG (SPAdes) (version 2) | ecosystem: Environmental > Aquatic > Freshwater > Lake ... | reverse complement strand
CTTTTCAAGCCAGGCGATCTGCCTCCAGAGGGACAACCTCATTTGAGTAAGAAAGAAAAACTGCGCCAAAGACGAATCATTGTGCGCGTCCACAATCCAGTTCCGGCCTAATTTGGACAGGAGTGACTCTGATTAATGCCCCATGATTCTCCTCACTGTGGCATTTCCGCGCAGTTCATGGGGCAGGCCTGGAACTGCCTCAATCTCAAAAAGTCTCTAAAACCAAGTTCTTCGGCCTTTTTCCGTACGATCCAGCTTGTCCACCCATTTACCAACTCCACCAAAGTCGTTTCCTTTGGACCTGCCTGGATTTCCGGCCGCCGAAACACCCGGTGGCGCCATCCTCAACACACCTTTGCCATACTCTTGGCTGAAATTATCTTAGTCGCGGCTTTGTTCGGCTTAGCGGGACTACGCCTTTCCCAAGGAACGAGTGTTATGCGAATCCTGAGAGTATCGCCACAGTAAGAAGGGCTGTCAAGGCTACCTTGCGGGCAAGCTGCGCTTGGTCGCACCATCCAACGATATCCTTTTCGTCCAGGACCCCTCTTGGCGCCGCCAACTAGTGGTACAAGTAACGTAGATGCCCAGCTATACCGTTCGTACCGCCACGACGCAGTACGACGCCATCGTCGAACGCAACCTTCTCCCCCGTCTCGCTCAATTCCTCCCGCCCCGCTTGAGCCAAATCTTCGTCGTCACCACTCGCGACGTCTGGACCTACCACCACGCCCTCATCGAGACCGCTCTCGCCGGCCGCCCCTGGCACGTCCTGTTCTTCCCCGGCGGCGAAGACAAAAAACGCCTCAGCGAGGTCGAAGCCCTCGCCGAACAAATGATGGCTCACGGCGCCGACCGCGCCAGCCTCGTCATCGGCTTCGGCGGCGGCATCGTTACCGACGTCGCCGGTTTCCTCGCCGCCATCTTCCTCCGCGGCATCCCCGTCCTCCAGATCCCCACCACCCTCCTCGGCCAGGTCGACGCCGCCGTTGGCGGCAAAACCGGCGTCAATCTCCTCGCCGGCAAAAACCTCATCGGCAGCTTCCACCAGCCCCTCGCCGTCTTGATCGACCCCGAAGTCCTCCGCACCCTCCCCGAGCGCGAATACCGCGCCGGCCTCTACGAAGTCCTCAAGTGCGGTGTCATCCGCAGCCAGCCCCTCTTCGACGAAATGGCCTTCCACGCCGCCGAAATCCTCGCCCTCCACCCCACCCGCCTCGAGTCCATCATCTGCGAGAGCGTCCGCATCAAGTGCGAAGTCGTCACCGCCGACGAAAAAGAAGGCGACCTCCGCCGCATTCTCAACTTCGGCCACACCATCGGCCACGCCCTCGAGGCCGAAACCCGCTACACCCGCTTCCTCCATGGCGAAGCCGTCGCCTTCGGTATGAACGCCGCCACCCGCCTCGCCCACCTCACCGGCCACCTGCCCCTTGCCGGCTGCAACACCATCCTCAATTGCATCGAACAGTTCGGCGCCATCCCCTCCCTCGACGGCATCTCCGCCGAAAACCTCCTCGCCCGCCTCGGCTCCGACAAGAAAACTCTCCACGGCAAGGTCCACTTCGTCCTGCCCACCCACATCGGCCAGGTCAAGATCACCTCCGGCGTCGACCCCGAACTCATCCTCCAGGCCACCCGCGACGCCCTGGCCTCCCAATAACATGCCCGCTGACGGTACCCGCCCACAGCCCGGCCTCACCGAAGCCCAGTCCTCCGCCTGGGTCCGCGACATGTTCGCCCGCGTCGCCCCCCGCTACGACCTCCTCAATCGCCTCCTCACTCTCCAAATCGATCGCCTCTGGCGCTGGCGCACCGCCCGCCGCCTCGCCCCCGGCCTCTCCCCCCAAAGCCGTGTCCTCGACCTCTGCTGCGGCACCGGCGACCTCCTCGCCGCCCTCGAACACGCCACCCCGGCCCGCTACCTCGGCGCTGACTTCTGCCTCCCCATGCTCGTCCGCACCCGTGCCAAAAGCCCCGCCCCTCTCATCGAGGCCGACGGCCTCAAGCTCCCCCTGCGCGACGCAAGCCTCCACCTCATCACCATCGGCTTCGGCTTCCGCAATTTTGTCAACTACCGCGCTGCTCTCACTGAGCTTTTCCGCGTCCTCGCCCCCGGCGGCCGCCTCGCCATCCTCGAGTTCACCCGCCCCCCCTACGCCCTCGTCCGCGCTTGGATGGCCTTCTGGAACCGCTTCGTCCTCCACCCCCTCGGCCACCTCCTCTCCGGCCAGCAGGACGCCTACCAATACCTCCCCGACAGCGTCGCCCGCTTCCCCGACGCTCCCTCCCTCGCCCAACTTATGCGCGACTCCGGCTTCCCCCACGTCGAGTTCTCTTACTTCGACCTCGGCATCGTCGCCCTCCACATCGCCACCAAGCCCCTTTAATCGTCCATCCGCCGCCACTTCCTGGACTAAGTACCGCGAGTCTTAGTACGTCAGGGTGGTTAGTACTCCACCACGCACCCTTTCTGTCATTCCTTCTGGCTTTTCCTGCGAACTCAATCCCTTCAGCCCAGCTAAGTACGACTTCAGGCTATGCGCATTACTCTCTTTACTGCGCACCTCAATCTCGCGGCCCACGTGATTCCACAATGTCAGCTTCGAAGGAACATGCGGGACGATGTCTCGAATCTCCACCATGCGGAAGCAATCTTGAATCAACTTGTTGAACTTCACGCGGAAAACAACTTTTCCAACTCGGGGCCCTCCGAACGTGCAGAGGTCCACCAACGGGCGCTTCAGGTTCTTCTTGACATCGACGATCCCCAGCGTTGCCATCGCCCCGCCCAGGCTGTGTCCCAGAAAAGTGATTCGCGTGGTGTCCGGCTCCGTCTCGAGCGCTTCCACCACGTCACGCCGGATCTTCTTCCACATCTGTTCAAAGCCCAGATGCACCAGCCCAAATTCCGGAGCTGCATTAAACACCTGCGGTATTACCGTGAAATTCTTTACCCATTCCGCGGGTGTTTGAGTGCCGCGGATACCCACAATCAAAGCGTTCGTTGCCAACTCCCGGACTACAAAGCCAAAATTCTCCGGATTGGAAATCCCTTCTTCTGAATTGCCGCTGATGCCAACTGCCCGGAAGTCGTTTTCGAGAGCGGCCAGATCTGCCGCCGGGAGCGCTCTCATACTCTCCAGTCCTTCCTCGGCTCTAGTGCGAATCTTTGCAACCACCTTGTAGCCGGCGGGCATGGCCGGATTCTCGTCCCCCTTGGCAAACTTGTAGCAGGCCTCCAGGATCCCGATATACCCATTCGTAGCCCGCTCTAGCTCAAATTTGGCGAATTGGGCACCCAAGGTCTCCCGTAGGAACTGTTCATCGCTGGTAACACCCGCCGCATTAACTTTGCCAGCCGACTTCTTCCTGGCTCGAGCCTTTTTATTTACCGCTTTCTTCGCAGACCCTTTTTTCGCTGCCCTCAAACGTGAAGTTTCAGTAGAACTTTTTCTGGTAGCCATGCTTTGGTTTCTCCGGATCGTCGCTATTGAAATACTGACACAATTAACTTTTAGCTTCAATAGCTGCTTAGAAGAGATTGCGAATTAGTCTCAAATTGATAGCACTCTTGTTGACTTTAACGCTGAATTCAATTACAAATCATCTTGGGTGCGCTCCCCGCGCGCAGCAATTCAGACCGGAGGCTCAAGACATGGCCGAGACTACACATCCTTCACTCCCTTCCCCTACACCGAAAACCCTGAATGAGAAATTCGCCGAGGAAGTACAGCGACTATTCGGTGGTGTAACAGAGCCGCCTGCGGGTGTGCAGGAAACCATGGGTGGCGGCCTCTCCCAAGAAGCCATCATCATCGTCGACCAGCTTCAACGGCCGGCATTGCTCGTTCGCAAGAATACCTTTGAAGCCCCTCAGTCCGCTGTTTGGCGCGCGCTGCTCGATCCCAACCGCAGCAAAATCGAGAACGCGATTCGCGCTGTCGGGCGCGTCGAACTCACTGGAGATCCCACGCTTCCCTACGCTGGCACGGGCTGGATGATCGCCGATGGCATCGCCATCACCAACCGTCATGTTGCCTCTATCTTCGCCAGCAAGCAGGGTGCCGCCTTTCCGTTCCGCAACTCCCCCATGGGTGGAAAGTTCACCGCCCGAATCGACTTCCGCGAGGAATTCAATTTGCCAGGCTCGCAGGAAATTCAAGTTGAAAAGGTTCTCTACATCTCGCCGGATGGCGATGCTTTTCCTGACGTAGCGATCCTAAAGCTGAAGGGATCGAGGCTCCCTAATCCGATCGAGTTGTCTGACGCCAAAATTCAAATCAAGCAACCCGTGGTGGTGATCGGCTACCCCGCCAATGACCCCCGTAATCCCGCCGCCGCGGTCGCCGACATTTTCGGGAATGTTTTTCAAGTGAAGCGGCTTTCGCCAGGTGAAATCAGCGGTAACCCCAAGGGCTTCCTGATCAATCACGACTGTTCCACCCTGGGCGGTAACTCTGGCGCCGTCGTGCTCGATATTGAAAGCGGCAAGGCTGTCGGCCTACACTTCGGCGGCCGATTCCGCATCAACAACTTCGCGGTGGAGTCGGCTGAGCTAAAAAAGATTCTTTCCAAGCTGAAGGTCCAGGTTGCCGTTCTGGAAATGCCGCCGAAGGCGAAAGCGAAAAAGCCGAAGCCCGGGCCGGCACCGGCAGCCAACGCTCTTTCTAAACGCACCGGCTATCAGGAGGACTTTCTCGGCAAGTCAGCAGCCCTGAAGCTTCCCGTGCCAACTCTCAGTGCAGCCCACAAAGCCAACCTCGCCCCCGTTCAGGGCAAGACGGATGGCCTGCTTCGCTACACTCACTTCTCTCTGGCCATGAACCAAAAGCGTCGTTTCGCATTCTTCACGGCCTGCAATATCGATGGTGGCAGTTCAGCCAATATCCGCCGCGAAACTGACAAATGGCTGCTTGATCCCCGCATCCATGAGAAACATCAAATCGGCAACGAACTATATTCCAACAACGACCTGGACCGCGGCCACCTTGTGCGCCGCCTGGATCCAGTCTGGGGTGCCAACGCCGAAGAACGCCAGCAGGCCAACGACGACACCTTCTACTACACCAATGCCACACCTCAGCACGCCCGTTTGAATCAAGGCAACTGGAACGATCTCGAAAACTACATTCTTTCCAACACCGACGCCAAAGACCTCCGTGTCAACGTTTACACAGGCCCCGTCTTTGGCGATGACGACCCCGAGTATCGCGGGGTCTTCCTGCCTCAGGCTTACTGGAAGGTGGTCGCCGTGGTCAACGGCGAGACCGGCAAGCTGCATGCCACTGCTTACACCCTGAGCCAGCGCGATCTACTCACCAATATCGAGTTCGTCTTCGGTCAATTCCGCACCTATCAGCTCCCCATTGCTGTGCTCGAAAAGCGCATTGGCATCAGTTTCGGAAAACTGGCCAAAGCCGATCCGCTCAAGTCGCAAGAGGCGTTTGCTATTCGCGAAATCACCAAGCTCGAACAGGTGCGCCTGTAGCCCAAGTGAAACCCATCCGGGAACACGCAGGCACGATCCGCGTTGGCCGCTTTTCGTTTCGGCTCGAGCGGACTCTGCGTGTGCCCGACGATGGCCATGAGCATCCCCTGCCACCAACCTTCGGGGCCTTCCCCATCTATGCTTTCGCCGCCTACAGCAAGCAGCTTTCTGCGGCGTGGCGCGGCCGCGCTCGCTATTTCATTCCCATCCGCCAGTGGGAGGCCCTTTGGATTTCCTTCGATGCTCCTGCCTGGCGGCCAAACGCCGTTCAGATCTTCGCCGGCGGCATGAACGTACTCACGGGCGATTCGTCTCGCCGTCTGCAAGGCCGACCGCAAAACTACATCGTTTGCCCTGAGCAACCCTGGCTCGATGGCTTCAAGACCAGTCAGGGCTGCGTGCGCCAATTTGTCGCTGCGCCGCTCGATCAGGGTCTCACCGTGGCTGAACAGCTCGGCTGCCAGTCCAGCTCCCTGGTTTCCATCCGCGTGATCGAAGCTCAGCCGGGCCGCTTTCCGTCAAGGCCACCATGTGGATTTCGATCTCCCTACACGCTCGAATCGATCACCATGCACTTCTCTGATTTGGGGCTGGGCGCGGGAGGCATCATCCAGCAAAAGATCTACCCAGACCCCTACGGCCTGCGCACCTGGAATTCGAGTGACTCCACGACTATCGATATCGCCTTGCTCAACAGCGAAGCCTTTTGCGAAATCACTGGCCAGCAGCCGCCCCCCTCCACCATTTCTGCCATTGACTACACACGTCTGGGGTTTCCGTGGTTCCAACTTTACGACGAAGATGCTCTCGATACCAAAGCAGCCCGCCGCATGCGCGGCATCGAGAGCCTGAAAACTCCTGATCCATCCACCGGCGCTCCCGTCATCCGCAAGCTGCGCCGCCCCAAGACAAGGAAGGATAAGAATGCCTGAAGAAATCAAAGCCGCCGATCAATGGTGTTTTGCCTGGGACGCCGTTGCCCCACCCATCTCCGGCAAGACCAGAGCGGTTGCGCCCAAAGCTTCCCTCTGGAATCCCGGCGATGCCATCACGATCTCTTTCCTTGATGGCGACAAGAAACTCAAAACTCTTGTCGAAGAAGCCGCGCGCCAATGGGTGGGACCTACTATGGCCAATCTGGAGTTTGTCTTTCAAAAAAAGACCGACACCCTAATCCGGATTTCCTTCAAATCCCGCGGCTCTTGGTCTGCCATCGGTACCACTTGCAGGGAGGTGGACAAGAAGAAGCCCACGATGAACCTCGGATGGCTTACGTCCACCACGGATCAGGACGAAGTGAATCGCGTCGTACTCCATGAATTTGGTCATGCCCTTGGTCTCATTCACGAACATCAGCACCCCAAGGGCAAGATCGACTGGAACAAAAAACAAGTCGCCGCGGATCTTGCCGGGCCCCCGCAGTTCTGGACCCCCGAACAGATTCAGCGCAACCTCTTCGAGACCTTCGCCGCCAAGCTCACCAACTTCAGTAAATTCGACAAAGACTCCATCATGCTCTACCCAATCCCCGCCAAATGGACCAATAACGGGTTTGCCACTCTAGCCAACAAGAAGCTCTCCAAGACCGACGCGGACTTCATCCGCACGCTGTATCCTTGGTAACAGGTCTCATGGCCAAAACAGACCACGCACTTGTTGTTGGACTCTCCCACTATCCAGCATTTCAGATGCTCGATGGCCCCGTTACCGATGCCGAGGACTTCTATCAGTGGTTGATCGACAAAGGTGGTGGCGATGTCCCCGCGAATCAAGTCAAGAAGATGATCTCCAAGCCGCTGAACAAGAAAGTTAGTGTAACGGCTGGCAAGCCCAGCTCGGATGACATCGAAGCTTTCTTTGTTGGGCTCGAAGACATCGCCAACAGAAATCAAAAGAATGGGCACGGCCGTCAGGTCGGTCGCAGGCTCTACATTTTTCTCGCCGGCCATGGCTTCGCGCTCACTCCCGGCGCGGGACTCCTGGCCGCCAATGCGAGCATCACTCGACCCAAGTTTCATATCCCTGGCATGGATTGGGCGAATCTGTTCGCCATGGGTTTGTGGTTTGAAGAGATTCTTCTCTTTATGGATTGCTGCCGCAATACTCCGACAACGTTTATCCCGAATCCGCCAGGTTTGCAGGTGGCAAGGAATGCTGATCCCGCGCGCCAATGCAAACGCCTCTATGTCTTCGCCGCCCCACACGGACGGCTGGCGCTGGAGCGTAAGTTTGGCCACGTCACACGTGGAGTATTCAGCCAAACCCTGATGACCGGACTGCGTGGAGCCGCAGCTAATCCTGCGACCGGAGAGATCACTTCTGAATCTTTGCGCGGCTACCTCTTTAACAACATGAGGAGCTTTCTGGACCCCGCCGATCTTCTGCGAAACGAAATTGCACAAGAACCCGCGCTGGAGCCTTCCACTGCCGAAACCGGCCCCTCCTTCGTCATTGCCCGGGTTGCCGTCAAGAATTTCCCCATTCGAATTACACCCCCTGCCAAGACCAAAGGCAAGGTAATGAACATTCGGGACGGGATCGCCGGTCTGCCGGTCATAATGTCCACGAAGTCGAACGGAAAGCCCTGGGACATCCAACTCCCTACCGGCAACTATGTTGTCGAAATCGTGGGCGGCCCTCCCCTGAAAACCTTCATCGTCCGAGCTGGAGAGGAACACCATGTCGAGTTCTAATAGTGCCGCCTCTCCTCCCAGCTATTCCTTTAAGGCCGTCTCGGACGATTCCGCCGTCGAGCTGTTTTTAATCGACGCCCGCATGCAGTTGGTGGCGCGAGGACGCCGCGAGCTGATCACAGAGCAACCGATCGGCGTCTACACACTGAAGCTCCGCGCCGGGCCAACTTCACGCGAAGAAGTCATCTTGCTGGATCGCAATATGACCTATCCAGTCGAGCCGCTTCGCTTCGCATCCGCGGTTCCGCTAAACGCTACCTCCGAGACTCACGAGTATCAACAAGCAGCCGCGAAGGATCTAAGCCGCAAAGTCAATGTCGAACTCGGCAAGGGCGCTTCGATCTTTGTTTTCGCTCGTGATTGGACACCGGACAACGGCAAGGTGAGATCCGGCCACCATCCTGCGGAAGGTCTCACTTTGTGCTCCGAACAGGGAGTGAAACTCGTCGATTTTCAAACTCAATCCGTCACCGACATGAGCGGGGACCCCTGGGCCGCCTGCCGCGTCAGCGTCAATCCGGGTCTGTACCGTTTGGCTGTGCGCGTTGCCACCGGTGAATACTTTGAGATGACTCTTACGGCTTTACCAGGCTACTTCCTCAAAGTGTTCCTCGTGCAACGCGATGAATCGGCCAGCGGTCGAGGTCGCCATCCTGATCTTGCCCGTGCCTCGGTACTCATGTCCCGTCACGAAGAGTTCGACAAAGACTCCGAAGAAAGCCGCATCGCGGAGATGGCCAAACTCGCACTGGTCGACCGTCGGCGCGTGTACGGCACGGAAATGAATCGTTTTCTGACAAAGAAAGCGGAAAATCCGATGCTCGGCATCCTCGGCGGTCATCTCTTGTTGCTCGAAAAAGAAGTTGACACAGCTTTGCTTAGAACTGTCGTTCAAAATCTGCGAAAGATTCTACCCACACCCCATCCCGACGTCGAAGCCCTGGCTTTGGCCGCTGGCATGGTAACGGCTCACCGTTTCACAATGCCACCCATGCTTCGAGCCAGTTGGCAGATCGTCCTCAATCATTCCGTGCACCAGCCAGAGCTAGTGCCGATTGGTTCGCTCGCCGCTTCACTGGCTACCCTGATAACCCAACAAGACCCCTGGCTCATCTGGTGCCGCCCCGGCGCCAAGAGGCAAATCGATCAACGCCAAAGGGGCATCGCCAACTTCATCAAAGAGCAGCTTGAGCCTTCCCTGGTTCAGTTGATGTCGAAGATGATCTTGAGTAAGGCTCCGAAGCGAGTTCCTGCTTTGGATAAGCTCATGGGAGAGTTGAATCTGCCACCCTCTACCGTCGCTCATTTGGTGGAGAAATTCTTGCACCACACCAAAAGCGCGGTACCAAAGACTGTAAGCGATGAAAAAGCCCCGGTGAAGCGCACCGTAGCCGGTAGAGCTGCCGTAAGGAAACAGACACCGCCCAAGCGGGCAAAGTAAACTTTGCCGGCCCTTACTAATATGAGTCGATTGCTACTGGCATTTGCGCCTCTGGCCTGAATGCCGCTTGCCAAGGCACCTCGCCCCTCTCTTCTCCGGCCAGCAAGACGCCTGCGGATACCTGCTCGTAATCGTCGCCCGCTTCCCCGACGCCCCCTCCCTCGCCCAACTCATGCGCGACTCCGGCTTCCCCCACGTCGAGGTCTACTAATTCGACCTCGGCATCGTCGCCCTCCACATCGCCACTAAGCCCCGGTAACCAAGCCCTCACAACTCCAACTCGCCAGACTCGCCAAGCATCAAAGCCGCCTTCCCGCTCGCTATCCCATGCTTACCGCAAATCCTTTCGAAATCCCGAAAATCAACAACCTGCTGCTCTTGTGCCAGCTTTCTGATCTGATCCTTCATCACTAGATAATCCTCCGCCATGGAGTCTCGAACATGCCGCATCGCTTCATCGGACTCCAGTATTTCGCAGTTGGCTTTTGCAGTTCCCTGACCGGCGTCCGCGAAGCATCATCGTCGTTAAACGAGGTTTTATGAAAATACAGATTCGGATAATGTACCTTCAATTGGCGTTCCGGCAAATTCAACTCTCGCTGCCGCCGTCGCACTTGTTTACAACCACAATGACGGGTGAATCCCCACCCAGACTCCGGATGGTTCGCATCCATCGCTGAATTGGTGGATAATCCTCCCGCCGTTTCTCCAGCACCAAGAAATAAAGACTGCGCTTGGTCAGAACAAAAACGATGTCTCCCATGCAGCATCTCCTGCCCGCCAACATCCCAAATATTGAGCGTCACTCCACCTTGCCCATAGCTCCAGGTCTCGGTTTCAATCCGCGCATGGATTTCCGCCCCCGGGGTCTTCGGCTTATCCTTCCGCCGCGGATCACCCCTCACGAGTTAACGGATTAGCGAAGTCTTCCCCACTGCCTCATCCCCTACAGGAAGCAATTTTGCCTCGCTTAACGGCTTTTGCCGCCCCGCCCTAAATCTCGCGTAGGATGCCCAAAAAAGCTTGCGCATCAGGGGATTTAAGCACACACGCGATAGATCTATGCCGGCGCCAGCATATCTTTTTCCGCCGAGTTGATCACCCGCACCGAATTCTTATACACATCTCACTATCTACATCCGAGGGCAAAGTCCCCTTGGAGCATGCGGTCCTCTTCCTCCTCCAGCCGTTCCCGCTCTACCTTCCGCCGCAGCAAGATCACGCGGCATTCCTGTGCCCAATCCGGCCACCGGATCGCTTGCGAAACTCCCGCCCTGGCTTGCCAGCAGCGCTTCTTGCTCACCGTATGCAATGTCGCCGCACACGATGGCCGGCCAGTCATCCTTGTGCCGGGCATCGAAACAGCCCTTCCTCCCCTCATGCTAAAGCGCTCGCCGTATAGTTGCGCTCCGTCATATCCCCGTTCAGCAGCCGTCGCAGGGCCCTCAACACCATCGCATCTTCAGCATGCGAGGGTTCTTCCGGCTGCTAGTACTACTGTGTCATACAATGTGATACACCTTCGGCGTAGTCCCGCAACCTCCCCTCGCGCCAGACCCACGTGAACAGCGTCTTGCCGCCTACCTTCAGGGTCTGGCGCAAGCGGCAGGACACCGAGACCGGCATCAGCCCTTAACCAGCTACTGCCTCGGCCTCCTTCTGCCCGGAGAGCGCAAAAGC
>Ga0209985_10004445_pt1 | contig 11310 bp, 8 predicted proteins | sample NOAtaG_FD_187305 | JGI IMG/M metagenome (GOLD analysis project Ga0209985, IMG submission 187305) | Freshwater lake microbial communities from Lake Erie, under a cyanobacterial bloom - NOAA_Erie_Diel6S_1000h metaG (SPAdes) (version 2) | ecosystem: Environmental > Aquatic > Freshwater > Lake ... | reverse complement strand
CGGATGTCCCCGGCAAAGGCCGCTCCGCGGACCGCGTCTGCCTTTTGACACGGGGTCAAACGGCACAGCCGGTCCAACAGGAGGCGCGGGTATACGTGCCCGACTCGCACCCGTCAAGCGTGCCGCTGAGCGTCGCTACGAAGGGCGGAAGCAGGCGCTAGAATGCGGCTGGGCGCCGAACTACCCACAGCGCCGCCGCTGTGGGCGGGCGTTACTCGCCCTTTGTCATCACGATCGTGCCTTCGAACATCATGCGACGCTTGACGACCCCGGGAAGGGCGGCGTCGTAGGCGTCTAGGATGGTGTTCGCCCAGTCCGGCAACCTCAATTCTGTCAAGCCAGTCGCAAGCCGGATCTGCACCGCAGCAGTGTCCCTGAAGAGGGAGGCGTGATCATTGTGCGCAATGAACTGGACCTCCGAGAACCCTGCGGCCTTCGCCATTCTTGTGATGTCCTCTGGTGCGAAGAGCCACTTGTCGTCCATGTAAGGGAAGTGAGGGGCATCGCGATCCGGCTGGGTTCTGGCTGCGATGTCCTTCGCCATTGCTGAGAGAGCGTTCGTAATGCGCCGGTCTAGCCGCCTGAACGGGCGGCGGGCCTCATCGAGGATTCGACCATAGGCCAGCGCGATCAGTCCGTAACCGTCGAAGGGTTCAAAGAAGATCGCTTTTCCGCCACGCTTGAGCGCCCTCGCAGCAGCTTGGATCCCCTGCTCGGGGTTGAGCAGATGATGCAGGATGGCTGCCCCGGTCACGAGGTCGAACGCCTCTGCCTTCACGTAATCGCCCATGGCGTCCATCACAACGCACGCGACGGAGTCCTGCGCCTCGAGCTGGGGCAGGTATCCTGCGAGCATGGTCAGGAGCTCGACCGACAAGTCCGTGGCGATGGCCTGTGCCCCTGGGAAGAGCCTCAGGCAGGGCACGATAGAGTTGACCCCCGACCCGCTTCCCAGGTCGAGAATACGTGGAGCCTGAGCGATGGCGACTCCGGTCTGGTCAAGCGCCTGCCGAAACAACCTCTCAAAGTGATCACTTGCAGAGTACCGCCGATGGTACTCGCCGGCGTTTGCTTGGAACTGGGCGGAGATGGTCGCCTCTGACTTGTCATCCGCTATGCGCCAGACCTGCACCCCCGAACTTGCCTGGACCACCGGTGTTAGTTCGGCGTCGAACACATCGCCAAGCCAACTCGGCGAGTTTGCGGTCTGCAACATTTCGGACTCAACGTTGTGGCCAGCCGTTCATCGATAGTTCGTCGCACATCTTACTCCCGCTGCGCCAGCAAAAAAGGGCCGCGGAGTTTCCTCCGCGGCCCCTGGTGCTTCCCGGCCGGGGCCGGGGGGATGGGCGGGGATCTACTCGACGATCTTCGAGACCACACCGGCGCCCACCGTCCGGCCGCCCTCGCGGATGGCGAAGCGCAGGCCCTGGTCCATGGCGATCGGCGTGATCAGCTCCACGTCCAGCTCCGCGTTGTCGCCCGGCATGATCATCTCAACGCCTTCCTTCAGGCGGATGATCCCCGTCACGTCCGTCGTCCGGAAGTAGAACTGAGGACGATAGTTCGTGAAGAACGGCGTGTGACGACCGCCCTCCTCCTTCGTCAGGATGTAGGCCTCCGCCACGAACTTCGTGTGCGGCGTGATCGAGCCCGGCTTGCACAGCACCTGACCCCGCTCCACGTCCTCGCGCTTCGTGCCGCGCAGCAGAACGCCCACATTGTCGCCCGCCTGGCCCTGGTCCAGCAGCTTGCGGAACATCTCCACGCCCGTGCACACCGTCTTCTGGACCGGGCGGATGCCGACGATCTCGACTTCCTCGCCGACCTTCACAACGCCCTTCTCGATCCGCCCCGTCACCACCGTGCCGCGGCCCGAGATCGAGAACACGTCCTCCACCGGCATCAGGAACGGAAGGTCCACAGGACGCTCAGGCTGCGGAATGTAGGCGTCAACCTGCGTCATCAGCTCCAGGATCGAGTTCTCGCCCAGGACCGGGTCGCCGCCGTCAATGGCCACCTTCGCCGAACCCTTCACGATCGGGATGTCATCCCCCGGGAAGTTGTACGACGACAGGAGCTCGCGGACCTCCATCTCGACCAGGTCCAGAAGCTCCGGATCGTCCACCAGGTCCACCTTGTTCATGTAGACCACCAGGGCCGGAACACCCACCTGGCGCGCCAGAAGAATGTGCTCACGCGTCTGGGGCATCGGGCCGTCCGCCGCGCTCACCACCAGGATCGCGCCGTCCATCTGCGCCGCACCCGTGATCATGTTCTTCACGTAGTCGGCATGCCCGGGGCAGTCCACGTGCGCATAGTGACGGTTCTGCGTCTCGTACTCCACGTGCGCCGTGTTGATCGTGATCCCGCGCGCCTTCTCCTCAGGCGCCGCGTCAATCTCGTCATACTTCTTCGCCGTCGCGCCGCCCGACTTCGCAAGCGTCATCGTGATCGCCGCCGTCAGCGTCGTCTTGCCATGGTCAACGTGACCAATCGTGCCGATGTTGCAATGCGGCTTCGTGCGTTCGAATTTCTCTTTGGCCATGGGGGTCCTGCGGCGAGTCTAAAGGGTTGGAGCGGGTAGCGGGAATCGAACCCGCATCCTCAGCTTGGAAGGCTGCTGCACTACCATTGTGCTATACCCGCAATTAGGCGGCGCTCCTGCGAGCCTCCTGGACTAAGGTTCGGTTCCGGAGCGTGGTGGGGGAAGTAGGACTCGAACCTACGAAGGCTTGCGCCAGGGGATTTACAGTCCCCCCCCTTTGCCACTCGGGACATTCCCCCAGCGCGCCGGACATCCTATCAAGGCCAGGAAACCCGGCCCCAATTTGGAGCGCGTCTTATAGTGGCCTCGCATCCCGAACGCAACGCAGGCCGGAAGCGCCGCGGACCCCCTGTGTCCCCGGCGCCCGGCGGGCCTGGGAAACCCCGGTTTCAGGCGACTTCCGGTGACTGGATCTGGGGCGTTCACGCCGTCGAGGCGGCGCTTTCCAATCCTGCGCGACCTGCGCCCCGGCGGCTCCTGGCCACGCCGGATCGAGCCCGGGAGCTTGAGCGTCGATTCGGAGCCCTGAAGCGACTCGAGTTGACCGACCCCGCCGGCCTCGCCCGACTCCTGCCGGCCGGCGCCGCCCACCAGGGGCTGGCGCTGGAGGGGCCTGAACCCGAGCCCGTCGACCTGGACGACTTCGCGCCGGAGCCGGGCGCCGTGCTGCTGATGCTGGACCAGGTCACGGATGCGGGAAACGTCGGCGCCATCCTGCGCACGGCCGCCGCCTTCGGCGCCCGCGGGGTGATCCTGCAGGAGCGCCGCGCGCCCCGCCTGTCCGGCGCCCTCGCCAAGGCCGCCGCCGGCGCCGTGGATATCGTGCCGGTCGCAAGGGTCGTGAACCTTTCCCGCGCCCTGGAACGGCTGTCGGACCTCGGCTGGCGGGCGGTCGGCCTTGACGGAACGGCCAAGCAGGACCTCTCGGAGGTCCTGGACGGAACCCCCGTGGTCCTCGTGCTGGGCTCAGAGGGTGAAGGCGTCCGCCGGCTCGTCGCCGAGCACTGCGACGAAACCGCCCGCATCCCCATGCCGGGCGGCTTCGAAAGCCTCAATGTGGCCGCAGCGGCGGCGGTGGCCCTCTACGAGGCCGCCCGCCCCCGCCGCTGAGCCGTGTTGTTAGAGCAGGTCGCCACCCGCCGCCGCCGCCGTGGTGCCATCCCGCTCGAAGGCGCGGATTACATTGCGACCGGTCGTCCAGCGGTGGACCTCGTCCGGTCCATCCACGAGGCGCTGCGAACGGATATGGGTGTACCAGGCGGCCAGGGGCGTATCGCGGCTATAGCCCAGGGCGCCGTGCAGCTGGATGGCGGTGTCCACCACCTTGTGCACCATGTTGGCCAGGAAGACCTTGGCGATGGAGTTCTCCTGCCGCAGGTCCATGCCCTTCTCCGCCTTGTAGGCGATGTGGAGGAGCATCAGGCGGGCCATGTAGAGCTCGCTGGCGCAGTCGGCCAGCATCCACTGGACGCCCTGCCGCTTGGACAGCTTCTGGCCGAAGGTCTCGCGCGAGGTGACGTGCTTGACCGCCAGGTCCAGGGCCCGCTGGGCCAGGGCCACGTTGTGCATGCCATGGCGCAGGCGGCCGTAGGCCAGGCGGTGCTGGCCCATGTTGAAGCCATTGCCTTCGCCGCCCAGCAGGTTCTCCGCCGGGACCACCAGGTCCTTGATATCGATCTCGGAGTGGCCGCCGCCCATGATGTGCGACAGCGGGCCTTCCGCCGCCATGGTCGGGATATCGCGCTTGATGATGTAGCCGGGGTTCGGCAGCTCGACGATGAAGGTCGAGTAACGCTGATGACGGGGCGCCTCGGGATCGGTCATCGCCATGACCAGGGCGAGATCCGCGGCGCTGGCGGCTGACGAGAACCACTTCTCGCCGTTCAGGACGTAGTTGCCCTTGCCGTCCTTCACCGCCCGGGTCTGCATGCCCGTGGCGTCGGCGCCGGCGGCCTTCTCGGTCATGGAGTAGCAAACGCGCTTCTCGCCGTTCAGCAGGGGCTTGAGATACTTTTCCTTCTGGAAGTCGGTACCGTGCGCCAGCAGGGTCAGCATGGTGGCGTCGTCAGGCCCTTGGCTGTTCATCGACAGGGCGCCCAGGTGGCTTTCGCCGAGCTCCATCTGGACCAGGGCGTTGGCCAGCGGACCGAGGCCCATGCCGCCATGCTCTTTGGGGATGAAGGGACTCCACAGGCCCTGAGAGCGCGCCTTCGCCCTGAGTTCGGCCAACACGACCTTGAAGGACTCGCTGTCCACCAGACGCTTCTCGGCCGGAATGCATTCCTCGTGCACCCAGCGGCGGACGCGCTCGCGCATCGCCTTTGCATCTTCCGGAATCTCGAAATCGATCGCCATGGTTCTCTCCCCTGTCTCGTTGATTCAACCGTGAGGTCGGACGCGCCCGCGGGCAAGGCCCCGGGGACGCCTCAGGTCAGATCGACCCGGTAGATTCGCTGCGCCGACCCGAAGAAGAGAGCGGTCTTCTCTGTGGCCGAAGCCCCCGCGGCCAGCCGCTTGAAGGCGTTCCAGAGGGTCCGGTAGTCACAGGCCCCCAGGTCCACCGGGAAGTTGCTTTCGAACATGCACCGGTCCACCCCGAAGGCCTCGATGCAGGTCTCTACATAGGGCCGCCATTCCCGGGCCAGCTGCTCCGACGGCGCCGGGGGGTCCGACAGGAAGGACGGGAAGGCCGGGAAGGCCATGGCCAGGCCGCCGACCTTGCAGGCCACGTTCGGCAGGGCGGCCAGGGCCTCGATCTTCTGCCGCCAGGTCCCGAAACGCGCCTCGCGCTGTCCGGTGTAGGCGCCAAGCCCGAGGGGCGTGCCCACGTGGTCAAGGATGATCTGGGTGTCCGGGAAGGCCTTGGCCAGGTCGACGAGGTCGTCCAGCTGGGGTTCCAGCATCCAGGTGTCGAAGGACAGGCCGAGGGGCGCCAGCTGGGCGAAGCCCTCGCGGAACCGTGCGTCCCGGTAGAGGCCCGGGGCGCGTCCCGCCATCGGCCCCAGCACCGCCGGATCTGGGTCCGAGGCGGCGGCGTGTCGGATGCCGCGGAACCGGGGGCTCGCCGCCATATGGGCCTCAAGGACCCCGCGGGCCGCCGCGCCAAGCGTCAGGTCGACGTGGCCGACGATCGCCGCACAGGCGCGGACATCGCCGTAGAGTCCGCTCGCCGACATGGCGGCCACGCCATTGACGAACTCGGTCTCACCGACGGGCCGGTAAGCGGGGTCCACCCCCCGTCGGTACATGGCCCCGCACTCCATGTAGACCGTCGCCACCACCTTGTGCCCGCTGGTCATGTCGGCCAGCAGTTCGTCGAAGAGATAGCGGGGTGAAAGCCGGATCACCGCCTCGAAGGGATGGGACGGCGGTGGAAGCTCGGCGCCCCGGGCGCCCGGCCGGTCCCAGAGATGATGATGGGGATCGATAATGGGCAGGTCCGGCTCGAGGATCGGCTCCGGAGGGGTCAGGGTCCGGGTCATGGGGGCGTCCTCCCTTGGCTTTTCCGCACCTTGCCGACAGCCCCGACCCGCCGCAAGCGCGGCGAGGTTGCCCGTGGGCCCGCACCGCGCCAAAAGAGGTCATGCTGGATATCGCCCTCCCCTCCGCCGAAGCCCTGATCGCTCTTGGACAGGTCATCATGATCGACCTGGCCCTCGCCGGAGACAACGCCGTGGCCGTCGGCCTCGCCGCCGCAGGTCTGCCGGCCGAACAGCGGCGCAAAGCCATCCTTTACGGTCTCATGGCCGCCGTCGCCCTGCGCCTGGGTCTGGCCGTAGTGACCGTCCAGCTCCTGCAGTTGATCGGCCTTCTCCTCGCCGGCGGCATCCTCCTGCTCTGGGTGTGCTGGAAGATGTGGCGCGAGCTCCGGGAGGGGCATGAGGCGGAGGCCGCCGAGGCGGCAGAGGCCCTCGAGGAAGCCACAGGCGTCGAGTTCGAGGGTGAGCCCACCACGACGCCGCGTCCCAAGACCATGCGCCAGGCCATGACGCAGATCCTGCTGGCGGACGTGGCCATGTCCCTGGACAACGTCCTGGCGGTGGCCGGCGCGGCCCGCGAGCACGTCTGGGTCCTGGTGGTGGGCCTGCTGTTGTCCATCGCCCTCATGGGCCTTGCCGCCACCTGGATCGCCAGCCTTCTCCAGCGCCACCGATGGCTGGGCTTCCTCGGCCTGGTCATCGTCCTCTACGTCGCCCTGCACATGATCTGGCAGGGTCACCGGACGGTCGTCATCGATCTTCAGCAAACCCCTGCCTACAATGCCGCCGCTCCGGACGCCCTCGACATCAGCCCTGAGGAGGAGGCCAGCCGAAAGGCCCTGACCGGCCGGTAGCTCAGTCGGCCATCGGTCCGCCGAAACGGGCGCGCCAGGCCTCGACCTGCTCGGCCTCAACCTTGCGGAACAGGACGTCCGGCGCCCGCACCTCCCGCCCAGTGGGCAGGAGATCAAGGGCGACTGCAGGGTCCGGCCAGGGGGCGTCCTGGGACTCGCCCACGGCCTTCGCCACAACCTCGCAGGTGAAGGGGATGAAGGGCCGGGAAACCCGCGCGAAGAGCGCCACAAGGTTCAGGCCCATCCGCACGGAGACCGCCGCCCGGTCGCGATCGGTCTTCACCGCGGTCCAGGGCGCCGCCTCGGTCAGGTACTGGTTGCCCAGCACCCAGAGCTGGCGCAGGGCCTGGGCGGACTTGCGCATCTCCAGAGCCTCGAGCTGCGCTGTCAGGTCGGCCAGCTTCTCGGCCACGTCGGCGCGCAGCCGGGCCTCCAGGGGCCCTTCCTCCCCACCGTCGGGGACCTTCCCGTCGAAGCGACTTTCGGTGAAGCGCAGGATTCGATTGATGAAGTTGCCGAAGACGTCGGCCAGGTCGGCGTTCACCTGGGCCTGGAACTGCTCCCAGACAAAGCTTGCGTCGGACCCCTCAGGCGCATTGGCGATGATCCACCAGCGCCAGTAATCCGCAGGCAGGAGCTCCAGGGCCTGGTCCATGAAGACCCCGCGCTGCTGGGAGGTCGAGAAGCGGCCGCCGTAATAGTCCAGCCAGTTGAAGCCCTTCAGACGGTCGACCAGCTTCCAGGGAGCGTTCGAGGCCGGCGTCCAGGCGCCGTCCAGGCCCAGCCGCTCATTCACACCGATCAGGGTGCAGGGGAAGCCCACCGTGTGGAACGGCACGTTGTCCTTGCCCATGAACTGGACATAGGTGACGTCCGAGGCGGCCTCGCCGCACCACCAGCGCTCCCAGTCGGCGCCGGTCGCGTCCGCCCACTCCCGGGTGGCGCCGATGTACTCGATCGGCGCATCGAACCAGACATAGAAGACCTTGCCCTTCAGTCCCTCAACGTCGGGGCGCTGACCATCAGGGTTGGGGGCCCAGTCGGCGGCGTTGACCGGCACGCCCCACTCCAGGTCGCGGGTAATCCCCCGGTCCTGGAGGCCCTCGTCCAGCCATTTGAGCGCGATGGAGGTGACCAGCAGGGGCCAGCTCGCCTTCTTGCCCTCGATCCACGCGCGTAGCCGCTCGGCGAACAGGCTCTGCCTCAGGAAGAGATGCTTGGAGGGCCGGATTTCGATGTCGTCCGACCCGGAGACCGCCGAGCGTGGCTGGATCAGGTCCGCCGGGTCCAGCACGCGCGTGCAGTTCTCGCACTGGTCCCCACGAGCGGCGGCGTAGCCGCAGTGCGGACAGGTTCCGATGACGTAACGATCCGGCAGAAAGCGATGGTCGGCGTTGGAATAGACCTGCTGGGTGACGCGCTCCTCGATGAAGCCGCTCTCCCAGAGCTGGCGCGCCATGGCCTGGGTCATGTCCCGGTTCTGGGGTGAGGACGACCGCCCGAAATGGTCCCAGGAGAGGCCGAAGCCGGCGGCGAGCCGGGCCTGGACCTCGTGTTGCTGGCGACAGAAGGATGCGACGTCGATCCCCGCCGCGGCGGCGGCCAGCTCGGTTGGCGTGCCGTGCTCGTCCGTGGCGCAGATGTAGAGGGTTTCCAGCCCCTGGGCGCGCTTGAAGCGGGCATAGACATCCGCCGGCAGCATGGATCCCGCCAGGGTCCCCAGGTGCTTGATCCCGTTGATGTAGGGCAAGGCCGAGGTGATGAGGATGCGGGTCATGGGGCTCTCGTAATGAGGAGGCGCGAAGCCGGCGCTTATAGGGCGCCGTTTGGCGGGAACAAAGCGCGACACCGTTCTTAGTTGTCGGCGCGCCCAGGTTCTGGCATCGGAGCGCCCGGGCCGGCTTAGCTCAGCTGGTAGAGCAGCGGTTTTGTAAACCGAAGGTCACGGGTTCGAGTCCTGTAGCCGGCACCATGTGTCATCGCCCAGGCCAGTCTGCTGGTCACTTGTCCCGGAGTCGCCCATGTCCGCCGACCGCCCGCTCATCGCCATCGCGCTTCTGGCCGCCCTCTCCCTGGCGGCCTGCGGACGTCCGACGTCTGATGGAGAGACGCCGGAAACCGGCGGGGTGGAGAAGGCCGCGTCCGCGCCTCTGACCGAGGCCCAGAAGGCGGCCCTGCTTGCGGAACTCCCCGAACCCTACCGCAGCGCCGACCTGGAAAGGGGTGAAGCGCTCTACGCCATGTGCCGCTCCTGCCACACCTACGTCGAGGGCGGCGCCAACCTCACCGGACCGAATCTCTGGGGCACCTTCGGTGTAAAGGCCGCCCACATCGCCGGATTCAACTACTCGGACGCCCTGAGGAAATCGGGCCTCACCTGGGACGCCGCGACCATGGACAAATGGATCGAGAACCCGCGCGGCCTCGTGGAAGGCACCAAGATGTCCTACGTAGGAATGAAATCGCCTGAGGACCGGGCGGCGCTCGTCGCCTGGCTCAAGGTCAACACCAGTCCCGCGAAGTAGGCCGGGTCTACTCCGCCGGCCGAACGGTCTCTTCCATCTCGAAGGCTGCGATCCTCCGGGCCCGTGTTGCGGGCGGCTGGGTGAAGCGGGCGAGCAGGTTGTAAAAGACCGGAACGATGAAGATCGTCAGCAAGGTCGAGAAGATCGCGCCGAAGAAGATGACCACCCCGATGGTCTTGCGCGACTCGCCACCCGCGCCGCCCCACAGGATCAGCGGCACGGCCCCCGCGGCGGCGGCGATGGATGTCATGATAATCGGACGGAGCCGGACAACCGAGCTCTCGATCACCGCCTCGCGGACGGAACGACCTTCGTCCCGTAACTGGTTGGCGAACTCGACGATGAGAATCCCGTTCTTGGCGGCGATCCCCACCAACATGATCAGGCCGATCTGGCTGTAGGTGTTCAGGGTCGAGTCGCTGATCAGCAGGCCGAACAGGCCGCCCAGGGCCGCCACCGGGACCGTCAGCATGATCACCAGGGGATGGACCCAGCTCTCGAACTGGGCCGCGAGGACCAGAAAGACGAGGATCAGGGCCAGGGCGAGGGCGCCGTAGACCGTCGCGCCGCCCTCCAGGTAATCGCGCGCCAGTCCGCCCCACTTCACCGTCATTCCGGGCCGCTTGTCGATCTCCGCCCGGAAGAAGTCGACCGCCTCGCCCACCGTGTAGCCTGGGTTCAGCTGCACCGAGAGGGTGATCGCCCTGAGCCGGTCCACACGGTCGCGACTCGGCGTGTCGCCCCGGATTTCGGTCGTTACGAGAGCAGACAGAGGCACAGTCGCGCCGGACGCTGCGCGGACATAGACGCTTCTGAGGTCGGACTCGTTCACGCGCTGGGGCCTATCGGCCTGAAGAATGACATCGTACTCCTGCCCCCCTCGGATGTAGGTGGTCGTCCTCCGGGAGCCGAACAGAGTTTCCACCGCGCGTCCGACCGCCTGGGCCGAGACGCCCAGCTGGGCCGCCTTTTCGCGATCGACCTGCACCAGAAGCCGCGGCGAGGTGGGTTCGTAGTCCAAACGGGGCCTCGAGAGGCCGGGATTAGTCCGGGCCGCCGCCATCAGCGGCTGAATAGCGCGCTCGATCTGCGGGTACTCGTCGCCCAGAACGATTACGCTGACGCTCGAGCCTCCGCCGCCACCCCCGCCGCTCCGCTGGATGGAAGGGCGGACGGAGGCGATGACTCTGGCGGAGGTGATGGCGCCATACTCGCGGTTCAGCTGCGCCGCCAGGTCCTGCGACGAGATCTCATGCACTCGCGTGTCTGGAAGACCCGCATTGGCGCCGCCGGAGCTGAACTGGCTGCGCCCGAAGCTGGGGACGCTCAAGGTGTATCGCTCGATCACTCCCTCCTTCAGCAGGGAAAGCAGCCGCTTCTCCACCGCCTGCGAGGCCGGAAGGATGTAGTCGTAGCCGGCCCCCTCCGGACCCTGGATCGAGATGTCCACCCGCCCCCGGTCCTCCGTCGGGACAAGCTCTTTGGGAATGATCACGGCGAGTCCAACCGCCACCAGGCCCATCACCACGATGAGGCTACCGGCCGAGACTGATGAAACCGCCATCCGACCCGGGGCCAGCAGGGCTTCCAGCGAGGCCTGGTAGGAGCGCTTGAGGACGTCCATCGCCGCATTGACGCCGCGGGTCATGGGGCCGCCGGTCCGCGCCGGTCGCAGGAGCACGGAACCCAGCATCGGCGACAGGCTGAGGGCGAGTAGGGCCGAGAAGACCACGGCCGCGGCGACCGAGACGGCCAGCTCGACGAACAGCCGGCCGGTGAATCCCGGCATGAACATCAGCGGGGCGAAGACCGAGATGAGCACCACCGTGGTGGCGACCACCGCGAAGAAGACCTGCCGCGCGCCTCTCTGGGCGGCGATGAGCGGGGGCTCGCCCTCGTCGATC
>Ga0209985_10004442_pt1 | contig 11315 bp, 10 predicted proteins | sample NOAtaG_FD_187305 | JGI IMG/M metagenome (GOLD analysis project Ga0209985, IMG submission 187305) | Freshwater lake microbial communities from Lake Erie, under a cyanobacterial bloom - NOAA_Erie_Diel6S_1000h metaG (SPAdes) (version 2) | ecosystem: Environmental > Aquatic > Freshwater > Lake ... | reverse complement strand
GGTCAGCGTCATCACGACCAGGCTGTTGCCGAAAGGCTGCATCGAGAACACCTCGCCGTAGCTGACGCTGCACGGCGGCGTGGCGCCGGCGGCGCAGCGCAGATCGGTGCGCACGCCGCCGGGGTTCATCAGCGCGAACTCGGCCCCGCCGCGCTCGGGCGTGCGCGTGGCGGCCCACTGCGCATCGGCCACCAGGCGCCCGGCACTGGCGTCGCTGCGCGCACTGCGGTCGAAGTTGCCGGCAATGCGACCGACCGGGCGCTGCGCGCGTGGCGCGGCGGCGGCAGCGTAGGCGGCCACGCGCTCGGCCACCGCGGCCACGGGCTGCGCCGCCTTCAGCGCACTGGCCCAGGGCTCGGGCTCGGCGGAGATGATCGCGGCCTTCAGCGTCGCATCGCTGCGGTCGTTGAAGACCGGCAGGTTGCGGTGCTGGGTTTTCGCGCGGTCGACGTCGCCGGTCTTGGGATCAATCGCCAGATCGGCGACCGAAACGCCGCGGCCCAGCGCCGTCGCCTGCATGACCACCCGACCGTCGATGACGCAGCGGTAGCCCTGGTGGGTGTGGGCCGAGAACACGATGTCGACTTCGGGAGACAGTCGCTTGACGATGTCGAAGATCGCACCGCGCGGGCGTGGGCAGCCGACGTCGTTCCACTCCAGCGGCAGGCCCGGAGTGCCGGTTTCGCCACCTTCGTGGATCACCGCCACCAGCGCTTTCACGCCCTGGGCCGACAGGCGTGCCGCCTCGCGGTTGATGCTGTCGGCCTCGTCGGTGAACTTGAGGCCCACGACGCCCGAGGGGACGACGATGTTCGGCGTGACCTTGGTCACCGCGCCGATGAAGCCGACGCGTACGCCGCCGAAGTCGCGCACGATGGAGGCCGGGAACAGCGTCTTGCCGTCGGCGGTTTCGACGTTCGCGGCAAAGTGCGGGAACCGCGCCGGGGCGTGCTTGCCAAGCGGGCACGACACCAGGTTGCCTTCGGCCGGCAGCGTGCGGCAGCCGCCGCCCATCACGCGCAGCAATTCGTCCTTGCCGGCGTCGAATTCGTGGTTGCCGGGCGCGGCGATGTCCAGGCCCAGCAGGTTCATCGCGTCGATCGTCGACTCGTGCAGGAACAGAGCGCTGATCAGCGGCGTGCCACCGATCAGGTCGCCGCTGCTGACGGTGATGTGGTGCCGGGCCCCGGCGCGCAGCGACTGCACCAGCCCGGCGAGGTGGGCGGCACCGCCGGCGGACAGGCGCAGTGCACGTTCGCGGTTGGCCGGGTCGGGCCAGGGCAAGGACAGGCCGGCGGACTCGAGGTTGCCGTGGAGGTCGTTGAACGCGATGACGCGCACGGTCACCGGCTCGGTGGCGGGTGCGGCTGCCGGCATCGGGCCGCTGGCGCAGCCGGCAAGCCAGGCCGCCGACAGCAGTGCCAGGGCCAGCGATGTCTTGGAGCGCAGGAACATGGGCATCCTCTCAAACGGTTCGGGTGTCAGGCGCTGAGTGCCGGGATCACGGCTGCGAGCAGGTTGCAGGCGCGCTCGCTGGCGCTGGCGGCTGTGGCCATGGTGTGTGCGTGCGACAGCGACTCGTCACTCAGACCCGCGGCCATGTTCGTGAACAAGGAGAAGGCCAGCACCTTCAGGCCTGCGTGACGGGCGAGGATGGTCTCAGGCACGGTGCTCATGCCCACGGCATGTCCGCCCAGGCCCTGGAGCATCCGGATCTCGGCCGGGGTCTCGAACTGCGGCCCGAGCAGCCAGACGTAGATGCCTTCGTGCAAGGTCTGGCCGGCCTTGCGGGCTGCCGTGCGCGCCTGTTCAGCCAGTGTCGGGTCGTAGGCGTTGGCCATGTCGACAAAGCGCTTGTCGCCGCCCACGCCCGGATCGTCGACCAGTGGCGAGCGCTGGACCAGGTTCAGATGGTCCGTGATCAGCATCAGGCTGCCTGCGGGCATGCCGCGGTCCAGGCTGCCCGCCGCATTGGTCTGCACGAGCGTCGTGACCCCGAGAGCGGCCAGGGTGCGCACGACACCGCGCATCGCGCCCACGTCGCCGGTTTCGTAGGCGTGCTTGCGGCCCGCCAGCACCAGCACCGGCGTGCCGGACAAGGTGCCCGCGCGCACGAGGCCGGCGTGGCCACCGACGGCCAGGCGCGGGAAGGCCGGCAGTTCGTCGTAGGGCACGTCGATGGCGCCGTCGACCTTGCCGGCCAGTCCGCCCCAACCCGAGCCGAGCACGACGGCGATCCGCGGTTGCAGGGCGCCCAGGCGCTGGCGCAGTCGAGCCGCGCTGGCGGCGACGGCCGACGCCTCGGCCTCGGCACGGGAGGGATCAGGGGTCATGGAGGCTCCGAGAGGGCTTGGACCAGGCGCTCGGGCTCGTCCACGCCGATGAAGATTTCGCCGACGTCGCGTTCGCCGGTCAGCAGCGCCAGCCGGGTGCCAGGCGCCAGTTCGATGCGGACATTGGCCCGGCCCATGCCCGTGACGCGCAGTCGGCCCGCTGCACGCGCGGGCTCAGCGCCGCGGTGCACACGCGCCGAGACGATGGCCTGACGCGGCACGACGGCATCGACGACGAGGCCATGGCGCACGCAGAGCCGGGCATTGTCCAATGCCACCGGTCGCCAGCGCGTGGCCCGCGCTTCTGCCCAGAAGAACAGCCAGCCGTAGACCGACAGCGCCGTCACCACCGCGGCCACGCCGGCACCGGCCCACAGGTGCAGCAGCACGTGGACGATCGGGATCTCGACCCCGATGAGCACCACAAAGCCCCATTGGCTGGACAGGTTGCCGCCCTGGCGGTGAACCGGGAACCAGCGCTCGCCGGCCGCCGGCGTGCCACTCAGATGACGGGTTGGCAACAAGGCATACAGCCACAGTCGCGCGTCGAGCTGCAACCAGCTCAGCAGCGGGCCGGCACCCAAGCTGCGGGCCAGCACGCGGTGCAGGTCGTCCTCGAGCAGACCCGTCGGTGCCGCCGCGGCGCCGCGCCGACGCAGCGCGCCGGACAGCTCCTTCAGCGCCGCCCCCGTGACGACCAGCTGCAAGGCGACCAGCGCCGCGATCGCGACCCATCGCAGCGGCTCCAGCCATCGCCAGAGCTGCTTGTCCTCGTCGGCCAGCAGCCATGAGCCGACCCAGATGCCCGCCAGCGCGACGCCCAAGGCCCCGAGCCAGGCTTGCCGGCCCCGCGGGGCCGGCTGCAGCCACAGCCACAAGAGCGGCAGCACGACGAGCAGATCAAGCGCCAGCGTCCAGTCCGGCCATGGTCCCAGGCCGGCCGCCGCATGCCAGGGGATGAACGCGGCATAGCCGGCCGCCATGAGCGCCGCCGCGGCAGCGAATGCAAGCTTGGGGTGCTGGCGCAGCCGGTTCACGGGTGATGCGGCAATGGCAGGTGGTCGGGGCCGAAGGAGTGCGGCAGCAGCTCGCCGAGCGTGAAGCGGCCCAGCGGCTGGCCACTGGCGTCGAGCGACCAGATCACGCAGCGGGCGTCGGCAAACTCGCGCAGCTTCTGGCGGCAGCCGCCGCAGGGTGTGACGGCCACCAGGCCCGATGCGCAGACCGCCACCTCGCGCACCTGGCGGCCGCCGGCCATGACCATTGCGGCCAGCGCCGAGGCTTCGGCGCACCAGCCTTGCGGGTAGGCCGCGTTTTCGACGTTGCAGCCGGCGTGCACCCGCCCTTGTTCGTCGACCAGCGCGGCGCCGACGGCAAAGCGCGAGTACGGCGCGTGGGCCATCGCGCGCGCGGCCAGCGCGGCCTCGCGCAGTGCAGTCGCCGGGCCCGGGAGCCAGGGATCGGTGGCCACTTCAGCGCTCCTTGAGGTACGGCCGGCCCAGGGCCGCCGGCGCCGTGGCGCGGCCGATGAAGCCGGCCAGCAGCACGACCGTCAGCACATAGGGCAGGGCCTGGATGGCCTGCACCGGGACTTCGCCGATGCCCGGCAGGGCCACGCCCTGCAGCCGGATCGAGGCCGCATCGAGGAAGCCGAACAGCAGGCAGGCCCACATCGCCCCGACCGGGTGCCACTTGCCGAAGATCAGCGCCGCCAGTGCCATGTAGCCGCGTCCGGCGGTCATGTTGGGCGCGAAGGCGGGGTTCTGGGCCAGCACCAGGTAGGCGCCGGCCATCGAACACACCACGCCGTTGAGCGCCAGTGCCTGGTAGCGCAGCGCCTTCACGCTCACGCCGGCGGCGTCGACCATCGCCGGGTTCTCGCCGGCGGCGCGCAGGCGCAGTCCGAAGCGGGTGCGGAACAGCAGCCACCACACCGCCGCGACCAGCGCAAAGGCGCCGTAGACCATCAGGTTGTGGCCCAGCAGGCCGACGCCGACGATGGGTCCGAGCACCGGGATCTGGGCGATGGACTTGCCGGCGTCGACGAACCATCGATCCAGACGCACGGCCTCGGACAGCGCAGGGGTCTGGCCGCCCATGCCGAACCAGGCGATGCCGAGCACGACCGTGAGCCCGGCAGCGGTCATCGTGATCGCCATGCCGAGCACGACCTGATCGCCCCGGTGGCTGACGCAGGCATAGCCGTGCAGCATCGACAGCGCCACGCCGACCGCGACAGCCGCCAGCAGCGCCAGCGGCAACGAGCCCGACACCGCGCCGACGGCGGCGGCCGCAAACGCGGTCAGCAGCATCTTGCCCTCCAGGCCGAGGTCGATGACGCCGGCCCGCTCGCACAGCACGCCGGCCAATGCGCACAGGATCAGCGGTACCGACACGCGCAGCGTGCTCGCGATCAGCGTGCCGAAGGTGAGGAGGAGATCGTCCATGCCGTCGATGCTGCGTCAGGTGGCGAGCTTGCCACCGCCGCCGGCTTTCCAGAGGCGGTACAGGAACGGTGCCGCGACATGGGCCATCGCACCGGCGAACAGCACGATCAGCCCCTGCAGCATGAAGACCATGTCGCGGCTGAAGCCGTTGAGCTCGAAGGCCAGCTCGGCACCGCCCTGGTACAGCGCGCCGAACAACAGCGCCGCGAGCACGATGCCCAGCGGATGGTTGCGACCGATCAGGCTCACCGCGATGCCGGCAAAGCCGGCGCCGGCGACGAAGTCCGGCAGCAGGCGTCCGTGGACGCCGGCGATCTCGTTGATGCCAACCATGCCGGCCAGTGCGCCCGACAGCGCCATCGCCACGACGATCAGGCGCTTGGGCTCGATGCCGGCGTACAGCGCGGCATCGGGCGAGAAGCCGGTCGCGCGCAGGCTGTAGCCCGGGCGGCTCTTCCACAGGCCCAGGTAGACCGCCAGCGCCGCCAGCAGGGCCAGCACGAAGCTCAGGTTCAGCGGCGTTCGCGGCCAGGCGATGCCCAGTGCCGCGAGCAGCTCGTGGACGCCCGGCAGGCGCGCCGAAGCCGCGAAAGCGGCGCTTTCCGGGTTCATGTTGCCTGGCGCCTTGAGCGTGTTGACGAGCAGGTAGCCCAGCAGCGCCGCGGCGATGAAGTTGAACATGATCGTCGTGATCACGATGTGGCTGCCGCGCCAGGCCTGCAGGGCACCCGGCACGGCGGCCCAGAAGGCGCCAAAGAGCGCGGCGGCCAGCACCATCAGCGGCAGCATCGCCCAGGCCGGCAGGTGCGCCGACCACGCCAGTGCCACCAGCCCGGCGCCCAGGCCGCCCATGATCGCCTGGCCCTCGCCGCCGATGTTGAACAGCCCGCCGTGGAACGCCACCGCCACCGCCAGCCCGGTGAAGATGAAGGTGGTCGTGTAGTACAGCGTGTAGCCGATGCCGCTCGGGGTGCCGAAGGCGCCCCGGATCAGCAGTTGCAGCACTTCGAGCGGCTCGAAGCCGACGATCGCCACGACGACACCGGCGACGGCCAGCGCGATCACCAGGTTCAGTGCCGGCAGCACCAGCACGTCCATCCAGCGTGGGAGTTCGACGGGTTGGCTCATGGCGGCGTGGGGACGTCGAGCCGGGTCAATGCACGGCCCCGCCCATCAGCCGGCCGAGAGCGCTTTCGGAGCACTCGGCGATGGGCAGCTCGCCGACGATGGCGCCGGCGTTCATCACGATGACGCGGTCGGCCAGCGCCAGGATCTCGTCGAGCTCCGACGACACCACCAGCACGGCGCCACCGGCGTCGCGCATCGCCCGCAGGCGACCATGGATGAACTCGATGGCACCGATGTCGACGCCGCGGGTCGGCTGTCCGACCAGCAGCACCTCGGGCTCGGGCAGCGCCTCGCGCGCGAGCACGAGCTTCTGCTGGTTTCCGCCGCTGAACTTGGAGCTGCGCAGCGCCGGGTTGCGGGGCCGCACGTCCCAGGCGTCCATCATCTGCGCGGTATCGGACTTCATGCGCGGATGCTGCATCCAGCCTGCCGTGCAGTAGCGCCCCAGGTAGCCCAGCACGGCCGATTCCCAGGCCGCAAACGGCAGCACCAGGCCCCGCTTGTGGCGGTCTTCGGGGACATGGGCGATGCGCAGCGTGCGCGCCGTGGCCGGATCCAGCCATCGCTCCGGCGTGAACCCGCGTGCGCCGACCGTCAGCGCACCCTGTTGCGGCGCCAGCAGACCCGACAGCGCATCCAGCAGCTCGCTCTGGCCGTTGCCCGAGACACCGGCGACGCCGACGATCTCGCCTCGGTGAAGCGCGAGCGACACGCCCTTGAGCCTTTCGACACCCAGCCCGTCGCGCCAGCGCAGGTCACGGGCGCGGACCAGCGCCTCGCCCGGGGCCCGTGCAGCCGCGCTGGCTGCCAGGTTGACGCGGCGGCCGACCATGGCCTCGGCAAGGCCATCGACGCTGGTGTCGGCGATCTCGGCGTCGAGCACGACAGCGCCCTGACGCATCACCGTGACGCGATCACACAGCGCCATGATCTCCTTGAGCTTGTGCGTGATCAGCAGGATCGTCGTACCCTGCTCGCGGAGCTGGCGCAGCGTCGCAAAGAGCTGCTCGGTCTCCAGCGGCGTCAGCACCGCCGTCGGCTCGTCGAGGATCAGGATGCGGGCGCCCCGGTACAGCGCCTTCAGGATCTCGAGCCGTTGCCGCTCGCCGACCGGCAACTCGGCCACCGCCGCATCGAGCGCCACCACGAGCCCGGTCCGGTCCATCAGCGCCTGGAGCCCGGCCCGCACGGTGGCGCGGGCCGGCGTGAGCCGGAACGTGGGCTCGGCGCCGAGCATCACGTTGTCGAGCGCCGACAGCGTGTCGACGAGCATGAAGTGCTGATGCACCATGCCGATGCCCAGCGAGATGGCCTCGCGCGAGCCGGAGATCCTCGCGGTCCGGCCTTCGATCTCGATCTCGCCGCCGTCGGCCTGGTAGAAGCCGTACAGGATCGACATCAGCGTGCTCTTGCCGGCGCCGTTCTCGCCGACGATGCCGTGCACCGTGCCGGCCGCGACCGTCAGGTCGACGGCCCGGTTGGCGTGGACGGCCCCGAAACGCTTGTCGATGCCGCGCATCGCCACCGCGGGCGACGCGGTGGCGTTCACAGGCACCCAATCACTCGCACTGGATCACTCGCACTTGCTGTTGGTCATGTAGTCGATGACCTTGATCTTGCCGCTGATGATGTCGGCCTTGGCAGCATCGACGCGACGGCGCATCTCGGCGGTGACGAGCTTTTCGTTGTTGGCGTCGAGCGCGACGTCCACGCCGCCTTCCTTCAGGCCCAGCGCCGTGGTGCCGGGCACAACGCCCTTGAAGGCGTTGTAGACCGCGACGTCGACGCGCTTGACCATGCTGGTGAGCATGGTGCCCGGGTGCAGGTGGTTCTGGTTGCTGTCCACGCCGATGGCCAGGCGGCCGTTGTCCTTGGCCGCCTGGTACACGCCCAGGCCGGTGCCGCCGGCGGCCGCGAAGATCACGTCGACCCCGCGTGCGAACTGGGCCTTGGCGAGCTCGCCGCCACGCGCCGGGTCGTTCCAGGCGGCGCCGGTGGTGCCGGTCATGTTGGCGCTGGTCTCGACCTTGGGGTTGACGAACTTCGCGCCCTGCTCGTAGCCGCACTGGAACTTGCGGATCAGCGGGATGTCCATGCCGCCGACAAAGCCGACCTTGCCGGTCTTGCTGGCCATCGCGGCCATCATGCCGACGAGGAAGCTGCCTTCGTGTTCCTTGAACACGATGCTCTGGACGTTGGGCAGCGCGATCACCGAGTCGATGATCGCGAAGCGCGTGTTCGGGAAGTCCTTGGCCACCTTCTCGAGGCTCGAGCCCTGGGCGAAGCCGATTGCCACGATGGGATTGGCGCCGCGTTCGGCCATCCGGCGCTTGGCCTGCTCGCGCTGCGTCGCGTTGGCGATCTCGAACTCCATGTAGGTCTTGCCCGATTCCTTCTTCCAGCGCTCGGCCCCGTCGAAGCCGGCCTGGTTGAACGACTTGTCGAACTTGCCTCCCATGTCGTAGATGACCGCGGGCTGTGCGCCCTGGGCAAACGTGGTGCCGCTGGCGACGGCGAGAGTGGCGGTGGCCAGAGCGACGAGGGTCTTCTTGAACATGGCAGCAGTGCGGTCGGCTTGAAGAAAGCCCCTCGGCTGGAGGCCAGGCGAGGGGCGCGGTGCCGCAGCATGGCTGTGGCGAACATCAGGATAGCAAGCCGTCAAGCGGCCGCCAAACGACAAAACCCCAACACCGGCTGCCCCTAGCATTGGCCGATGCCAAGTCCCGAAAGTCCTGCCAACACCCTTGCCCTCGCCCGTGCTCTGCCCAAGGTCCTGCTCCACGAGCATCTGGACGGCGGCTTGCGGGTCCAGACCCTGCTGGCCCTGGCCCGCCGGCGCGGCATCGCAACCCCGGCCGACCTTGAGTCCGAGCTGGCCCGATGGTTCGATGACAACGCCCATGCCGGCAGCCTGGTCAAGTACCTCGAGGGCTTTGCCCTGACCGTGTCGGCGATGGCCGACGAGGCCGCGCTCGAACAGGTGGCCTTCGAGGCCGCGGAGGACGCGTTGGCCGATGGCGCCGTGCTGGCCGAGTTCCGGATCGCGCCACTGCTGTTCGAGCCGCTGGGCGTGCCCGGGGACGCCGCGGTGGCGGCGATGCTGCGGGGGCTGGCCCGCAGCGCGCTGCCCAGCGGGCTGATCGTCTGCGCGATCCGCAACCACGACCCGGCACTGGCGGTGCGGGCGGCCGAGCTGGCCCGGCGCTGGATGGCGCCGGCCGGTGGCGGCCCGGCGGTGGTCGGCTTCGACCTCGCCGGGGCGGAGTTCGGCCACCCCCCCACGGAACACGCGTCGGCACTCGCGGTCGCTCGTGAGGCCGGACTGGCGCTGACCCTGCATGCGGGCGAGGCCGACGCCGCCGAGCGGGTGCTCGAGGCCGTGCGGCTCGGCGCGCTCCGCATCGGCCACGGGGTGCGGCTGGCCGACGCGCTGGCCGATCCGACGCGGCGCCACCTGGTGGACGAGGTCGTCGCCGCCGGTGTGCACCTGGAGGTCTGCCCGACCAGCAATGTGCACACCGGTGCGGCCCGATCGATAGCCGAGCACCCGATCGTGCCGTTGTGGCAGGCCGGTGTCTCGCTGAGCTATCACACCGACAACCGGTTGATGTCCTGCCTGACGCACAGCGACGAGGCGGCCGCGCTGCTCGGACACACCGCATTGACGACGACCGATCTGCTCGCGATGGCGCGGCAGGCGGCCGCGGCGTCGTTCCTTCCGGCGGTGGTCCGAGAGGCGGCCCTGGCCCAGGTCGACCGTGGTGCAGCGGCGCTGCTCGCCCGCGAACTCGAGCCGGGATCGCGGCATTGAAGGAGTCGCAGGGCCCTGGCGGCTGGCTGGCGAACGTCCGCGGGCTTGCCGGGACGTCGTCCTGTCGGGCGCTGGGGCTCGTGATGGCGGCCGCAGCACCTTGGGCCGTGGCCGACTCCGGTCGCACGGCGGCCGATTGCCCGCCGCCCGAGACCGTGACGCTGCAGTCGCTGGTCAACGCCGCACGATCCGCGGGCGGCGACTGCGGCAGCCGCGGCCTGCGCCCGGCGCAGCCGGCGCTGGACTGGAACGACACCTTGGCCGCCATCGCTTCGCAGCAGGCCCGGTGGCTGGCACGGATCGGGGCGTTGGCCCATGTCGGCGAGTCCGGCCAGCGGCTGGGCGACCGTGCCCATGCCGGTGGCTACCGCTGGCGCCGGATCAACGAGAACCTCGCCATGGGCCAGGCCGCGGCCGGCGAGGCCGTGGCCGACTGGCTGCGCAGCGACGAGCACTGCTCCAACCTGCTGGACCCGGGTGTGGCCGAGTTCGCACTTGTTTGCGCCATCACCGCGCGCAACCAGCGGGTGTGGGTCTGGGTCGCCGGACGCCGCTGAGGGCTCAGAACACGGCGTGTTCGCCGCGTTCGACGCGGAGCTCGCCCCGCACCAGTGCCGACTGGAAGTCGAGCACGCTGCGCTGGCCGAACTCGGGCGTCGCGTCGGCGTCGTAGCGGCCGGCAGCGGCGTCCCAGACCAGCATCGACTCGCTGGCGTAGTAGCGACCGATGCGTGCCAACTCCGCCTTGGTCGCGAGCACCGGCACAAAAGGCATCAGCCGGCTGGCGGTGCCCAAGGTGGCGGCAATGCCGTCCAGCAGCGCCAGCGGCACGCGGCGGATGCGCAAGGGACGGCCGAGTTCGCCAAACAGATGCTCGGCCAGGTCGTGCGGCGTCAAGGCCGGACCCGGGCCGCCGATCGGCAGGATCTGCGTACCAGGCCGCTCGTCGTCCAGGCAGTTGGCCAGGTAGGCGGCCAGGTCCTCGTCGGCGATCGGCTTGCAGGCCGTGAGTCGGCCGTCGCCAAACACGAGGTACGGCGCGCCCTGGCTCACCCGCTCGACCTGGCCGGTGATGGACTTGAAGAACGCCGTGGGCCGGACGATGGAAGCCGCCAGCCCCGAGGCCGCCAAGTCGGCTTCGAAGGCCCGCTTGGCGTGCTGGAAGGCGAGCCTCGGCTTCTGCACGCACAGCGCCGACAGCAGCACGAAGCGCCGCACCCCGGCGCCCTGGGCGGCGGCCAGGGCGTGACGGTGGGCCAGGTGGTCGATCGCCCAGGCCTCGGCCGCGACGCCGCTGCGAGAGGCCAGGCAAGACACCACGGCGTCAAAACGCTCGCCGCACAGGCCGCCTTGTGCCCAGGTGGCCGGGTCGGCGACGCTGCCCAGGCGCACGCGGGCAGCCTCGGGCAAGGTTCCATCGGGCAGTGACCGGCGCAGCAGGCACGTCACCTCGTGGCCCCGACGCACCAGCTCGTGTGCCGTGGCTCGGCCGATGCTGCCGCTGGCCCCGAGCATGAAGACCCGCTGTGGCGTCGACATCAGATCGCGATCTTGGTGCCGAGCTCGACGATGCGATTGGTCGGCAGGCTCAGGAAG
>Ga0209985_10004441_pt1 | contig 11315 bp, 8 predicted proteins | sample NOAtaG_FD_187305 | JGI IMG/M metagenome (GOLD analysis project Ga0209985, IMG submission 187305) | Freshwater lake microbial communities from Lake Erie, under a cyanobacterial bloom - NOAA_Erie_Diel6S_1000h metaG (SPAdes) (version 2) | ecosystem: Environmental > Aquatic > Freshwater > Lake ... | reverse complement strand
GCGCTCCTTAAAGGTGGTGGGGCTTTTTGAAATGCCTATGCAAAGTGAATTGGGGCGACCGGTGGCCTTGGTGCCCTCGGCCCTTCTGTCGCGTATCCTGGGATGGGGTCCGGATCGCTGCAGCCATCTGGAATTGGAGTTAAAAAATTTTGAGAGCATGGCGTCGGTTCGCAATCGAATAGAAACCATGCTACCGGTGCAGCAGGAATGTCTGACCCTGCAGGATCAAATGCCTTCCCTCTTTGAATGGTTGAATTTTTTTGATACCAACCGCTTGGTTTTGCTCCTACTGCTGGCGAGTGTCGGGGCGGTCAACCTGGTCTCCGCCCTGTTTATCCTGCTCCTTGAACGCCAAAACAGCTTGGGAATCCTTCAAAGCTTGGGGCTGAGGTCCGGTCCATTGGCCTTGGTTGTTTGGCAACTGGGCATGCGAATGGTTCTCAAAGGGTGGTTGCTCGGTAACCTGTGCCTAGGCATCTTGATGTTCACCCAGATACGCTACCGTTGGTTTGGCCTTGATCCGGGTTCTTATTACCTGGATGCCGTCCCCCTGCGCTTAGCATGGAGCGAATGGGCCCTTGTCAACGGTTGGGCGCTGGCTGCAACATCGATCCTCCTCTACCTAGCCGCCTTCTTCTTTGCCCAACGCACGGTAGATCGTAACATCAAATTCTCCTAACACACCCTCGACCTAGGCAGGCACGGCCGCCTGATCAGCAGGGACGTACTCGTTCAGGTTCGAAAAATCAACCGGCACCACCCGACTCACACCCTGCTCGACCATGGTCACCCCGTACATCAGGTCGGTGGTCTCCATGGTACGCTTGTTATGGGTCACAATAATGAACTGAGAGTCCTTGGAAAAACGGCGAATCATGCGGTTGAATTTGTCGATGTTTACATCGTCCAACGGCGCATCCACCTCGTCGAATATGCAAAAAGGCGCTGGCTTGTACAGATAAATGGCAAATAGCAAGGCAGTGACGGTCAAAGTCTTCTCCCCACCCGATAACTGATTGACGGATTGTGGCTTTTTGCCTTTGGGCTTGGCCATGATTTGGATGGACGATTCCAAGGGCATTTCGGGATGGCTCAGGATCAAATCGCAATCGTCTTCGGCGGTGAACAAGGAGCGGAAAACTTCGATGAAATGTTCACGAATGGTTGAAAAACCTTCCAAGAATCGCTCGGTGGCTTTGAGATCAATTTCTTCGATGGTTTGCAACAAGGCTTCCCGGGCCTGCACCAAATCGGCCTTTTGGGCGGTGATAAAGACATGCCTTTGTTCCACTTCAGCAAAAGCTTCAAGGGCCATCGGGTTGACCGGACCAAAATTCTCAATCTTACGGCGCATCGATTGAACCAGACCCGCCAATTCATGTTCTCCCCGCTCCGGGGCCTCCATGGAATCCAGGATATCCGGATCGCTGTCGAACTCCAAGGCCCAGCGCTCCCTCAAGGCTTTGATTTCCATTTGAACGGTCAGCACCAGCTGCTTGCGTTGGCTGAGCAATTGGTCGTTCATTTCCCGCTGACGGTGCAATTGCCTCACATGCTCCTCCAGGCTGTCCTGTTGACCCCTGGCACCAAAAAAATCAGCCTCGGCCTGGTTCATGGACTCTTGGGCGCCGGCTTCCTCCAACAAGAGCGCAGGGCGACGATCATCGCTTTGCTCCAATTCCAGCGCAAGTCGGGCATGCTCTTCTTGCAATTCCTTCACGGAGATCTCCGCCTGTTCCAATCGATTTTGTAACAATTCCATTTGGCCACGGCGAAAATCCATCTGGGTTTCCATATTGGCTTTTTGGTTCACCCAATGCAGTTCTTGCTTGGTGATCCCGGTGTATTCTTCCCGAACCCCTTGGTAAACAGCCTTGCGCACCGACCATTCCTCTTGCATGGCCGCCAGATTTTGGCTGCCTTCGTTGAGTTCCACCAGAATGGCTTCGACCCGCGGTTGGAGCGTCGCCCATTCGGCCTGCATGGTCTGTTTTTGCTCGTCAATCACCCGGTTCCGATCGGAAGACTGGGCCAAGGCACGGACCATTTGTTCATGACGGGCCTGGACCTGGGCCGATTCGGAGCTTTTGCGTAACAAAGCCGAACGACTGTTGTTGAGCTGGGATTCTTTGGAGGAGGCCCGCAACGTTGCCTCGGTTTCCTGAAGGACTTGCAAGCGATTTTGAAGGTTGAGCAGTTCCGCTTTTTCGGTTTCGACCTCTTCGAGCAGCTGATCCAGGTTACGCTTGCGGCCTAATTTTTTGCCCTCAAACAGACCCATGGATCCACCCGTCAGCCAGCGACCGTCTCCGTAACAATTCCCATTGGAGGTGACGAGCAGGGTCCCGGGGTAACGATCCTTCCATTCACCAAAGGACCATTCGGCTGCGCCTTCGGTTTGAATATAGACTCGACCCAAAAGGTGCTCGCAGAGAATGCGATAATCCTCCGGGATTTCAACCAACCCTAGCGCAGCCACGGTCCCTTCGGGCGCCTTCATGGGGCTGGGTCCCTCTTCACTGAGCCCTCGATAGGCTTCCATCACAAAGAAGGAAGCTTTGCCCATGCCCGCATCGGTCAACAATCGGATACCAGAACGGGCTTCGTCATAGGATTTGACCACGTAATAACTCAAATAAGGCTCCAAAACCCGTTCGATCAACGGGCGGTATTGGGCCTCTACATGCAGGATATCTCCAAGAAGAGGGGCGGTGCGGGCCCAATCCTGGTGATCCCGCAGGTATCGCAACGATTCGGGGTAACCCTCCATGTTTTGGACCAGTTCGGCCAATAGTTGGGCCTCGTTGCTCTTGCGGTCCAAACGACGCGCGGCTTCCGCAACAGCGGGGCGAAGGCTTTGCAGTTCCTGCTGACAAGCCTGGGTTTGTTTTTGGTGATCCTCTTGATAGGTCTCCAATTCCTGCACCCCGGCCTCCATTTTCTGTACCTCCTCCGCCAAGGTGGCGACCAGGGTTTCCAGTTTGGAGAACTCATCTTTGCGGTTCAGGGTCTCCGTTTGAATTCGATCTTTCTCGGAATCGAGGGCCTTGATTTGGGCTTCCAAAACATGGGCACTGCTTTCCAACGCATAGCGACTGGCCTGGCGTTCATCTTGTTGCTTGCGCATTTCCTGAAAAGCCCGATCCTGTTCCTGCATTCGATGATCGGCCTCCTGCAAACGGATGGCCACCTCAGCGACCGCAGCCGATGCCTCGTCCAGATGCTGTGAACAAGAGGTCCACTGATTTTGGAGGTCTTCCAAACGAGTTTTTTGCTCTTCTTGTTGTTCCCGGTCGTTGGCTTTTTGTTGCTCCAGGGATTGGATTTTGTCCAATAAATGCCGGAGACGTTCCTGTTGCAATTGTTGTTGCGACTCCAGGGACCGCAGGCGGTTGGATACATCCTGCAAGACCGAACGAGCTTGGGTTAGGTTTTGCTCGGCATCGGTCATCCGGGCCTTGCCTGCGCTCAGTTTGGCCTCGGTATCCTGCAAATCCTGGTCCAAACGGCTTTTTTCGGATCCCAAATCCCCTTCCTGAACACTGCCTTCTTGCCACTGTTTTTGCCAACCTTGCAATTGATGCCAGGCCCATTCCATGGCGGCCACCCGGTAATCCTCCTTGAGTTGCTGAACCTGTTCCGCTTTGCGGGCCTGGTTTTGCAATTGCTTCATGGAACGGTCGATCTCAAAAAGAATATCCTCAACCCGAGACAGGTCGGCTTCGGCATCCTCCAAACGAGCCATGGTTTCTTTCTTGCGGATTTTGTATTTGGAGACCCCGGTGGCCTCTTCAAACAAATCACGGCGGGAATGATCCTTGTCGTTGAGGATCTCGTCAATCATCTTGAGCTCGATAATGGCATAGGAATCACTGCCAATACCGGTATCCAAAAAGAGATTGGTGATGTCTTTGAGGCGGCAAGTGACCCCGTTCAAAAGGTATTCACTTTCTCCAGAACGGTACAAGCGGCGCCCGATGGTCACTTCGCGGTACTCGGAGGGCAGGATGCCCTTGTGGTTATCAAAAGTTAGCCGGACCTCGGCCAAAGCGGCTTGTTTGCGGTTGTTGGTACCGTTAAAAATCACCCCATCCATCTTGTCGGAACGGAGCATACGGGATTTTTGTTCGCCCAATACCCATCGAATGGCGTCCACGACATTGGACTTACCGCTCCCATTGGGTCCGACAATACCGGTGACCCCTTCCTTGAATCGCACCAAGACCCGATCCCCAAAACTCTTAAAACCCTTGACCTCAATTTCCGTAAGTCGCATATTTTCAGTATCGTATAGTTTTCGAACCGCGCTAAACGCGGGGTTACAAACTTAACCCGATACCCTCTACTTTTATGCCCACATTCCTATGGACTTATCCACCGTCGTCTATGTTTTGGGGGCCGTTTTGTACGCCCTCTGGAGAAGGCGTTCCACCCCATCGCCTCAACAGGCCCCTTCCCCGCCGGTTTGGACACCGCCCCCTCCCAGCCCCCAAGTCGAAGCCCCCAACCAACGCGCTCAGATTCCAAATACCCGCATTCAGGCCCCAAAGACGCTGCGAGCCATCCAGTCCACAACCCCCATCCCGTCCTCAGAGCACGATGCTTTGGAAAACCACCTGTCCGATCTTCGCCCAAAAACGACCGAGGATTGGAAAAAGGCGGTGATTTGGTCTTCGCTTCTGGACCCTCGTTTTGATCAACCCTATCGCGGACCCAAGGGGGTTTGATGATCCAAGGAATTTAGAGCAAATAAGGCATATCTCTTTGGCAGAGAGGTCGCGCCATGATAAAGCCTTCCCCAAATTCAGCTCCGATCAAACGCCCCATTTCCCGGGCTCTGGCTTCAATAAATGGCAGAAAATCAGGTCGGGAAATCGGGGTGACCGGTTCCCTGGAACCTTCTTGATGAAATTGGGAAGCATAGCAGGCTAGCAATTCGGTCTTGGCCTGCCAATGTTCCGAAATATTGGTGACATACGAAGGGGCGTGGTAATGGTCTTGGATATAGTGGGCCAGGAGGGGCGTTGCCCAAGGCTCTTGGTTTTCACCTTCCCAATCCGTTCGAACTTTGAGCAATCCACTCAAAAAAACCGCTCTGCCCAACAAGGAGGAAGCCCGGCCATGATCGGGATGCCGGTCCGATACCGCATTCCCCCAAACCACCCTTGGTCTAAACCGACGAATGCAGCGCACCAAGGTATGCAGGAGTTCTGGAGTTCCTTCAAAATAGCCATCCCCCAAATCGAGGTTAAGGCGTTCCCTCAAACCCAACAGGCCCGACGCAGCTTGGGCCTCGGCGGCCCTGGTTTCGGCATTGCCTCGGGTTCCCAATTCCCCTCGGGTCCAATCCACCAGGACCACATCAAAACCGCGATCGCGGGCTTTGAGCAGGGTGCCCCCCATGCCCAGTTCGGCATCGTCCGGATGGGCTGCAAAAACCAGCCAATCGCAGGCCGCTGATGGAGGGGTGGTGTTCATGGTTTGGAGGTGTTTTGAAATTTGTATGGAATGGTATAAGCCTGACCTTCAATCATCATCAGGATTAACTCAATATCCCGGTCTTCTTGGATTTCGTAGGTGGATTTGAGGCTGCTCCCAAAGAGGAGGGCCAGACTTTGCCACATAAAGGCCTGAAAAGAACCCCTGAATTCACGAACGATTGAATAGGAAGTTCGAGCAGTTTCCCGATCCACCAATTTGATTAAGAGACGACCCTGGGTAACGGTCAGGTCCATCAGCTGCTTTTTGTATTGTTTCTTGAGGGAGGTCTCCAATTTCTTGCAATGGGCGCGGTGTTGGATTTCAGGAATGGTTTGTAATTCCACTTCCAAATCGTTGAGTTGCTTCCCTGCGGCTTTGGCCAAAGGATAAACTTTCATAACATTCCAATAGAGGCGATCGAAGCGCTTTTTGTCGGCAGCCGATCGAAAGACACGTTTGTCCCGCACATCTACATGGGGCAAAAAGGCCACCGGTACCGTATCCCCGTTGCTATCAATATAGGCCGGCAGTTCCATGGGCCTCGTTGACCCCGGGGTCTGTGCCTTGGCGGTTCCTAGCAACGTTCCAAAGCCCAAAATCAGGCCCCAGAAGATGCGCAGTCCCCCGCGTAGGGGTCGACAACGACGATTAAACCGGGTCATGTTCCGTGATTTAGAGGCAAAACGCTATTTTTGCAAAGTTATTCTGAATACCCATCCTTGATGTCCACGAACTCCTCTGCCCTCACCGCCTTGTCTCCCTTGGATGGCCGTTACCACAGCCAAACAGCCGCTCTAGGGAAGTATTTTTCGGAATGGGCCCTGTTCAAATACCGTGTGGAGGTGGAATGGCTGTATTTGCAGGCCCTCTGCGATGCGAACCTACCCGGCGGTCCGGTGATGGAACCCCAACTGCGTCAACAACTTGACTTAAGGTTTCGGGCTTTTGGGGTCCAAGATGCCCAACGCATCAAAGAAATTGAACAAACCACCCTGCACGATATCAAGGCCATGGAATACTGGATGAAGGGTTGTTTGGAAGAAAACGGGGGCGCTGACCTCAAAGAATGGGTGCATTTTGGGCTGACCTCCCAGGACATTAACCACACCGCGGTGCCGATGTCCTTGCGGGATGCCCGCCAAGACCTGATCACACCCGCCCTCGATAACCTTCTTGATCAACTTCGAAAAATGGCCATGGCCTGGTTGGATTTACCCATGTTGGCAAGAACCCATGGACAGCCGGCCTCTCCAACCCGTTTGGGCAAAGAGTTTTTGGTTTGGGTCGAACGTTTGGAACGTCAAATGAAAATGCTGAGCGATGTTCCCGTCGGGGCCAAATTCGGCGGAGCCACCGGGAATTTCAATGCCCATCACTTGGTTTGGCCCCAAACCGACTGGCCGGCTTTTGCAGATCGCTTTGTCCAAGACACCCTGGGACTCACCCGCTACCGCTACACCACCCAGATCGAACACTACGATTATTTGGCAGCCTATTGCCATAACATGATACGCATCCAGGTGATCTTGTTGGACCTGTGTCGTGACCTGTGGCAATACATTTCATTGGGTTATTTTCATCAAGAAATCCGCCAGGGCCAGGTGGGCAGTTCAGCCATGCCTCACAAAGTCAACCCCATTGATTTTGAGAATGCAGAGGGAAATCTAGGCCTTTCCAACGCCCTTTTGGGCCATTTGGCCGAAAAGCTCCCGGTATCCCGCCTCCAAAGAGATTTGAGCGATAGCACGGTATTGCGAAATCTGGGGGTACCCTTGGGGCACACGATTTTGGCCTTGCAATCCCTCTCCAAGGGCCTATCCAAAATTAAGCCGGATCCCCAAGCGCTGGCCGCCGATTTAGACCAAAACTGGGCCGTGCTCGCCGAAGGAATTCAAACATTGTTACGGGCTCGGGGCATCGAGACTCCTTACGAAAAACTCAAGGAACTGACCCGCACCGGGCAGCGCCTGGATCGCGAAAGTCTGCAACAATTTATTGCTACGCTGGGTCTGGACCCCGAAGACCGGGATCGTTTACTTAACCTCAGCCCGGACGTTTATTTGGGCGTTGTGCCCTCCCCCCATGCCCCAGGACTTTCCCGCTGAACCTTGGGAATTAATCCGCTTCAATCCCTTTGAAGCCGGGCATCGCTTTGATTATACCCGTTGCATCCTAACGGGTCTTCCTATCGACCCCTCCAAAGACTTGCGTCCTGTTTTCCCCGGAACCTGGTTTGAACGAGTGGGGCTTCGGCCCGGTCATCGCTTGCAATTGGTGGATGGAAGCTCCTTGGATTACCGAGAACTACGCCTGCCCTTGCACCCGACTTGCTGGGAAGGAGGTCTGGATGAAGTAGCCCGTAAATGCGCTGAACTCTTTGCATCGGGTATCGAAACCCTGGGGTGGACCAGGACCGAACGAATTTATCAATGGATGTGTTGGCTTTTTATCGGTGTACTCTACGCTGAAATGAACGCCTTGAGCGACAAGGAAGACGCCCACCCGGCTTGGAGGGAATCCTCTTTTCTGAATCGTTACCGTATGATCCACCTTAGCCTCCAAGGCGCGGTATTTCCTCTGCAGTACCTGGGTTACGACCCGGGTTCCGTCTTCATCCTACCGTTGGATGGGGATAACAAAGGTTTTGATTTCAAATCCAGTTCCAATACCCAAAGCCTTAGCCTGCGTGTTGGAGAATCACTCATTCTGGCCAGTCTAGGGGACAACGGGGCCCACATGGCATTTTTTGAGGATGAATTTTTGTCCTACCGTCACCAAACACTCCGTCCACTCCAAGGCGATGAGATTTTTGCACGGATGTGTTACCGCAATCACCTACTCAACCCGGTTTTTGAATACGGGATCGGCTTTGGCGATGAAGAGGATGCCACCACCTATATCCGGATGCAAATTCCCCCCGAATTAGCCGGAGAAGAAGCCTTTGGCCCCTGGTCGGACATGGAATATGCAACCGTCTTGGACCAATACCTGCGTCCACACGGTGTAGAACCCCTGAAGACCTTTCAGGAAAGCGGAGAATTAATGACTTTTCTGGAGCCTAGGAACGGCTCTTGATGTGTTGGAGGAAATACTTGCCTAGGATATCAAATTCCAGGTTGACCCCTTGCCCCTCTTCCAATTCACCGAGGGTGGTGTGCTCATACGTATAAGGAATAACGGCCACCGAGAAGGTCCCTTCCCCCACCTCCACAACGGTTAGTGAAACGCCGTTGACGGTGACAGAACCCTTGGGCACCAGCAAAGATTGATGTTCTGCTGGAAAAGAGAAGGCAAAAGTCCAACTGCCGTCTCTGGATTCTTTACGGGTACAAAGCCCGGTCGCATCCACGTGACCTTGGACCCAATGGCCGTCCAAGCGATCCCCCACCCGCAGGCAGCGTTCCAAGTTAACGCGATCCCCCACTTTGAGATTCCCCAACGTGCTACGGTCCAAGGTTTCTTGAACCGCCACCACCCGATGACCACGATCATCACAGGCCACCACGGTCAGGCAGACCCCTTGGTGGGCGAGGCTTTGGTCAACCTTGAGTTCGCCGCTGATGTTGGATTCAAACGAGAGAACCAAGTTGGTCCCCTCCATGGTTCGGGATAAGAGCGTGCCCGTCGCTTCGACAATGCCTGTGAACACAAAAATCAGGCTTAGGCCATGGAAGAACCGCCACCTGCCGCATGGCCACCCCCACTGAATTGGGCACCCAAGTAGGAACGATTCAGACGGGCAATGTTCTCCACCGAAATTCCTTTGGGGCATTCCGCTTCGCAGGCTCCGGTGTTCGTGCAATGCCCAAAACCTTCCTCATCCATGGCCTGCACCATCGAAAGAACCCTTTCGCGATGCTCGGGCTGCCCTTGAGGCAACAAGGCATACTGTGAAACCTTGGCGGATACAAATAGCATCGCCGAGGCATTTTTGCAGGCCGCCACGCAAGCCCCGCAACCAATGCACGCAGCCGCCGCAAAGGCCTCATCTGCATCCGTTTTGGGAATGGGTACCGCATTGCCATCGGGGGCATTGCCGGTGTTCACCGTGATAAAACCACCCGACTGTTGAATCCGATCAAAGGCCGAACGATTCACCACCAAATCCCGAACCACCGGAAAAGCCTTGGCTCGAAATGGTTCGATGGTAATGGTTTCCCCGTCCTCGAAATGACGCATATGCAATTGACATGTGGTGGTCCCTTGCTGAGGACCGTGGGCACGGCCGTTGATATAGAGGCTGCACATCCCACAAATTCCCTCCCGGCAATCGTGGTCAAAGGCCACCGGCTCGCGGCCCTCGGTGATCAATTGCTCGTTGAGCAGATCCAACATTTCCAAAAAAGAAGCATGGACCGGAACCGAAGGCAGTTCGTAGGTTTCAAATTTCCCGGACGCTTGGGTGGAGGGTTGTCTCCAAACCTGGAGGCGTAGATTGAGCGATGTAGATTCCATTGCGGACAAGGAGGGGTTGATGGGAGTGGAGACTATTTGTAAGAACGCTGCGTAGGGTGAGCGGCTTCAAAAACCAGGTCTTCGCGGTGCATGACCGGTTCATTCAAAGCGCCGGTGTATTCCCATGCAGCCACATAGGCAAAGGTGTCATCGTGACGCAGGGCTTCCCCTTCGGGGGTTTGATGTTCAACCCGAAAATGACCACCGCAGGATTCTTCACGGGCCAAGGCATCGCAGACCATGAGGCGGCCTAATTCGATAAAATCGGCCACCCGCTGGGCCTTGTCCAATTCGGGGTTAAAAGAAGCCAGGGTACCGCTGACCCGCACATCGGACCAAAAATCTTTGTGCAATTGATCAATCAAACCCAAGGCATGGGTTAGACCATCCCGACTGCGGGCCATCCCGCAATATTCCCACATGATTTTGCCCAATTCACGGTGGAAAGATTCCGGTGAACGACGTCCTTGGATGCCTAGAATTTTTTGTTGATAGGCAAGCGCTCTTTGTTCGGCCTCGGCAAAAGCGGGATCCTCCGTTGAAGGAGCTGCATGCCGAATCTCCGAAGACAAATAAGACCCGATGGTATACGGTAACACAAAATATCCATCGGCCAAGCCTTGCATCAAAGCCGACGCACCCAAACGATTGGCCCCGTGATCCGAAAAATTGGCTTCACCGATGGCGTAAAGCCCCGGAACCGTGGTCATCAAATCGTAATCGACCCACAATCCACCCATGGTATAGTGCACGGCTGGATAAATTTTCATGGGAGTCTCGTAGGGATTATCCCCGGTGATTTTTTCGTACATCTCAAAGAGATTCCCGTAGCGGGCCGAAATGGTGTTACGACCCAAACGACGGATGGAATCTTCGAAATCCAAAAACACCGCCAACCCCGTGGGTGCGACGCCGTGACCGGCATCACAGACTTCCTTGGCAGCTCTGGAAGCCACATCCCGGGGAACCAGGTTTCCAAAGGCCGGGTATTTGCGTTCCAAATAATAGTCGCGGCGATCTTCGGGAAGATCCCCCGCCTTGAGTCGCCCTTCGCGAATGGCCTGCGCATCTTCTTTGATCGCCGGTACCCATACCCGACCGTCGTTGCGCAACGACTCGGACATGAGGGTCAATTTGGATTGATACTCCCCGGATTGAGGAAGACAAGTGGGGTGAATTTGGGTAAAACAAGGGTTTCCAAACAAAGCCCCGTGACGGTGCGCTTTCCAAGCGGCGGTTACATTGGAACCCATGGCGTTGGTGGAGAGGTAAAAGACATTACCGTAACCACCGGAGGCCAAAACCACCGCGTGGGCCGAATGCCTTTCGAGCTCCCCGGTAACCAGGTTCTTGGCAATAATGCCCCTGGCTTTGCCGTC
>Ga0209985_10004434_pt1 | contig 11326 bp, 9 predicted proteins | sample NOAtaG_FD_187305 | JGI IMG/M metagenome (GOLD analysis project Ga0209985, IMG submission 187305) | Freshwater lake microbial communities from Lake Erie, under a cyanobacterial bloom - NOAA_Erie_Diel6S_1000h metaG (SPAdes) (version 2) | ecosystem: Environmental > Aquatic > Freshwater > Lake ... | reverse complement strand
TATAAAGGCGTTAGCAACACCAAAAACCCAACTTGTCTCAGGGGATGAAGCAATAAGAGGAAAAACTAATAATTTGTTTTTGTAGCTCGCCTTTGCTGAATCCTTTTTAGTAAAAAAGTTAGATCCCTGATTCTGCGCAAACGTGCTATTGAGTACCAGCGATGACATTAACACTACCACAAGCCACACACGGAACAAAAACTGCATTCTGTTTAAATGGATTAAAAGCCCGCGAAATTACTTCATTTTAGAGATGACACCACGTAAATGATGGCGTAAAGGGAAATAAAAAAAGCCTCGAACGAGGCCTTATTTAAGGTTAGGCAGTGTTTTATAATTTTTCCTTGTACTTTTTTAATTGATTACGCAACGCTTCGGTGGCAAGGTCCGTGGCCGCCTCGAATGATCGAGCTTGCTCTTTCGCAAAAAGTTGGCTTCCCGGCACCTTTACCTTTATCTCGACCGTCTTGTTGTCAACTCCCTCATTATTGATTCTCAAAAAAACTTCCCCATCCACTACGCGATCATAAAACGTTTCTAGTTTGTCAACTTTCTTTTGAATGAACTCAACCAATTTGCTGTCAGCATTAAAATGAATGGAATGAACTTGCAGTTTCATAAATTATAAAAATTAAAGTTAAACATATAAACAATCAAAAAAATTACGCTTTCGGGTGGGCTTGCTCGAATACCTTTTTCAACTTTTCCATCGAATTATGAGTATAAACCTGCGTAGCCGCCAAACTACTATGCCCTAGCAGCTCTTTCACCGCGTTAATCTCAGCGCCCTTGTTTAAAAGATGAGTGGCATAAGTATGGCGCAACACATGGGGGCTTTTTTTCTCCACTGTGGTGAAAAGTCTCATATATTTTTTTACAACCCGATTCACTAAAACAGGGTAGAGTTGCTCACCAGCATCTGTCACAAATAGATACCCGTGAGTTGGGCTTCCAATTTCCTTGTTCCGGATTTTTAAATAAGACTCAATCAACGAAACCAGCTGTGCAGAAAATGGGATGACGCGCTCCTTGTTTCGCTTTCCTACGACTCGCAACGTTCTATCTCTTAGGTTAATTCTAGATTCCTTTAGATTGATCAGTTCAGAAAGCCGCATGCCTGTTCCATAAAAAAGCTCCAGGACAAGCTGATCTCGAAGCCCTTGATGATCTGGTTGAAATTCAACGTTGTCCATCAATTGCACGGCATCTGCCTCACTCACAAAATGAGGTAACTTCTTTGCCGTCTTCAATATCTTGATCTTCTGCATGGGATCTTGACTAATCATTTCCTGGCGTAGCAAGAACTTGTAGAAGGATCGCAAGGAGGCTATTTTTCGATTTATAGATATGGGATCTAGTTTTAGCTCGACCAATTTTACGACCCATGAACGCACCAGTCCGTAGTTGGCATCTACGATCATTGTGCCTGAAAACTCTTCGGTTAGAAACGTTTGAAATTGGTGCAAGTCAGTAGCGTAGGAAATAACGGTTTGGGGGCTATACCGCTTTTCAAACTGAATATATTTTAAGAAAGAGTCTATCATTGCATGGGCACATCCCAAACGCGTATCTGACGCTTCGAATATAAAAAAAATTCCTCCCCCTGCGAAGCAAAGGGAGGATTGTTTATAAAATGTCTACTATTTGTTAGTAATTATCTTTCTCGTATAGTTTCTGAATATAAGAAGCATGGATTATTTCACTTCTTCTTTTCACAGATGGCTTTGTGAAAGCTGTTCTGGCACGAAGAGACTTCAATACTCCCGTCTTTTCAAACTTCTTTTTAAAGCGCTTTAGGGCTTTATCGATCGACTCGTTCTCCTTAATGTTGATAATTAGCATCTTTCTAATGTTTGGGGTGCAAATATATACGTTTCAGTGCGAATTACACAAGCCCTATTTCAAAATAGACCTTGAGATGACCAGTTTTTGAATTTCGGACGTACCTTCGCCAATGGTGCAAAGTTTCGCGTCACGGTAGTACTTTTCTGCCGGAAAATCCTTGGTGTACCCATATCCCCCAAAAATTTGGACTCCATCATTCGCAATCTCCACGGCCACCTCAGAAGCATACAACTTTGCCATTGCAGATTCCCTATTGACACTTAAACCCTTGCTTTTTAGATCGGCCGCACGAAAAGTCAATAATTTTGCTGCCTCTACTTTCGTGGCCATTTCGGCCAATTTGAACGAGATACCTTGAAAACTGGATATAGGTTGATTAAATTGATGCCGCTCTTTTGAATAATGAAGAGCCGCCTCAAAAGCACCTTCTGCAATACCCAAACTCAAAGCTGCAATTGATATTCTGCCGCCATCCAACACCTTAAGAGACTGAACAAATCCATCGCCTTCTTTACCGATCAATTGAGATTCATGAACCCGGCAATCCGAAAAGATCATCTCGGCAGTTTCAGAAGCGCGCATGCCTAACTTATTTTCTTTTCTGCCTGCCGTTAACCCAGGCGTGTCTCTCTCGATTATAAACGCTGACATGCCATGTGAATCTCCGACTTTCCCTGTCCTGGCAATCACCACCGCCACATCTCCCGACTTTCCGTGGGTGATAAAGTTCTTGGCCCCGTTTAAGACATAATATTCACCTTGTTTTACCGCAACTGTTCTCATGTTGCCGGCATCAGAACCGGTATTTGGCTCTGTTAAACCCCAGGCACCAAGCCATTCGCAAGTGGCTAATTTCGGGAGGTACTTGCGTTTCTGCTCCTCATTCGCGAACTGAAGAATGTGGCCTGTACATAACGAATTGTGAGCTGCCATTGAAAGGCCGATCGAGCCGTCAATCTTGGCGAGTTCCAAAATAGCTGTTACATATTCGTGGTAGCCAAAGCCGGAGCCACCATATTCTTCGGGAACCAATACACCCATTAGGCCGAGCCCACCCAATTTTTTGAAAAGTTCAATTGGAAAATGTTGACTTTCATCCCATTCCATCATTTTGGGCTTAATTTCTTTCGCTCCAAAATCGCGGATCATCTGGGCGATCATTTTTTGGTTTTCCGAATGATCAAAATTGATCTGTTGTGCTGGCTCTGTCATCAGCTCCATAACTCCGTTTTTTAGTTTGCAAACGTACGACTTCGAGTAAATAAAACAAACAATCGTTAGTTTTGGTAATATTAATTTATCAGTAAGTTTAAAGGCGCGAAAAAGGCTTATTTTTGGCCTCAAATTTTTTAATACGATGAAAATTGCAGTTGTTGGAACAGGTTACGTTGGATTAGTTACAGGAACTTGCTTTGCTGAAACAGGCAACACCGTTATCTGTGTAGATATCGATCGAACAAAAGTAGAAAAACTGGCAAGCGGCCAGATCACCATTTATGAACCTGGCCTTGAGTTGCTTTTTGAGCGCAATTTGAAGCAGGGAAGATTATCATTTACGACCAACTTAGAGGAAGGGATTAACGATGCCAAAATCATTTTCCTCGCATTGCCAACCCCGCCCGGTGAGGATGGATCAGCCGACCTGAAATATATTTTAGGTGTGGCAGAAGATCTCGGCCCGTTGCTAAAGGAGTATACTGTTATTGTGGATAAGAGTACCGTGCCGGTTGGCACTGCCGACAAAGTAAGGACAAGAATTGCACTGAAATCCAAGGTGAAGTTTGATGTGGTTTCAAACCCGGAGTTCCTTCGGGAGGGAGTCGCTGTAGAAGATTTTATGAAACCTGAGAGGGTTGTTATTGGAACCACTTCGACAGCAGCCCGCAAAGTAATGGAAACGCTTTATGCCCCTTTTGTTCGGCAGGGAAATCCTTTGGTTTTTATGGATGAAAGATCTGCTGAACTGACAAAGTATGCAGCTAACTCATTCTTGGCAACCAAAATCTCATTCATGAATGAGATTGCCAATTTGTGCGAGCTTGTTGGAGCGGACGTTGACTCGGTAAGGAAAGGAATTGGAACCGACAGCCGAATTGGAAAGCGCTTTTTGTTTCCAGGTATCGGATATGGCGGAAGCTGTTTTCCAAAAGATGTTCAAGCACTGGAAAAATCATCTAGTGATTTCAATTACGATTTTAAAATCCTGAAAGCAGTGATGGATGTAAATTCAGAGCAAAAAACAAAGTTGATCCCTCGCATCAAAGATTATTTTAAAGGAGACCTGAAAGGAAAAGTATTCGCGCTTTGGGGCTTGGCTTTTAAACCTCACACAGACGATATTCGGGAAGCGCCAGCTCTTTACAATATTGAAGCACTTCTGAAGGAAGGAGCCATCATAAAAGCGCATGATCCTGAATCAATGGAAAATGTGAAAAGACTCCTAGGAGAAAAGATAGCCTACTGCGAAACTCCCTACGAGGCTGCTCAAGGTGCTGACGCAGTCTTCATTGCCACCGAATGGCCCGAGTTTAGAACGCCTGATTTTGAAAGGTTATCTTCGATTGTAAAAAATAAAGTAATTTTTGACGGTCGCAATTTGTACGATTTGCCATTGATGAAAGAATTAGGCTATACTTACTACAGCATTGGACGAGAAACAATTTATGGGAAATAGAAAAAGAGTTTTGATTACAGGCGGTGCCGGGTTTCTTGGCTCGCATCTATGTGATCGTTTTATTAAAGAAGGCTATCACGTGATCGCGATGGATAACCTGATCACGGGCGACTTACGAAACATCGAGCATCTTTTCAAACTTGAGAATTTTGAGTTTTACCACCATGATGTTTCCACATTCGTACATGTACCTGGAGAGTTGGACTACATTCTCCACTTTGCTTCACCGGCCAGCCCGATCGATTACTTGAAAATACCGATTCAAACGCTAAAGGTTGGATCATTGGGAACACACAATTTGCTTGGATTGGCGCGGGTGAAAAAAGCACGCATCATTATTGCTTCTACTTCAGAGGTGTATGGCGATCCTACTGTTCATCCACAAACAGAAGAGTACTACGGCAATGTGAACACAGTTGGGCCTCGAGGTGTGTACGATGAAGCCAAAAGATTTCAGGAAGCTATCACAATGGCTTACCATACATTTCATGGATTAGAAACTCGGATCGTGCGCATTTTTAATACCTACGGGCCGCGCATGAGACTAAATGATGGTCGTGTGCTTCCAGCCTTTATCGGCCAGGCCCTGCGTGGAGAAGACCTGACCGTATTTGGTGATGGCTCACAAACACGTTCGTTCTGTTATGTGGATGATTTAGTCGAGGGAATCTATCGACTACTGCTGTCTGACTATGCTCAGCCGGTTAACATTGGAAATCCGAACGAGATAACAATTGGTGATTTTGCAGAAGAGATTATTAAACTTACCGGAACAACCCAAAAAGTTGTTTACAACCCTCTTCCGAAAGATGATCCCAAGCAACGTCAACCTGATATCACCAAAGCCAGAAAATTATTGGGGTGGGAACCAAAGGTATCGCGGGCGGAAGGGTTGAAAATTACTTACGAGTATTTCAAATCGCTGCCGAAAGAGGTACTCTTTGAAAGAGACCACAAAAATTTTGATGGTTACATCAAATAGATAATTATTCCTCGTAGTAAAGCACATGCAACAACGTGTTGCCGACAGCTGCTAAGGTTTCCTTGCTGATTAAATCCAAGTTGTCCTTGGCGGTGTGGTGATAATCGCCAAAGAATCCAATTCCGGCTTTGTAAGGTACAATGTCGATCATAGGAATTTTCGCCAATTGGTTAACAAACACGTGGTCATCTGTAATCCCGCCCACGTTTTGCTTAACGAAGTAATCCGAATACCCAAGTTGTGCTGCTTTGTCCCAAACTTTTTCGACTGTCTTCGCAGCGAATTGCAACGATACTTCTTCGCGATAAAATTGTGACCTTTTTGCACCCACCATATCCAGCAAAATGCCATACTGTGCGGAATAGCCTTTCTTATGCTTATTATTAGCCCAGTATTGTGAGCCCAAACACCACCACGACTCCTGACCGTTGGGGAGCTCTACAGCAGACGTCCCCTCTCGCTCGCCCCAATCTTCGCCATCAAACAAAATAATGTCAATACCAACGCGAGGTGCTTCGCTAACACTTAGAACTCGGGCAATCTCAAGTAACACACCCACCCCACTGGCACCATCATTTGCCCCATCAAGAGAGGCATTTTTATTTTTGTCATCCTTGTCAGCAAAGGGGCGCGTGTCCCAATGTGCGGCCAACAATATTCTCTTTGTGGCGCTAGGAAAAAAACTGGCGATTACATTTTTTAGCTTCAATTGCTGATGATCAAAAGTCAACGCCTGGAAGTCTTGTTCTACAACCACAGCGCCATAACTCTTGAGACGGTCGACCAAAAAAGCGGCAGCCTCTCGATGGGCTTCTGAGTTGGGCACACGTGGCCCAAATTTTACCTGCCGTTCTACAAAAAAATAAGCAGAGTCGGAATTAAACGCTGGAACACTAATTTTTACCGAGGCAATTTCGTCATCCTTTACTTTTTGGGGGGCGCAAGCCACACCGCCAATCAACAATAAGAGTATTAAAAATCGAGCAGTAACGTACATTAATGCCATTTGATGTATAACCAAAGGACAGAAAAATTTGCGATAAAATAAAAATGCATTACATTTGCATCACTTTCTTAGAAAATCAACTGGAGGGGACCGCAAGTCCCCTCTTTGTTTATCGAAACTTATGGAATTGGCTTTTAAATTAAGAGAATTGGCAGAATCGCACCTGGTGGACCCCTCCCACTTTGTGGTAGATGTGCTGATTTCAAAATACAAACCCACTAAAGTTATCGTGCAATTAGATGGCGACAGAGGGATCAGTATTGATAGCTGTGCGGAGGTAAGTCGAAAACTTTCGGAAGATTTGGAAACGTTGAATCTGATTGAAGGTGCTTATAATCTGGAGGTGGGAACCCCTGGGTTGGATGTGCCGCTAAAACTAAAGCGTCAGTACTATGCGAACGTAGGACGCACCATCAAAGTGCAATTGAAAACAAAAAATTACGTGGAGGGGAAACTGCTGGCCGTTACTGAAGGACAAATCACAATCGAAACACCCTCGAAAGAAAGAAAGAAAGAACTGATAAAAATGGAAATACTTTTCACCGATATAGAAAAAACAATTGTAACTGTTTCGTTTAACTAGTAAGCTGTATGGATGCATCCACATTAATTGAATCGTTTGCTGATTTCGCAAAGCAAAAAAACATCGACCGCCCGACCATGATCCGCATCTTAGAAGATGTGTTCAGAAACATGATCAAGAAAAAATATGTAGAAGATGACAATTTTGACATTATCGTAAATGCCGATAAGGGCGATTTGGAAATCTGGCGCTTTCGCGAAATTGTGGAGGATGATTCTGAAGACATCTGGGAACATGATAAAATTTCCCTCAGTGAAGCTCAAAAAATTGAACCTGATTTTGAAGTGGGCGAAGAAGTAGCAGAAGAAATCCATTTAGAGGATTTTGGCCGAAGAGCGGTAACTACTGCGCGTCAAACACTTATGCAGAAAGTAAAGGATTTGGAAAAAGACATCATTTACCAAAAGTATAAAGATATTGTAGGAGAAGTTATTACTGGCGAGGTATACCAGGTACTCAGCCGCGAAGTGTTATTGATTGACGCTGACGGCAATGAGATATCAATTCCTCGAAACGAACAAATACCAAAAGATCGTTATCGCAAAGGCGAGAACGTAAAATCCATCGTCCACCGAGTAGACATGGTGAACGGCAGCCCGAAAATTATTCTTTCGCGCACATCCCCGGTGTTCCTTGAAAGACTATTTGAACAAGAAGTGCCAGAGGTTTTTGATGGCTTGATCACTATAAAAAAGGTGGTTCGCGAGCCCGGAGAGCGTGCAAAAGTAGCGGTGGAATCGTACGATGATCGAATCGATCCGGTAGGAGCTTGCGTAGGTATGAAGGGTTCACGTATACATGCAGTGGTAAGAGAGTTACAGAACGAGAACATCGATGTGATCAATTACACTGAAAACTTAGAGCTTTATATACAACGTGCTCTAAGCCCCGCAAAAGTGGTCTCCATCAAAATTGACAAAGAGAACAAACGAGTGGCGGTCTACTTAAAGCCTGATCAAGTTTCTTTAGCAATTGGCAAAGGTGGCTTGAACATTAAGTTAGCTAGTCGCCTGGTAGAAATGGAGATTGACGTATTCCGTGAAAACGATACGCAAGTAGCGGAAGAGGATGTTGACTTGGATGAATTCAGCGATGAGATTGAAAGCTGGGTGATCGATGAATTGAAACGCATCGGCTTGGATACCGCCAAAAGCGTTTTGAATCTTAATAAAGAAGAAATCGTTCGCAGAACAGATTTAGAAGAAGAGACTGCTGAAGCAGTATTAAATGTATTGAAAAAGGAATTTGAATAGGTAGTTGCTCTTGAAATGGGCATTTAATCAGTAAAAAAGCAGATATTTGAGCATGGCAGAAGAAAAATCAGTAAGGTTAGGACAGGCATCACGTAAGCTGAACGTGGGGCACAATACCATTTTGGAATTTCTTTCCAAAAAAGGTATTAGTGTGGAGAACAATCCTAACGCTAAGCTTACAGCTGAGCAGTTTGCCATGCTTGCCAAAGAATATGCGTCTTCTGCGTCCGAAAAGTTAGAGGCTTCAGGTATAACCATCGGTACAAAGCCCGTTGAGAATGTTTCGCCAAAACCTGAACCAGAGACACACCGCAAAAAAGCGGATGAGGAGGAAAATGTGCTTATTAAAAATCTGGGCTCGAAGGAGATAGTTAAGCACAAAGACGAACCTAAACCTGAAAAGGTTGAGGCGGAAAAGCCAAAACTAGAGGGGATTAAGGTGCTTGGTAAGATTAATCTTGAGAAAGAGCCAAAGACAAAACCTCAAGAAATAGTCGTGCCCAAGGTAGAAGTCGAAGAAGAAAAACCGGTAATTATCCCTCAGGTAGAAGTAAAAGTTGAAGTAGAAAAACCAGTTGAGCAAGAGTTGATCAAAGCGAAGGCTGATAAACTTCAGGGATTAAAAGTTCTTTCTAAAATCGAACTGCCCGCTGAAAAGAAAACACAGCCGGTCGCTTCGTCTGATTTGAACAAGGCCAATCAACAAAAAAGACCCCGGAAACGATTACCAACTCCAAATGAGCAACGTGGGCAACAAAGTACTGGGCCTCGTCCTAATCAGGGACAGGGTCAAAAACCTTTTGTTAGAACGCCAAAAGCAGAACCCACCGACAAAGAAATTCAAGACCAAGTACGTGCCACACTGGCTAAGCTAAGTGGTGGCCAAAAGAAGTTCTCTGGAGCGAAGTATAGAAAAGAAAAGCGTCAGACCGTATCGGACGCTGAAGACGAAAGGTTACGCCAAGAACAAGAGTCATCAAAAACTTTAAAAGTTACTGAGTTTATCTCAGCCAACGATTTGGCATCATTGATGAACGTTTCTGTAAACGATGTGATCTCTACTTGTTTAGGGTTGGGTATGTTCGTTTCTATCAATCAACGGTTGGATGCAGAAGCCATTACGGTGATTGCCGATGAATTTGGATTTGAAGTGCAATTTGCATCGACTGAAGAAGAGGAAGCGGCCAATGAAGAGCCGGAAGCAGAAGAAGATTTAAAGCCACGCGCTCCGATCGTTACCATTATGGGTCACGTGGATCATGGTAAAACTTCGTTGCTGGATTTTATTAGAAATACGAAAGTTACTGCGTCTGAGGCAGGAGGTATTACGCAGCATATTGGTGCGTATGACGTGATGACCAAGAGCGGGAACAAAATTGCTTTCTTGGATACTCCCGGTCACGAAGCGTTTACCGCGATGCGCGCACGTGGCGCGAAGTTGACAGACATTGCTGTGATTGTAGTCGCTGCCGATGATGACGTTATGCCACAGACCAAGGAAGCGATCAATCACGCACAAGTGGCGGGTGTTCCGTTAGTTTTTGCCATCAATAAAATTGACAAACAAACAGCCAACCCCGAAAAAATCAAGGAATCACTTTCTAAGATAAATATCCTTGTTGAAGACTGGGGCGGAAAATACCAGAGTCAAGGGATTTCAGCGAAAACCGGCATTGGAATCGAAGATCTGCTGGAAAAAGTATTGCTGGAGGCAGAGTTGCTTAATCTTAAAGCAAATCCAGACAAACCAGCGGTGGGCTCGATCATTGAGGCTGAGCTTGACAAAGGACGCGGATATGTCACTACGCTGATGGTGCAATCTGGAACACTGCGCGTAGGCGATGTAATGGTGGCAGGTTCAAACTATGGCCGCGTTAAAGCCATGTTTGACGACACTGGCAAAAAAGTGCAAGAGGCTGGTCCGTCAACGCCCGTACAAATATTAGGATTAGATGGTGCACCGCAAGCTGGAGAAAAGTTTCAAATCATGGAAACTGATCGCGAAGCTCGTGAGGTGGCCAACAAGCGCAGTCAGATTTTGCGAGAGCAGAGCATTCGCACGAAGAAACATATTACGCTGGATGAAATCGGAAGACGACTCGCCATCGGTTCATTCAAGCAATTGAACGTGATCATTAAAGGTGACGTGGATGGATCGATAGAAGCATTGTCAGATTCATTGTTAAAATTGTCTACACCTAAAGTGGAAGTAAGCATTATTCACAAGGCAGTTGGTCAGATTTCTGAATCGGATGTATTGTTGGCATCAGCCTCTGATGCCATTATCCTTGGTTTCCAGGTTCGTCCTTCAGCTTCTGCTAAAAGACTTGCCGACAATGAAGAGATTGAAATTCGAATGTACTCCATTATTTACGATGCCATCAACGAAATCAAGGCTGCCATGGAAGGCATGCTAGAGAAAGAGTTTGAGGAGGTTATTGTTGGAAATGCAGAAGTACGCGAAGTGTTCAAAATTACGAAGGTGGGTACGGTGGCCGGCTGTATGGTTACCGATGGGTACATCAAGCGTAACAATCCAATCCGTTTGATCAGAGATGGTATAGTAGTTTACTCTGGTGAAATGACAGCTCTAAAACGATTCAAGGATGACGCTTCAGAAGTGAAGTCAGGCTTTGATTGTGGTATGAGCATTAAAAATCTAAATGACATCAACGTAGGAGATGTGATTGAAAGTTATGAAAAGCGAGAGGTGAAGAAAGCGAAAGCTTAGACTACACTTTTAGTCAATAAAAAAGCCTGACCGAAATTCGATCAGGCTTTTTTATTGAATGTAGCTTGACTATAACAATTAGAATTTTACTCTTGGAGTTTTTCTGCGGTTTCGGGATAACCTCCCAGGGAAATCGCTTTTAAGAAATTTTCAGATAACAAAATGATTGTGAAGTATTTGGAGCAAGGGCAGTGATATTGTATTTTTGATTCATCAAAATGAGTTACGTGAAAAAAAATGCGTAGCTCAAAT
>Ga0209985_10004432_pt1 | contig 11328 bp, 13 predicted proteins | sample NOAtaG_FD_187305 | JGI IMG/M metagenome (GOLD analysis project Ga0209985, IMG submission 187305) | Freshwater lake microbial communities from Lake Erie, under a cyanobacterial bloom - NOAA_Erie_Diel6S_1000h metaG (SPAdes) (version 2) | ecosystem: Environmental > Aquatic > Freshwater > Lake ... | reverse complement strand
CCGCGGCGACGAGGCCAAGTTCCGGGTGCATCAGGACAGCGTCAGCCGCCGGCATTGCGAGCTGTTCGTCAAGGACGACGCCGTGTTCGTCCGCGACCTCGGCTCGACCAACGGCACGCTCGTCGAAGGCGAGAAGATCGCATCCTCGGTGGCCAAACTCGTGCCGCCGGGGGCCCAGATCCGCGTCGGCGGGCTCGTGTTCCGCCTCGAGTACGACTCGGCGGCCGCCGTGGCCCCGGCGGAATCCCGCGGCGACGACACCGTGCCGATGGCCGCCGTTCCGAAGGCGCCCGAGTCCGAGGCCGAACCGGAGCCCGAGGTCGAGCCGACGGAAGCGGAGCCGATCGAGGCGACCCAATCCGACGCCCCGCCGGCCACCGGGTTCGCCGAGCTTGCCGCCGATGACGGGCCTGCCACGTCAGCCGCCGGCTTCGGGTTTCTCGGGGCCGCCCCCGAACCCGACGCCCCTGCCGGCGGCGACGACAAGCTCGACGACTTCTTCAAGAGCCTCAAATGACCCCCTCCGACCCGCGGCGGCCGCCCGCGCGGCGAGTGACGGTGCGGGACCTCGCGGCCGCCCGCCGCGATCGCCGGCCGATCACGATGGTCACCGCCTACGACTGGCCCACGGGTCGGCTGGCCGACGAGTCGGGCATCGACTGCGTGCTGGTGGGAGACAGCGTGGCGATGGTGGTCGCCGGCCGCGATTCGACGATCCCCGCCACGCTCGAGCAGATGATCTACCACGGCGAGATCGTCTGTCGGGCCGTATCGCGGGCGCTGGTCGTCGTCGATCTGCCATTCCCGCTCCAGCATCTCGGCGTCCGCACGGCCATCGAAGCCTGCGCGCGGCTGCTCAAGGAGACCGGCTGCCAGGCCGTGAAGCTCGAGGGCACGGCCGGCCAGGCCGACGTCATCGCCGGCCTCGTGTCGGCAGGCATCCCGGTGATGGGGCACGTGGGCCTGCGGCCGCAGGCCGTGCATCAGCTCGGCGGCTACCGGATGCAGCGCGACGTCGAGCAGCTCATGACCGACGCCCGGGCCGCCGCCGCGGCCGGCGCCTTCGCCGTCGTGCTCGAATGCATCCCGCGGGAGTCTGCGGCCGCCATCACGGCGGAGATCGGCGTGCCGACGATCGGCATCGGGGCCGGCCCCGACTGCGACGGCCAGGTGCTCGTGATGCACGACCTCGTCGGGCTCTCGACCGACCGCGTGCCCCGCTTCGTTCGGCCTTACGCCGACGTGAAGGCCACGATCGGCGACGCCCTCGCCCGCTGGCGGGACGACGTCGTCCGCCGCGATTTCCCGGGGCCTGCTGAGACGCTCGGGTAGCCCATCCGGTTCGGCACTGCCCGTATCGTCTCGCTCGGACGTTCGCTTCGGGCATCCGTGCCCTCCGCTCACTCGATGCTGGCTGCGCTTCGGCATCCTGCCTGCGCTTGCCAGCAACGCCGGCTCGACGATACGGGCAGCCCCGAACCTCCCGTTCGCGCCGGTGCAGCAGGAGAAAGAGGGGAGGGCAGACGGTCGGTGAACCTGGAGGAGGAGCGCAGGGATATCCGTAGCTATGTGCGTGCCACTGGGTACCCGGTGGGCCGGAGGAATCCCGAAGCGAGCGACGGAGGGTTCACCGCCGGATGCCCGGCGCCACTTGAATGGCGTCTGGTTGAAGCCGGCGAACTACGGCGAACTACGGCAGCACGACTTCGTCGGAGATCACGACCGGTCGGCCGGTCGTGACGCCAGCGGGCGTCGGCAGGCCCGCGGACGGGCCGGGCGAGCCGCCCGGTCCGCTCGGCACACCGATCCCTCCAGGGGGCAGCGGCATTCCCCCTTCGATCGCGGCCCCTTGGCAGGGGTCGCAGGTGTTGGCGGGCGGGCAGGGGTTGCCCTGGCCGCAGACGCGGGCAGGCGCGGCGGCGGGGGCGGCGCCGGGGGGCGTGAACCCGGGCGGATAGTGCCCGAAGCACTTCTCGTACTTCCAGACCTCGAGCGCGATGTATCGCTCGGTGAACGACTTGCAGCCGGAAAAACCGGCCAGCATGGCGATCGCAGCCGCGGCCGAGCAGGCTCGGGCCGTCCATCCAAACGCACGCATCGTGCCAACTCCTCGCTGAACGCGTCGTCGGCTTCGACCGTCCGCGAAAAGTGACCCGCGGAGATGAGCGGGGCGAAGCCTCGCAACACTACCCCATGTCCGGGGCGCGGCAAGCAACGCTGCGGTGAGCGACACGATTCTGAATGCGTCGGCGCGGAAGCTGTGCGGATCGTGACGCACACGCCGGAGGAATGGCCCGACGGCACCCGTGCCGCGGGATCAGCCCTTGCGGTGCCGGATGCGGGCCCGCATCCGCCGCTTCTTCTGTCCCAGCTTGCGGCGGCCCTTGCCCGTTTTCTTGACGCCCATGGTGATCTCCAGACGGTGGCCGCATCAGGCGGCCCGAATCCGACGGGAGGTTGTAAGATGGACGCCAGCGGCTTTCAAGGCCGTGCCCCTCGCCCGCGCAGCAGCGGCCCGCATGATCGTCCTTTTTCCAACCTACGCGCGGCGGCTGCCCGGTAGCCGCCGCTGGCAGGCCACGGTGGCCGGCATGGTGTCGCGGCCGTTGCCGGAGCGCAGCCGGCGGCGGGTGCTGGCGGTCGCCGTGCTGAAGCGGATCCTCGATCTGAATGACGCCGATCTCGATACCGACGTCTTTCGGCGGCGGGCCGACGTCTTCCTGTTCCAGCGGCTCGGGGGCCGCCGGGTGGAAATCGAGGTCGCAGGCAGGCGGATCGACGCCGGGAAGAGCGACCGGACCGGCCACTTCACGATCCCCGTCGAACTCGACGAAGAGGCCGTGGCAGCCGCGGGGGGAGAGGTCGCCTGTACGGCCAGGATCGTGGCGGCCGAAGAGGGCGACGAGCGGGAGGCCATCGCCCGCGGAAGGATCCACGTGGTCGAGCCGACGGGGCTGTCGGTGATTTCCGACATCGACGACACGGTCAAGATCACCAACGTCGCCGACCGCCGAGAGCTGCTGCGCAACACGCTCCTGCGGGAGTTCGCGGCCGTGCCGGGGATGGCCGAGGTCTACCGCCGGTGGCAGAACGATGGGACGGTATTTCACTACGTCTCGGCGAGCCCCTGGCAGCTGTCGCGGTGCCTCGGCGGATTCATCGATGCCGCCGGGCTGCCGGCTGGATCGATGCATCTCAAGCTCTTCCGGCTCAAGGATTCGACGCCGCTGGGCCGTTTGCCGTCGCGAAAACGGTCGAAGGGCCGGGTGATCGAGCAGATCATGGCCGATTTCCCGGAGCGGCGGTTCCTGCTCGTGGGCGATTCGGGCGAGCGCGATCCGGAGGTCTACGCCGCCGTGGCCCGCCGCCGGCCCGAGCAGGTGGCAGGGATCGCGATCCGGCGGGTCGCCTCCAAGATCCGCCCGCGCAAGCGGGGCGAGCGGTTTGCCCACATCGCCCGCACGCTCCCTGCGGACATGCTGTACCTATTCACCGAGCCGGAGGAACTCGCCGCCGTAATGTCCTGACGACGGCGCATGAAAGCCCCCATGCGCAAGCAGGGGGATGATGCGGCATCCAGCCCGAAGCGGCCCGAACGATCCCCCGGCTCGCGCCTGGGGGCTTGGATGGGAATGACGCACGACCGCGCCCGCCCTACGGGCTGTCGAACGCGTTTTGGTAGTGCTCGACCACGGGCTTTTCGCCAGGCGGAAACGTCACGGCCACGACGTCGATCCGCACACTGCAATCCTCGAGCCGATGCCGCCGAATGTAGGCGGTTGCCAGCATCGAAATCCGCCGCTGCTTCATCCGGCCCACCGTCTCCGCCGGATGGCCGTGGGCCGTGTCGGTGCGGGACCGCACTTCGACGAACACGACCGTCCGGCCGTCGAGCGCCACGATGTCGATGTCGCCGCGGAGTACCCGCTCGCGTCGGCCCACGATCCGGTAGCCGAGGCCGCGCAGATACCGCGCGGCCTCGTCCTCACCCCGCCGGCCGACCTCGTCCCGCGACTGGCCGAACACGACGCGGCCCTGTCAGGCCTTCGCGGCCGCAGGCTTGCGGCTGGACTTCTTGGCGGACGCCTTGTCGGCAGCCGTCTCGACGACCTCCTCCCGCTTCTCGCGGAGCCGCGTCGACTTGCCCGTGCGGTCGCGGAGGTAGTAGAGCTTCGCCCGGCGGGAGACGCCCGACCGCTTCACCTCGACCTTGGCAATCTTCGGGGAGTGGATCGGGAACTTCCGCTCCACGCCCTCGCCCGCGACGATCCGTCGCACGACGAACATCTCGCGGCTGCCCGAGCCGCTCTTGGCGATCACCACGCCGTTGAAGATCTGGATCCGCTCCTTCTCGCCCTCGAGAATACGGGTGTGGACGTCGACGGTGTCGCCGATGGCAAACGACGGCACCTCCGACTTCAGGCTCGAGGCCTCGACGGCGGCAAGAATTTTTCGGCTCACGATGCGTTCCTCCGGGAATGGCTCGGGTGGGTCTGGTTTTGAAGTGACTGGCTGGCGGTGGCGACGTGACCACGGCGGGCCGTCGCGGCGACGGCCTGCTCGTGCCGCCACGTCGCGATTCTCCCGTGATCGCCCGAGAGCAGGATCTCGGGCACCGCCAGGCCGCGGAACTCCCGCGGCCGGGTGTATTGAGGGCCTTCAACGAGCCGCTCGGCCCCGGAGAAGGAATCCTGGCGGGCGCTCTCGTCGTCGCCGAGCACGCCGGGCACGAGCCGCGCGACGGCGTCGACGATCACCATCGCCGCCACCTCGCCGCCGGAGAGCACGTAGTCGCCGATCGAGATTTCGTCGGCGGCGAGCGTTGGGGCCACGCGGGCATCGAAGCCCTCGTAGCGGCCGCAGACGAGCACGAGCCGCTCCTTGCGGGAAAGCTCCTCGACGACGGACTGGTCGAGCCGCCGGCCACCGGGAGTGAGCAGCACGACGTGACCGGCCGCGGCTCCGGAATCGGCCTGCACCGCCTCGACGCACGACACGACGGGTCCCGGCATCAGAAGCATCCCCGGCCCGCCACCGTAGGGGCGATCATCGACCTGCCGGTGCACTCCCTCCGCGTAGTCGCGGAGGTTCGTCAGGCGGATGTCGATCAGCCCCTTCGCGCACGCCTGCCCAAGCAGGCTGCCGGCGAGGAAGCCCGTGAACATGTCGGGGAACAGCGTGACGATGTCGATGCGCATGGGAGTCGGCGGGTGCGAAGACGCATGCCGGATCCTTGAAGTGTTGTCTCGCGACGACGGGCCGGTTATTCCGCCTTCGGCTCTTCGGTCGCGGGAGCTTCGGCCACGGCCACTTCGGCGGCCGGAGCGGCTTCCTCGGTCGCTGCGGCTTCGGCGGCGGGAGCAGCCGCCTCGGCAGTCGGCTCGACCTTCGGTGCGGGCACGAACACCGGCTCGCCGGCGTCGGGCACGATCTTCGGCATCGCGAGTTTGGCGCGGGCGGCATCCATCTGGGCGACGTGCGTGCCGTTGGGGCCGTACTTCTTGATCAGCACCCGCACGGCGTCGCTCGGCTGGGCGCCGACGGAGAGCCAATACTGGACGCGGGCGCCGTTGAGCGTGCAGCGGGCGTCGGTCTCGGGCACGTGCGGATCGTAGGTGCCGAGCTCCTCGATCACGCGGCCATCCCGCGGGCTGCGGCGATCGCTCGCGCAGATCCGGTAATACTCACGGTTCTTCCGGCCCATCCGCTTCATTCGCAATACCACGGCCACGGTCGCAACTCTCCGAACTGGATTTGGTTTCAGGGGGCAATCAGGGGGGTCAGGCAGAGCCCCATAGCGTACCCGACAGTCGCCGGAACCCAAGGGCCGCCCGCCAGACCCTCTGTTTTCGGCCTCGGAAGCCCTCCCACTCCCTTCAAAATCCTACCCGCGGGTCTCGCGGCGGCGGCGGCGTTCCTCCTTCTCCCGCTGCTTCTTGAGCTTCCGCCGCTCGTCGGCCGTGAGCCGTTTGCCGGTGTCGCCCTTCGGCTTGCCGAGCCGCGCGGCCGGGTTCGAGAGCTGGGCCTGTAGCCGCTGCACCTGCTGCATCCGCTCCCGCATGCCGAGCCCCGCCATGCCCTTCATCATCGCCGCCATGCCGTCGAACTGTTTCACGAGGTCGCTCACCTCGTGCAGCTCCACCCCGGCGCCGGCCGCGATCCGGCGGCGGCGCGACTGGTCGATGACGCGCGACGGATTCCGCCGCTCGTCGGGCGTCATCGAGTCGATGACCCCGAAGAGCCGGTTCATGTCCTTCTCGAGGTCGGCGCCGGCGAGCATCTCCTGCATGCCACCCATGCCCGGGATCATGCCGAGCACCTTGCCGAGCGGACCGAGCCGCCGGGTCTGCAGGAGCATCTTCTTGAAGTCGTCGAGCGTGAACTCGCCGGCCTTCAGCCGCTCCTCCTGCCGCTGCATCTCCTCCTGGTCGAACTTCCGCTGGGCTTCCTCCACGAGCGACACGACGTCGCCCATGCCGAGGATTCGTCCGGCCATCCGCTCCGGGTGGAAGTCCTCGAGCGCCTCGATCTGCTCGCCGGTGCCGATGAACTTGATCGGCACGCCCGTCACGCTCTTGACGGAGAGGGCGGCGCCGCCGCGGGCGTCGCCGTCGAGCTTCGTCATGATCACGCCGTCGAGCTCGAGCGCGTCGTTGAAGGCCTTCGCGCTCTTCACGGCGTCCTGGCCGGTCATCGCGTCGACGACGAGATAGACCTGGTCGGGCCCGACGGTGCGATCGATCTTGGCGAGCTCCTGCATCAGCGGCTCGTCGATCGCCAGTCGTCCGGCGGTGTCGAGGATGACGACGGAGATACCCTCCTTCTTCGCCCGGGCCACGCCGGCGTTGCAGACGGCCACGGGATCGGAGGAGGAGCCTCCGGGCATGTCGGCCGGCGTATGCACCGGCACGCCGAGTTGCCGGCCGAGCACGGCGAGCTGCTCGATGGCGGCGGGCCGCTGGAGGTCGGCGGCCACGAGGATCACGCCGCGGCCCTGCGAGAGGATCCGCTTGGCAAGCTTGGCGCAGGAGGTCGTCTTGCCGGAGCCCTGAAGGCCGCAGAGCATGAGCACGGTCGTGCGGCCGGCCTCGAGGTGGAGCGAGTGGTCCACCGGGCCCATGAGGTTGCACAGCTCGCGGTGCACGATGCCCACGAGCTGCTGGGCCGGGTCGAGCGACTCGAGGACCTTGGCACCGACGGCATCGGCCACGACCCGGTCGAGAAACCCGTCGGCCACGTCGTAGGCGACGTCGGCCTCGAGCAACGCCGTGCGGACCTCCGCGAGCCCCTCCCGCATGTTGGCCTCGCTGAGCTTGCCGCGGCCGCGGAGGGAGTTGAAGGCCGAGGAGAGCGAGGCGGTCAGCGATTCGAACATGGCGGCTCCGGGCGTGCGGAAAGCCGCCGATTATATCGGCCGGAAATCGGGTTCGGGCGGCGGCACGGAGGCCTGCCCCGCGGCCCCCCGGTGACGAGCCGCTCGAATCGGGAGCGGGCACACAGCGTGCCGCTTGCCCGACGCGTGGCCGGCGGAGCGGCGCATCACCGGAGGGCCGAGGCCCGAAACTCAGCTGAACGTGCCCGGCTCGCCCACGACGGGGGCGGATGACGGGCCCGAAATGATCGCCCCGCCTTCGCCGCACGAATCGCACGGCGAGCCGCAGGCCGGACCGCAGGCGGGCTCGCACACCGGCGCATGGCACGGGTCGGCCTGCCCGCGGCACGGCGAGCGGAATTCCATGAAGGAGGCGCGACGGCACGCGTTGCCGCCGGAGCAGCTGCTGCAGCCGGGGGCGGCCACGAGGCTGCCGAAGATGAGGGCGAGGCACAGGAAACGCGACATGACGGGAACCTCCACCGCAGGCGGATCGGATCGCTGAAGACGAGAAGCGTCGTCGCCGACGACGCCTTGGAACCCTAGCTCACGATCGGGCGCGGCGCCGCCGAGGCGGGTGGAATTTTCGGCGCCAGCCTCCGATGCGGTTCGGGTCGTGCGGCCTGTGCGGGCAGGCACGGTGGTGCCGTCCGACTGCCGACTCGCACGGGCCGCCGCGGCCGTCTTGCCGGCTTCCCGCGTGCTACTGTTTGACAAGGAGTCGTCGAGCGTCGCTCGATGTCGGGGCCATGCCACAGCCAGAGTCGATCAGCCCGGGCCAGCACAGCTTTCGCCGTGCGGGGCTGCGCGTCGTGGTCGCGGCCATGCTGGCCTGGTCCGGCTGGCTCGTGCCAAGTCGGGCGGACGACACCGCCACCACGACCACCACGGAGGGTGCCGCTGCCGCGGCGTGCCCGGGCGACGATGTCTGGCTGGTGAGCACGCGGCATCTCCCCGGCATCTGCCGCCTGCCCGCCGTGGCCGATGTGGTGGTGGAGCAGCGGAGCGGTGACGGCCGCTGGACGCGGTCCGACACCGTCGAACTGCTCGCGGCACCCGAGCGTCCGCTGGTCGTGTTCATCCACGGCAATCGCTATTCGCTCGGAGACGCCCGGCAGCAGGGGGTGCGGCTCGCCCGCCAGCTCACCGCGTGCTGTCCCGCCGCCGGGCCCGTGCGGACCGTCATCTTTTCCTGGCCGAGCGAACAGCGGAGCATCCTGCTCAAGGATGGCCGGGCAAAGTACGAGCGAGCCCATGCAGACGCCCACTACCTCGCCTGGCTGCTCGGTCAGCTCGAGCCCACGCGGCCGGTGGCCGTGGTCGGCTACAGCTTCGGGGCGCTCATCTCGCTCGGGGCCCTCGACGATCTCGTGGCCGCGGAGCGGGCTGGCCGCAGTGACGTGCAGCCCTGGATGCATCGCCCGGCGGCGACGAACTTCGTGTTCATCGCTCCGGCCGTGCGGTGCGACGCACTCGCCCCCCGGGGGCCCTATCGGGATGCGGTCGAGTGCATCGACCGGCTCACGCTCGTGATCAACTCCCGGGACGACGCCCTCCGGTTCTTCCCGCTGCTCGACCGCGACCTGCGGGCCGACGCCCTGGGATTCGTGGGGATGCCACGGCGGTGGCTCCCGCCACAGCTCGAGTTCACCGCGACCGACGGCGCCGCGATCGTAGGGAAGAACCACGGCCTGCCACTGTATCTCGACTCGCCGACACTCACCCGCACGATCGCCTCCGGCGCGCTCGGCGGGCTGGAATAGCTACCGGTCGGCGAACCAGGCGGCGGTGCGGGCGAGGCCTTCGGCGAAGGCGACGGTCGGCTCCCAGCCGAGCAGCTGCTTGGCGCGGCTGGCATCGACGAGGTTGCTGCGGAGATCGCCGGGCCGCGCGGGACCATGCAGCGGCGGTGGCAGCGGCGCCGTCCGGCCGCGGCCGGCGAGCAGGCTCGCCAGCGCCTGCCGGAGCTGCGATTCGAGCTCGTTGACGTCGGTCCCCAGGCCGGTGCCGATGTTGAGGCTGGTGAGCGTTTTCGACTGCACGGCGGGCAGTTCGGCCGTAAGCGCGATCAGGTTGGCCCGGGCCACATCGGGCCCGTAGACGTAGTCCCGCACGTAGCGGCCGTCGCCGTTGATCGTGGCCGGCTCGCCGGCGAGCAGCTTCTTGCAAAAGATCGCGACCACGCCCGCCTCGCCGTGCGGGTTCTGCCGGGGGCCGTAGACGTTGGAGTAGCGGAGGGCCACCGCCGCCAGGCCGTGCTCCTCGGCATAGAACTTCAGGTACCGCTCGCCCACCCACTTGGTGATGCCGTAGGGGCTCACTGGGTTCGCGGGAGTCGATTCCGGCGCGGGCGCCGTCACGTCGCCGTAGAGCACGCCGCCGCTCGACGCGAAGACGAATCGCCCGCAGCCCTGCCGCACGGCGGCGTCGAGCACGTTGATCAGGCCGATGCAGTTGACCTGCGCGTCGAACAGCGGCTCCCGCACCGAGCGGCTCACCGACATCTGGGCCGCCTGGTGGCAGATGGCGTCGGGTTTTTCCGCCGCGACGGCCCGGCCGACGGCCGCGGCATCGCAGATGTCGGCCACGTGGAGCGGCACGCCCGGGGGGAGGTTCTCCCGCGATCCGGAGGAGAGGTCGTCGAGGACGGCCACGCCGTGGCCGGCGGCCAGCAGGGCATCGACGATATGGCTGCCGATGAATCCGGCACCGCCGGTGACGAGGATTTTCATGCCTGATCGCCTCGGAGAAATCGGGCCCAAGCCTGCGGCACCGCGGATGGAGCGCGGGAGACCCGGCATCAAGATACCGTGGGACGGTCGGCGTACACCCACCGGTGGGAATCCACGGGCATCGGAGCGATACTGGAGCGGTTCGGCCGGCAGCCCCGCCCCTTTCCCTCCTCCCGCGAGACCCCTCGATGGCCACCCCCACCGCGACCGCTCCCGCCCTCCATCACGACGACGTCGCGGCGATCGACCGGCTCCGCGACGTGCACGCCCGGCTCAAGCGGGAGCTCGCGCGAGTCATCATCGGCCAGGAGGAGACGATCGAGCGGCTCGCGATCTGCCTGTTCGCGCGGGGCCATGCCCTGCTGATGGGCGTGCCGGGCCTCGCCAAGACGCTGCTCGTCAGCAAGCTCGCCGAGTGCGTGTCGCTGAAGTTCAGCCGGATCCAGTTCACGCCGGATCTCATGCCGATGGACATCACGGGCACCGACATCCTCCAGGAGACAGCCGACGGCCGCCGCGAGTTTCACTTCGTGCCAGGTCCCGTGTTCGCCAACATCGTGCTCGCCGACGAGATCAACCGCGCCCCGCCGAAGACGCAGGCCGCGATGCTCGAGGCGATGCAGGAGCACAAGGTGACCGTCGTCGGCAAGACGTCGCGGCTCGAGCCGCCGTTCTTCGTGCTCGCCACGCAGAATCCCGTCGAGCAGGAGGGCACCTACCCGCTGCCCGAGGCGCAGCTCGACCGCTTCATGTTTCTCGTCGAGCTCGACTATCCGTCGGAGGCCGAGGAGGTGCTCATCGCCCGCACCACCACGGGCGACGCGGTGCCCGCGCTCGAGCAGGTGATCACCGCGCGGGAGATCATCGACTATCAGCAGCTCGTCCGCCGGGTGCCGGTGCCCGACCATATCTACGAGTTCGCCGCGAAGCTCGTGCGGAAGACGCGGCCGCGGGGCGAGACGGCCCCGGGTTGGCTCAAACCGCTCGTCGCCTGGGGCGCCGGGCCGCGGGCCGTGCAGAACCTCGTGCTCGGGGCGAAATCGCGGGCCGCCCTCGCGGGCAGCTACATGGTGCGGCTCGAGGACGTGGAGGCCGTCGCGGCTCCGGTGCTCACCCATCGCCTGATCACCACGTTCGCCGCGCAGGCCGAAGGGATCGACGCCAAGGCGATCGTCGCCCGGCTCGTCCGCGAGACCCTCGCTGAACAGACCGGCTAATACAGCT
>Ga0209985_10004430_pt1 | contig 11332 bp, 9 predicted proteins | sample NOAtaG_FD_187305 | JGI IMG/M metagenome (GOLD analysis project Ga0209985, IMG submission 187305) | Freshwater lake microbial communities from Lake Erie, under a cyanobacterial bloom - NOAA_Erie_Diel6S_1000h metaG (SPAdes) (version 2) | ecosystem: Environmental > Aquatic > Freshwater > Lake ... | reverse complement strand
TGGAAGCTAAAGCAGAAAAGCGAATCGCGCAACTGGAAAGAGAGTGTGCGGCACTGCAGGAAAAACTGCGACAGGCTGAGGTTATAATCGAAGTTCAAAAAAAAATATCAGAGATCTTAGGGATCAAGCAGCCCCCGGAAACCGAGTGGAAAAGCGGGAATTCATGAAGGAAGGCATTTCGGAGCTGCTTCAGGCGCGTGTAAGCCAGAGTTGGCTTTCAGACATATACGGTGTGTCACGGTCGAGCGTCAATCGGTGGCAGAAAGGGACTTTGCCAAAGCAACGGTTGCCCCGGACGCCATCGAATGCCCTGAGTTCGTCTGAGAGGGGCCGTATTTTGAATCTGCTGTATTCGGAGGAGTTTATCGAGGATACGCCTTACAAAATCGTCAGCAAGCTCCTGGACCGCGGAGAATGGCTCTGCTCGATACACACAATGTATCGGGTGCTGGCCGAAGCTGGAGACATCAAGGACCGCCGCAATCAGCGGCGTCATCCAAGGTACGAAAAACCTACCATCCAGGCAACGGCACCGAGGCAGCTATGGAGCTGGGACATCACAAGGCTGCCAGCGGAGATAAAAGGAGAGTACTATTTCCTCTACGCGATGATCGACGTCTACAGTCGATACGAAGTCGGGTGGATGATCACACACGAAGAAAATTCTGATCGTGCTCAGCACTTTATCCGTGAAACACTTCGGCAGCAGGGAATCGAAGACAAAGTGCAGTTGACGATCCATTCCGATCGTGGTAGCCCTATGATTGCAAGTAACACAGTCGAGCTTCTTGCAGTACTTGGACTCGCACAGAGTTTTGCAAGACCCAGAGTGAGCGATGACAACCCATTCTCTGAGGCACAGTTCAAGACCTTGAAGTACCACCGGTTCTTCAAGCCATGGTATGAGAGTCTGGAAGACGCAAAGGAGTGTCTGGCAAAATTTTTTGAGTGGTATAACACTGAGCACCGGCACATCAATCTCGGTCTTCTGACTCCAGAAATGGTGCATGAAGGCAAAGTTGATGAGGTGCTTGCAACACGCACAAAGGCCCTAATAGACGCCTATAGTAAGCATCCTGAGCGCTTCTCAAAGCGTGGGCCTAAGCTTCTGATTCCACAGGAACGGGTCGGAATCAACATCCCAGTCACACGACAGTCCATGTTCGTAATCGGCTAGAAAATTATCTTAAACTTTCTTTAGCTATGTCCCAAAACGGCTGGCACATTCCGCCCTGTGTATTGGGCATAGTGCGATGATAAATGTGCTTATGTCATCAAGCTGCAGGAGGATTTGAAAGGTTTACGGTGCCCCTTGTACCTGGCGCTCCCTGGAGCGATCTGGGGGGTCTACTCACCCCGCCACTTTCATCCGCCTGAGGTCGCTCAATGTCGGATAACTATCATGACTTTCCCTTAACTTAGCGCCATTCATTTTATTAGGTATCGACAACCAGAAACGCGTAATGTTCCATCATCACTGGTCTAGGGTTTAGGGTCCACTTCCACCCGAACCAGTTTTGTGTCACGCTCAGTCGGGATCCCGAGTCTAATGCGAGTTTTTCGAACAATTTCGCCTACAGGAGTACCTGGTTTAAATTCAGCGACACTGATTCCCTCATGGAGAGAGAGCTCAACTGTTTTTTGATCATCGGTGATGATGAAGTCGTGCGCTCGATCAAATCCGACGTACCAGAGCACTGCATTAGCTTCTAATGCGCGCAATTTATCCATAATCTCAAAACTAAGTGAGTCGTCGCGAAAGACGATTCCTACTTTTTTATACAGCGGCTCATTCCTTTTAACCTTCACAGAGTCCAAAATGGTAACAGGCGTTCGTTGATGAATGATTGCTCCTGGGATGAAACATTCAAAAACCGTAACATTGTTCTCTCGATAGTAACGAACATCTCCACCATGACCCATCATCACTTGCTTGACATATGCAAGCCCGAGACCAGTACCGTCTTGCTTCCCATGGGTTACTCCGCGCTGAAAAAGTCGAGGTAGGATCTCTTCTGGAACACCTGGACCATCGTCAATGACACGAATAAAAAGATCATTTCCCACCGCTACCGCATTCACTCTGACGAAAGTCTTGGCAAATTCTATTGCATTCGAGGTCAAATTAATCCACGCTCTCTCAACCTTTGGTAGATCTATCAAGACAGCACTGATGCCCTTCCTAGGAACTTCCAAATCAACCTGATGAACTTCCGCTTTTCCTATAAGACTTTCATAACCGAAACTGAATTCAAGAGAGTATTCCTTCTTACTTATGATGTTTTCCATATCACCATACCTTAGCGAGTCAACCATGGCATAGAGACGGTTGACAGACTCCCTGATCGCTGGCCGCATTTCTGCTATATTCTCGTCGTTAGATATCAGTAGACGTTCAAATACTCCCAGAGGCGCTCTCATATCATGCGAAAGCATTTGACTCATTTGCGCTATTGCTTCGTTTCGCCTCGACGAAACCTGTTGAACAACAGCAGCCTGAATTTGCCTTTTCTGTCTATATGCTAAGGCAATGAGGAATGCCCCTAGAGAAATCCAAATTAGGAGAACACGATTTAGATTGTCGAATCGCTCGTAGTAAAAAACAAAGACGCCAAATGTATTTCGCATATCAGCATCAAAATATACTGGGACCGTGACTTCTCCATATAAAAAAGGATTTTCTACTTTAAGGCTTCTAAAGCGATCCCCGAACCGATCACCTATAAGGATTGAATCTCTATTTTGATGCTCGATAAACCTGATCGAAACAAAACTTTTCCCTGAGCCTAAGCGCGAAGACAAATTAAGGAATACTGCTTGCCGCTCCCCCATCATCAAATCGTTTCGAATTGTTACCATTAGATCGGTAGCCTGAATGTGCCTAAAATATGCCATTAGCGCAACATGCAAAGCTAGCAACGCCGAAAGCGTAAGAGCGTTCAGCAGAAAAACAAATATGACGAATTTGAAGTTCGATCGTGGCAATCGGTAGCCTATTCTAGGGTGAATTCCACCACTTTTGTCAATGCAGTCGGTTCTGAACCCAGTAGTGGCCGTCCGAAAGCGTCTACGATTCCTTCTATGCTCAACATGTATTGGCCGCTTGTGAGCTTCGATTCTACAAATAAATCGATGGTATTTGAACCTACCTTATTTTCTCTATAAAGTCGAACACTGCCCACAGATTGCCCGCTCGAATCAAAAAGAGTGAATCTACTTCTAACTATACTAGACGGGTCCAGTCCGCCTCTAATCAAAATTTTGATGAGCGTACCTTCGTTGAAGGTTTCTGAGCTGAGAAAAGATAGATCGGACAGGCGAGGTAAATCTACAAGAGCTTTGTATGCATTCAACACACCCGTTTCAAATTCATTGGTGCTTATAAGATCTGATTCGTCTAAGATTTCGGTTGTTCCAATGATTCTTGCTACCACTTGTTCTCGATTATACTCGGGATATTTGCTCCAAACCAATGCTGCAGTACCCGAGGTAATCGCTGCTGAGAAGCTTGTCCCTGTGAAATTTTTATAAGAATTGTTGGGCACAGTAGAGCGCACAAATCCCGGTGCCAGAACGTCGATCTGATCCCCAAAATTCGAACTTTCATCGATGCTAGTAGAGTCATTGTTAGTAGATCCAACTAGCAACAACTCATCGAATACTCCCCTGGGTGGATTCTTTAGGCCTTTATTACCTGCTGAGTTGACTATAAGCGCTCCGCTTCTATAAACATATGATAGTGCTTCAGCAAATATCTCATCACCGACGTAGGCATCAATATCGTAGCTTAGATTGATAATCTTAGCTCCGTTATCTACTGCATACTTAAATCCTCTAAGGATATCGAGAGACGTCCATCGTCTTCCTACTCTAAATTTAATTGGCATTATACTAGCACCGGGAGCTACACCTGTAACGCCGGACTCTCGCTTAGATTGACCTGAAATGACACCACCGACAGCTGTACCATGCTGATGAAAGAAGTACTCTGGCCTTGGATCGTTGTCATTACGTCCGAAGTCCCATCCCATGTGGTCATCTACATAGCCATTTGAGTCATCATCTAATCCATTAGCAGCTTTATCGTACCCGTTTTCATCTTGTCCTATCTCTCCTGGATTTTTCCAAACGCTATCTCGTAAGTCTTCGTGACTGTAGTCAATTCCATCATCTGCGACAGCTACCACTACGCCATGACCATCAGAAAGAGTCCAAGCTTTTTCTTTGGCGATTTTGTCCGATACGGGTAACAGTTCATTCGCATTCAAGTCTTCGATCTGCTCTGAAGCCTCATATTGCCTAACGGAATGTAACTGAAATCTAGACTTTTCAAAATGTCCATTCAGGAATCCCTGATCTCTTTGGTTTAGATTAATCAATGCAATCTTCTTGGATCCAATCGAAATCGTTTCTATGTCGTTGAATGTGCTCCTTACCTCCTTAATTGATGCATCATCGTTATCAAATATGATTACGAATTGTTGATTCAGGTAATCTGTAGTTGGATTGGCTGTGGATGCAGAATCCTTGGATCTGCAAGAAATACAGCTCAGCAACAGCACCAAGAAGACAGTGTAGATAAGCGGCATAATCATTCTTACCTATAGTTTTTTTATGACTAAAAATCCATTTGCGACAAATTTTTTTACTAATTCGATCTTTTTTTCCGTTGAGAAATTGCCAGGAGAACATGCAATTGAAAAATCTTCTCCACTAAAAGCGCAATCCAAAAAATCCTTTAACGATGACGGGATATCAATTTTATTCTCTCCAAGAATCAAAAAATGAATGTCATCATAAGTTTTCAAGCAATAAATGGAGTCATTGCTTACACAGATACGCGAATGTTCATTGACTTCGTTTAAAGAGCAAATATCTTTAAATGATACCGACAAAAAATCTAAACGACGACTTCGATTTCTAAGTATTTGCAATTTAAATTCTTCGAAGCAACTAATTAAAAAAACATCATCCGAAAGCTTACCCGAAAATTCTTGAGCTATATATCGCAGATTCTTCCCTATATTTTCTTGGGACGTGATCAATTGTTGCACGAAACTACCTGTGAATATTTTGTTACTAGACAGTATCCGATCGCTGATAAACCGCACAAAATCAGCTAGATAAGGAGGCTTAATCCCTAAAGTAATATGTACATAATGATCCTCATTAGTCTTTGCAAAATGTCTATGCCCTCCGGGAATGTAGAGTATATCTCCGGGCTTTAATCGCCCCTCCCAAGTATAACTTGAGCGTCCGTCGTGAGATTCAGCACTTGACGAAAGATCATCAGTCACATACCATTCTTTCGATCCTCGAAGTTGCAAAATTAAGACATCGTCTTCATCACAATGAAGGGGAAGGCCCTGTGAATTTTTTGGGCTAAAGTAAGCATTGGCATACAAACTCGATGCAAAGTATTCCTCTAATTTTAGAATACATCTCGCAAATTCAGGGATATCGAATCCTATGTCCTGAAATACAACTGTATAACCCTTCGTATAGTATTCAGCTACCTTCCTTACATCCACACTTAAGTCATCACGTCGAGTACCAGCAAACTTTCTCTTTCCCAAGATCTTTTGACAGTAGGCCTCTGGCGCGATGATTGAGTCCTTTTTCACGATTCTTACTTGGGAACTTTTAAGGGGTCTGTTAAAAAGATCGTCGACCCTTGCAAGATTGTTAGCGAAAAATTGTGGATCCCTTAAAACGCCGGGAATATACAATGATTTTTTTTCGTAGTAGTCATCAAAAAAATGATGTCTGGTAAGTTCATCTACGATATTTTTCATTGCCTATATTCCTCAATCTAAAATATGTGGATCTGTATTTAGATCATCAAAAAAAAGATCACAATTGCCCACGAAATTTCGTAGTCGATTTAAATTGACTTTCGATGGCATGCAATGGCCACTGTAATATGCTTGAAGAAAAGGGTTACGAGAAGAGGCAATCCAAAATTCAGAATTCTCGAGCGGTTTATCGATCACACTTTCCACTGTATCAAGGTAGTAGTCGTCAAATCTATTTGAATCCTTATTTTGTCCACAAAAAAGCTTGTCGATGATAGCCCTGCCGTCTCTATGCAGACCTAATCTGTAATGACAGTCTATCGAGGGCGTTTTAAGTGAATGAAATTTTTTTATAGATATGCTTCTATCTGGCTCAGTTGTTGAATATTCATAGACTGCATTCCGCACAGCTTCTAAAACTGCTTTTTCAATTGAAACATCAAGTGTCTCTGCGCATGCAACCCCAGTGACCACACCAAACTTTTGTGCACCGTAAATTGCAGCAAAAATTGCAGAAAAACGCCTATTGTTTGCCATTATTCCGATCTTCAATTCGAAGCCATTCGGCTCTAGGAAGTTACATCTCAGCGAATCGAGCCATAACGGTTGGTAGACTGCGTACTCGTTTATGCTCAAGAAAGGTGTTTGAGTAAGATGATAGCAGAGATACAAATCTCTTTCTATGATTTCAAACGTCGCATTTAACTCCGCCTTGTTCGGGCAATTATGCACAGCAAAACCTGAGCTTGAAAGGCCACGTTCTGTAACATAAGCCCGCTCAATCAATTCTGATCGAGATTTTTGAAGTGCACGAGGTTCTGAGGTAGAGGTGCCACGCCCTCTAATCTGTTTTCCGTTAGTTAACTCTCCGATCAGTAGATAATCATAGATTTCTAAGCCAAGCTGCTTAGGCCATTGAAACCTGAACAAATTCAGATTCTTTAAACTGATAGCATGTTTCATTGTCGCTGCAAAATCCAAATTATTCTTGGGTCCCCGATCCACTATCTTCTATTTTCGAATGGTCCAAATATCACCACCCGGCGCCGTGTTCGGAAAGTCATCTATCTTCCATCCATTGATAGAAAATGCACGGAACGGTGAGGTATAAAGGGGGATAATCGACGGATTTGTCACAACGGAATCAAAGTGTAATTGGCGATACATATCGACCCTTTTCTGAGGAATTTTTTCTTCGGTGTAAGATTTTATCCATCTAATACCTTCGTTTTCGTTGCGAATATTGAATATTTTCCGATCAACAAAGAAACCTATAGTTTGAAACGCCTCAACCGTTGTTATGTCTGAAGATAAAGGAATCAGATCCGGAGCATCTGGGTCACTGTCTTCTCGTATAAGGTCGTCTACGTTTTTTGATACTGGAACAAATTCTAGAGACTCCGAAAGCGGGACTAAATGCTCTGAAAGAAAATCTTGCCAGAACTTTGTTTGAATGCCGATCTTAATCTTGGTCCCTTGTGGTAGCGAACTAGGGAGCTTGCTTCTGATCTCCTCTACTAAAGAAAAATCTTGACTCCTAAAGGAACCATAGCTACCTGCAGCCAAAAATTCAATGGTTGGTCTCTTGTAAGTCTTCAGCATCTCTCGCTTGTTATTAACATGCTTTTGAATCAGTTTTGATAGTGTCTGACGGAGCTCTTTTGGTAGTTTCATGCCCTTGTTTGTAAACAGCAAAAATCGGGCATTAAGCTCGTCACTGGTATAGTAGCTAGCATCCTTCCCGAAAGTTTCTTTTAAATTTTCAAACTGTTCAGGCGTCATCCTAGGAGATACGCCTATATAGTCAATTTTTCTCTTCTTTAACAATTCAATAGCCTGCTCTATAAAAGGCGTCGAGTTTCTCTTTAGCCTAATGAAGATGACCTCTGCTGGTTGCTGACTTCGATAGCCCCAGTGATTCTTATTCACAGCTAACACAATCCTATCAGCGCTATTTTCTCTAACATGATATCGTCCAGCATAGTTGGCTAAATCTTCGATTTTGCCTGTACGATTATCAACACTTTTTCGAAGAACAATTGAGTAAACGGGGTCAGTAAGATAGTCGACATAGGCTGCACTTGCCGAAGGAAATATCATCTTAAGTTCATGATCATTTATTCTTACAATATTATTACAAACGAGGTTTCCACTCTTGGTGATACATAGAACTTGATCTAGCCTGCCAGGCATGGCGACGCGATCCTTCGACTTAAAAAGCCTTTCTAGACTGAAGATCACATCATCGGAGGTAATTTCATCGCCTTTCGGAGATTTATGACCTTTTCTGATCTTGAAATTAAGTTCGTTGCCATTCCAATAAAATGCTTCTGCGAGACCGGCGACAATTTGTCCATTTGACATATTCCATTCAACTAGCCTCGGGGCTATCGCTGTTACCAGATCGTGAGTTTCTATCGATCGCACTCCAGTAGGATCGATTTTCCATGTTAGGTCCTCTGTAATCACCGTACGGAGTGAGCTCGTGCCTGAAAGCGCCGTGGTCCCTGTCAAAGTCAAAGCAATCAGAACAGAAAATTTAGATAGAATTGCCATAACAAAACCTCTCTAATCTGAAACGAGTCAGCAAAAGATAAAGAATTCAATGATGTCTTTGCTTAATCTTATTCATGTGCTGTGAGGATGAAAGCCTCAAAAAACTCGATTACATTTCGTCTGGTCAATTTTTCGCTAACGATCCCTAATCTACCTTTTTGGTGAAGCAGTCGACTAGCTCAGAGTCACGGAGCTACAAGTCATTCACGGATTTTCTCGCTTTCATCAAGAATAAGATGGGTTAACATGCATTTGTAACTGCGATTCGCTGACTACTGTTCGCTCGGCTTACAACCTTCGCGATCGTGACAATCACGCAGGCAATCGTTGAGATCTTTTCCCACTACGATGTATCCTAAAAAAAAATCAAAAAGCCCAAAAAACTTTCGAGGAAAGCACTCCAGAGTACGTTTTCTTTGTAGATCCAGTTCAGGTTGACTGAATCCTAAAGGTCGCCTTTGCATATATAGGCCCTGATTTAACACAACACTGCGCCGAGATCTTCAGGTGCTACCTGTTTAATTATCATCTTACGTTTTTAGTCGACCTTGACTTGCATATAGAGATTTTTTGTAGCATCTCAAGTAGGGTCTCCCTTTCCTGGGGTAGTTAGCCAGTAAACGCTTACTCGCCCTACCAAAAGTGCGAGTAAAGTGTTAAATTGCTCTGGAAAACTAACTGAGCTAGGAAGGTCCCCTGGCATTTCAGCGATTTTTTCAGGTGTCTTCATTACGCCTCCTGTTCACATCGCATCTGGTTCGACGGTTTCTAGGTAGTTCACCCAAAATGGATACAGAGCTATGAAGTTTATGGTGAGCGACAGCGCTTACTGCTGCTCAAGATTTTTGTACTCAAAGGCCGAGTCGCAATCCAACACCAGTCCCTTTTCTTCGAGCTTACGAAGAAATTCAATGATGTCCTGATCAAGTCCTATGCCGTCTTCAGCTTCTACTGTTGCTTCACATATCTCTTCAATTGGTCGCGGCGGCACGATCTCATCCGGCGTCTCCTGTGCTTCAGTACGTGCAGCGTTGACTGTGAAAATACATGACATTGCAACCTTTACTAGAGTGTCCTTCTCCATGTGAGATCTCCTACAGTTCGAGTTAGGTAGCTTCGAGATATTCATCCACACTTCGCAAGATGAATCCAGGTTCGAGCCAGAACGAATGCGAGCTCTACTCTTCCGGAAGGTGGTTACCATGCAAAGTGGCCGAAAGCAAGATTTTTCGGCCATTATTACTACCTTTTAAAGGTAAATCGTAACTGGCTTATACCGTCCTCTTTTCACCCATTGGAGGCAAAGTATTCGGCATTATGAGGTGCTGTATGCAAAAAATGTTCCGTATCTTAGGCTGCAGGGAAATGCTTTTTTTTCAAAAACAAACCGGATAGTTGCTGATGGTTAATTAGATGTATGGCTTCAGACCAGTGATGATGCTGTAAAGAAGCACCAAAAAGTGAGAAAGCGTTGCTTGTTTCTGAAGAGTCTAAATGACACCTATGGTTCCGCGATCTGCGATACCCAGTGTCAGGGCTCGGTGAAGTGGTTGCGTATTCCGACGGATCTCGGCAGGGTATTCCGATTGATGTCGGCACCCTATTCCGGGGATTTCGACATGGCAATCCGACTTAGTCGGCGCCCTATTCAGGTGGATCTCGGCATAGTATTGTGACGCTGTTAGACAGGCGTTTTGACATTAATATCCCCTCTTACTCCTCGTCTCCATTCACGCCATTATGCTTCTGTTTTTTCCTCTACCAACAAGGAGCAGAGCTGATGGCTACGACGAGGGTATCCATGCGTACGATTCGTGAAGTGTGACGTTTGTGCTGGGGCATGCAGATGTCTCAGGCGAAGGCGGCTGCGGCCTGTGGGCTGGCACGCAGCACAGTAGCCAATTACCTGAACCGAGCGAGAGCCGTAGGCCTTGGCTGGCCACTGGCCGCAGACCTGGACGACAGCCGCCTCGAGTCCTTGCTCTTTCCACCCGTGCCTCCTAGCTCCGAGAGGGCACTCAAAGCCCCCGATTGGCCTGTGATCCATTTTCGTGTCTATAAAAACCTCTTCTACGATAAGCTTTATGATCTTTCGGCGATCTTCAAATGTGTATGATTCGAAGTTCTTGTGCATGGTCTTTAGAAAATCAGATATGTTTCGAATAACGGTAAGCATACTCTTGCTTTCATCTGACTGTTTCTGCAGAAAATCTATCTCTTGAGTAAGCTTAGTACATTTTGAAGCAATTTTTTCAAGCCGAGGCTCGACCTCTACCTTGCTTATAAGACCTGATTGGTAGAGGTCAACTACACGCTCTTTTTCGCACAATGTTCTTTGCAATTGCGCATTCCTTGCATCAATGTCGAATTCATAGCTCGTCGAAGATGTTTGGCGCGCTCGCCTCTCATAATCTTCCAGAACCTTCCTTGGGTCAAGCAATAGCCCTTTAACTGACTCCCAGACTAGATCATCGACGGCTTCAACTCTTACAGGATGGCCTGCACAGACTCTGCCGCCGGGCCAACGATGTCCATCTTGCCCCATGCAACGATAATATAGTCGTTTGTATTTGCTGTTCGAAGCGGGTTTTCCGTAAATCGAGTAGCCGCATGTCTTGCAGCGGAGAAGGCCGCTCAATAGGTATTCATAGCGTTTGTTGTTCCGTGGAGATAGCTTCTGATTCCTTTTCAGCTTGTCTTCCGCTATTTTAAATATTCTTTCATCAATAAGCGCAGGCACAGGAATAGTGATCCAATCGGTCTTCGGACGATCACTGGAGCTTGACATCTCGCTCCTCATAGGTCGTGTACTTTCGATGGCAAGTTTTGTTTTCTTGTTCCGTCTTACGCGAGTGGTTTTTCGGAAAGCTGCTTGACCGCAATATGCAGGGTTTCGCAGCATACCCCAAATTACCGACCTCTCCCAGAAAGTCCGCCCTGTTCGCGTCTTGTACTGCTTCCGAGTGAACTCGCGCGCGATT
>Ga0209985_10004427_pt1 | contig 11342 bp, 8 predicted proteins | sample NOAtaG_FD_187305 | JGI IMG/M metagenome (GOLD analysis project Ga0209985, IMG submission 187305) | Freshwater lake microbial communities from Lake Erie, under a cyanobacterial bloom - NOAA_Erie_Diel6S_1000h metaG (SPAdes) (version 2) | ecosystem: Environmental > Aquatic > Freshwater > Lake ... | reverse complement strand
CGGATGGGCCTCGCGATCGCGCGCGAGACCCAGGGATCCCCCGACCTCCGCGTGGTCGGCGCCATCGACCATGCCGGCAGTCCTGCACAAGGCCGCGACCTCGGCACGCTCGCCGGCGTCGCAGCCTTTGGCGTCACCGTCGGCGCGGACCTCACGGCAGCGCTCGCTGCCCCGCGGACCCGCCCCGATGTGGTCATCGATTTCTCCTCGCCCACGGCCACCGCCGCCAACCTCGCCGCCTGTGCCGCGCAGGGTGTGGCGGTCCTCGTGGGCACGACCGGGCTCGGCGCCGAGGTCGAGGCCGCGGCGGCAGACGCCGCGACGCGCGTGCCGGTGCTCCTCGCGCCCAACACCAGCGTCGGGGTGACTTTGCTCATCGAGCTCGTGCGCGCGGCGGCGCGCGCGTTGCCGGCCGGACACGACATCGAGATCCTTGAAGCCCACCACCGCGCGAAGCGGGACGCGCCCTCGGGCACGGCGCTCGCGCTCGGTCGCGCAGCGGCCGAGGGGCGCGGTGTGGACTTGGACGCCGTGCGCTTGCCCGCCGACCGCGAGGGCCCGCGTGCGGCGGGGGGCATCGGCTTTGCCGTGCTGCGTGGCGGCGACATCGTCGGCGAGCACGAAGTGCGCTTCATCGCGGATGGCGAGGAGGTCTCGCTCGGGCATCGGGCGACCGACCGGTCGATCTTCGCCCGCGGGGCGCTTGAGGCCGCCCGATGGCTCGCGGGCCGGGCGTCCGGGCGCTATTCGATGGTCGATGTAATTGGAATAAAAACAATCAGTTAGAGACTTTTCCGCAGTAATTTCCACGCCGCTCGGATGGCGCTTTTTCGTGTGTTTACCCCCCTTTCGACATGGACAGGAGGGGGGGTGAAAACGTAGTATTTCCTTCTAATCCGATAGCCGGGTTAGTCCCAAGCAAGGCGGGAGGCATTCGCGAGGATGCCTCCCGCTTTGCGCATCCGACACCCGCGTTTGCATCGGGGATCTTTTCGTCGGGGGTCGCCATCGTCGCGACCAGGGAGAGACGCTTGATCGACGCAGTGCTCGCGCTCGCGGATGGTACGACCTTCCGCGGCACCTCCATCGGCGCACCGGGCAGCACCGCCGGAGAGGTCGTCTTCAATACCGCCCTCACCGGCTACCAAGAGATCCTCACCGATCCGTCCTACCTGCGGCAGATCGTCACGCTCACCTATCCGCACATCGGCAACGTCGGCACCAATTCGCTCGACATGGAGTCCCTGCGCGCGCATGCCGCGGGGCTCGTGGTGCGCGACCTGCCGCCGCGGGCCAGCAACTGGCGCATGCAGGAGACGCTGCCCGCGTTCCTGAAGCGCGAGGGCGTGGTCGCGATCGCCGACATCGATACCCGACGCCTGACGCGCATCCTGCGCGAGAAGGGCGCGCAGGCCGGTTGCATCGTCGCCGGCCCGGCTGCTGCCGGCCCGGCCGGCGAGGCCGAAGCGCTCGCGGGGGCGCGGGCCTTCCCGGGCCTCCAGGGCATGGACCTCGCCAAGGTCGCGACCACCCGCGCGCGCTACGAGTGGACGCAGGGCAGCGAGTTCGATCCGCCGCCGCCCGCGGCCGGCCAGAAGCCCTTCCACGTGGTGGCCTTCGATTACGGCATCAAGCACAACATCCTGCGCCTGCTGGTCGATGCGGGCTGCCGCGTCACGGTGCTGCCGGCCGAGACCTCGGCGGAGGAGGCCCTCGCGCTCGCGCCCGAGGGCGTGTTCCTCTCGAACGGTCCCGGCGATCCGGAACCCTGCGACTACGCGATCCGCGCCATCCGCCGCGTCATCGAGGCCAAGGTGCCGGTGTTCGGCATCTGCCTCGGGCACCAGCTGCTCGGCCTCGCGAGCGGCGCCCGCACGGTCAAGATGAAGTTCGGTCACCACGGGGCCAACCATCCCGTGCAGGACCTGCAGACGGGCAGGGTGCTCATCACCTCGCAGAACCACGGCTTCGCCATCGACGAGGCCACGCTGCCCGCGAACCTCGTCGCGACGCACCGCTCGCTGTTCGACGGCACGCTGCAGGGCGTCGCCCGCAGCGACTGCGACGCCTTCAGCTTCCAGGGCCACCCCGAGGCAAGCCCTGGCCCGCACGATGTCCAATACCTGTTCGGACGCTTCACCGCCGCGATGCAGCGGCGCCGGACCCGCTGAGAACGCCGCCGCCATGCCAAAACGCACCGACCTCCACAGCATCCTCATCATCGGCGCCGGCCCGATCGTCATCGGCCAGGCCTGCGAGTTCGACTACTCCGGCGCCCAAGCCTGCAAGGCGCTGCGCGAGGAGGGCTACCGCGTCATCCTCGTGAACTCCAACCCCGCGACCATCATGACGGACCCGGGGATGGCCGACGCCACCTACATCGAGCCGATCAACTGGCGCACCGTGGCGCGCATCATCGAAAAAGAGCGCCCCGACGCGCTGCTGCCGACGATGGGCGGACAGACCGCGCTCAACACCGCGCTCGACCTGGTCCGCGAGGGCGTGCTCGAGCGCTTCCGGGTCGAGCTCATCGGCGCCTCGCGCGAGGCCATCGACATGGCCGAGGACCGCGAGCTCTTCCGCAACGCGATGCGCGAGATCGGCCTCGAATCGGCGCGCTCGGCCGTCGCACGCAGCCTCGAGGAGGCGTTCACCATCCAGGCGCCGCTCGGGTTCCCCTGCGTCATCCGGCCCTCGTTCACGCTCGGCGGCTCGGGCGGCGGCATCGCCTACAACCGCGAGGAGTTCGAGTCGATCGTGGCGCGCGGGCTCGACGCCTCGCCCAAGCACGAAGTGCTCATCGAAGAATCCGTGCTCGGCTGGAAAGAGTTCGAGATGGAGGTGGTGCGCGACCGGGCCGACAACTGCATCATCATCTGCTCGATCGAGAACCTCGACCCGATGGGCGTGCACACCGGCGACTCGATCACCGTCGCGCCGGCGCAGACGCTCACCGACCGCGAATACCAGCGCATGCGCGACGCCTCGATCGCGGTGCTGCGCAAGATCGGCGTCGACACCGGCGGCTCGAACGTGCAGTTCGCCATCGACCCCGCGGACGGCCGCCTGATCGTCATCGAGATGAACCCGCGCGTGTCGCGCTCCTCGGCGCTCGCCTCCAAGGCCACCGGCTTCCCGATCGCCAAGGTCGCGGCCAAGCTCGCGGTCGGCTACACCCTCGATGAGCTGCGCAACGACATCACGGGCGGGGCCACCCCGGCGTCGTTCGAGCCGACCATCGACTACGTGGTCACCAAGATCCCGCGCTTCACGTTCGAGAAGTTCAAGGGCGCCAACGACCGCCTGACGACGCAGATGAAGTCCGTGGGCGAGGTCATGGCGATCGGCCGCACCTTCCAGGAGTCGCTGCAGAAGGCGCTGCGCGGCCTCGAGACCGGACTCGACGGACTCTCTCCCGTGACGGCGTTGCCGCTTGGCGACGAAGCCGCCTCGCGCCTCGCGCAGGACCTGCGCATGCCGGGACCCGACCGCCTGCTGCAGGTCGCCGATGCGCTGCGCGCCGGCTGGACCTTCGATCGCGTGCAGGAACTGTCGCGCATCGATCCCTGGTTCCTCGCGCAGATCTCCGAGCTCATCGATGAGGAAGCGCGCACCGCGGCCGACGGCTTCGCGGCGCTCGATCTGCCGCGGCTGCGCAGCCTCAAGCGCCGCGGGTTCTCCGATTCGCGGCTCGCCCGCCTGGTCGGCTGCAGCGAGGGCGAGCTGCGCGCACGGCGCCACGCGCTCGGCCTGCGTCCGGTCTTCAAGCGCGTCGACACCTGCGCCGCCGAGTTCGCCACCTCCACCGCCTATCTCTACTCGACCTACGAGGAAGAGTGCGAGGCCGCGCCCACGACCCGCCGCAAGATCGCGATCTTGGGCGGCGGCCCGAACCGCATCGGTCAGGGGATCGAGTTCGACTACTGCTGCGTGCATGCCGCGATGGCGCTGCGCGAGGACGGTTTCGAGACCCTCATGATCAACTGCAACCCGGAGACCGTGTCGACCGACTACGACACCTCCGACCGCTTGTACTTCGAGCCGCTCACGCTCGAGGACGTGCTCGAGGTGCTGCACCGCGAGCAGCCTGAGGGCGTGATCGTCCAGTACGGTGGCCAGACGCCGCTCAAGCTCTGCCGCGCCCTCGAGCGCGAGGGCGCGCCCATCATCGGCACCTCGCCCGAGTCCATCGACATCGCCGAGGATCGCGAGCGCTTCCAGCGGTTGGTGCAGCAGCTCGGCCTGCGCCAGCCGGCCAACGCCACGGCCCGCACCGAGGAGCAGGCGCTCGCGCTCGCGCGCGAGGTCGGCTTCCCGCTCGTGGTCCGGCCGTCCTACGTGCTCGGCGGACGCGCCATGGAGATCGTCTTCAACGAGGACGACCTGCGCGCCTACATGACCGACGCCGTGAAGGTCTCCAACGACAGCCCGGTGCTGCTCGACCGCTTCCTCGACGACGCCATCGAGGTCGATGTCGATGCCGTCTGCGACGGCCGCGAGGTGCTGATCGGCGGCATCATGGAGCACGTCGAGCAGGCGGGCGTGCACTCGGGCGACTCCGGTTGCTCGCTGCCGCCCAACAGCCTCTCCGCCGCGCTGCAGGACGAACTGCGTGCACAGACCCGCCAGCTCGCGCTCGCGCTCGGCGTCAAAGGCCTGCTCAACATCCAGTTCGCCATCCAGGGCGGCACGGTGTTCGTGCTCGAGGTCAATCCGCGCGCCTCGCGCACGGCGCCGTTCGTCTCCAAGGCGACGGGCGTGCCGCTCGCCAAGGTCGGCGCGCGCGTGATGACGGGCCGCAGCCTCGCGGACCTCGGCCTGCGCCGCGAACGCGTGCCGCGCTTCTACTCGGTGAAGGAGGCGGTGTTCCCGTTCGTGAAGTTCCCCGAGGCCGACCCGATGCTGGGGCCGGAGATGAAATCGACCGGTGAGGTGATGGGCACCGGCCGCAGTTTCGGCGAGGCGTACGCCAAGGCGCAGGCCGCCTCGGGCGTGACGCTGCCGCGCTCGGGCACCTGCTTCATCAGCGTCCGCGAACGGGACAAGCCGGGCGCGGTGGACCTTGCCCGGCGGCTGGTCGACCGCGGCTTCCAGCTGGTCGCCACCCACGGCACGGCGCGCGCGATCCAGGCCGCGGGCATCGAGTGCAAGGCGGTCAACAAGGTCCACGAAGGGCGCCCGCACTGCGTCGACATGATCAAGAACGGCGAGATCGTCCTCATCGTCAACACGACCGAGGGCAAGCAGGCCGTGCGCGAATCGCACTCGATCCGCCGCGAGGCCGTGCAGCGCCGCGTCACCTATTACACGACGCTTGCGGCGGCGCTCGCCACCTGCGAGGCTCTGGACTCGATCGACGAGGTCGAGGTGAACCGCCTGCAGGACCTGCACCAGGAGGTGTCGGGATGAAGCGCAATCCGATGACGCTGCGCGGCGCCGAGCTGCTGCGCGCGGAGCTCAAGAAACTCAAGTCCGAGGACCGTCCGGCCGTCATCAAGGCGATCGCCGAGGCGCGCAGCCACGGCGATCTCTCCGAGAACGCGGAGTACCACGCCGCGCGCGAGCAGCAGGGCTTCATCGAGGGTCGCATCGCCGAGATCGAGGCCAAGCTCTCCACGGCCGAGGTCATCGACGTCGCCGCGCTCACCCCGGGCGGCAAGGTGGTGTTCGGCGCCACGGTCGAGATCGAGGCCGAGGACGACGGCAAGTGCACCACCTACGCCATCGTCGGCGAGGACGAGGCCGACATCCGGGCCGGCCGCATCGCCTACAACTCGCCGATCGCGCGTGCGCTCATCGGCAAGTCCGAGGGTGATGTGGTGGAGGTCGCGGCGCCGGGTGGCACGCGCGCCTACGAGATCGTCTCGATCCGTTACTGACCGGGCGGCGTCTTCAGCCGGCGGCCGGCAGCACGATCCGCGGCAGGTCGGGGCGGGGCCGGTACAGCACCGCCACATGGCCGATGCGGGTGACGAGCACGCTGCCCGTGCGGGCGGCGAGCGACTCGAGGCCGGCGTCGCGCGCCTCGCGATCCGCCCCCGCAAAGCGGACCTTGATCAGTTCGTGGTCGTGCAGCGCCCGTGCCGCCTCGGCGGCCACGGCGTCGGTCAGGCCGGCGTTGCCGATCTGGACCACGGGTTTGAGGGGATGTGCGAGGCCGCGGAGGTGGCGGCGCTGTCGTTCAGTGAGTTTCACCGCGCCATTGTAGACGCTCGGCCGGCGTCCCGCGTCCCGCGGGCGGCGAACTTTATGTCACCGACGGTGGTCGAAACGGGTGCTGGGAGACCCTCATCGGCTGGCCGGCGGGGGGCGGATGGTGTAATTTCATCCTCTTGCGACACCGTCGGGGCAGGGACTGCGCCGGCCGAGGACATGACATGAACGACCTCATGAAGAACTTCGTGGTTTGGGCCCTCATCGCCGTGGCGGTGCTGGTGCTCTTCAGCCAATTCGTGCCGCGGGCGACCCCGGCCCCCGAGGTCAGCTATTCCACCTTCCTCGACGAGGTCCGCGGCGGCCGCATCGAGACCGTCGTGCTGCAGGGCGACACCATCGCCGGCACCCGCAAGGACTCCTCCAAGTTCGAGCTCTACAACCCGGAGACCGACAACACCGCGTTGATCGGCGCCCTCGAGAAGTCGAACGTCACGGTGATCGGCCGCGCGCCCAAGCAGCCGAACTTCCTCGCGCAGCTCGTGCTGCAGCTCGCCCCGGCACTGCTCCTCATCCTCGTGTTCGCCTGGATGCTGCGCCAGATGCAGGGTGGCGGCGCCGGCGGGCGCGGTGCGATGTCCTTCGGCAAGAGCCGCGCGCGGCTGCTGAGCGAAGACCAGGTCAACGTCACCTTCGCGGACGTCGCGGGCGTCGATGAGGCCAAGACCGAGGTCGGCGAGATCGTCGACTTCCTCAAGGACCCCTCCAAGTTCCAGAAGTTGGGCGGCAAGATCCCGAAGGGCGTGCTGATGGTCGGCAGCCCCGGCACCGGCAAGACATTGCTCGCGCGCGCCATCGCGGGCGAGGCCAAGGTGCCGTTCTTCACCATCTCGGGCTCGGATTTCGTCGAGATGTTCGTCGGCGTCGGCGCCTCGCGCGTGCGCGACATGTTCGAGCAGGCCAAGAAGCACGCGCCCTGCATCATCTTCATCGACGAGATCGACGCGGTCGGTCGGCACCGCGGCGCCGGCCTCGGCGGCGGCCACGACGAGCGCGAGCAGACCCTCAACCAGCTGCTGGTCGAGATGGACGGGTTCGAGGGCAACGAGGGCATCATCGTCATCGCCGCCACCAACCGTCCGGACGTGCTCGACCCGGCGCTGCTGCGCCCGGGCCGCTTCGACCGCCAGGTCGTGGTGCCGTTGCCCGATGTCCGCGGCCGCGAGCAGATCCTCAAGGTCCACATGCGCAAGGTCCCGCTCGGCGACGACGTCAAGCCGGCGCTGATCGCGCGCGGCACGCCGGGCTTCTCCGGCGCCGACCTCGCCAACCTCGTCAACGAGGCCGCGCTGTTCGCGGCCCGCGCCAACAAGCGCATCGTCGGCATGGACGAGTTCGAGCGCGCCAAGGACAAGATCATGATGGGCGCCGAGCGGCGTTCCATGGTCATGTCCGACGAGGAGAAGCGCATGACCGCCTATCACGAGGCCGGCCACGCCATCGTCGGCATCACCGTGCCCGAGCACGACCCCGTCTACAAGGTCACCATCATCCCGCGCGGCCGTGCGCTCGGTGTGACGCAGTTCCTGCCCGAGCAGGACCGTTACTCCATGAGCAAGCGCCGCATCGAGAGCGCCATCGCCACGCTCTTCGGCGGCCGCATCGCCGAGGAGATCATCTTCGGCGCCGACGCGGTCACGACCGGCGCCTCCAACGACATCGAGCGCGCCACCGACCTCGCGCGCAACATGGTCACCAAGTGGGGCCTCTCCGACCGGCTCGGGCCGCTCACGTACTCCGACGAGTCGGGCGAGGTGTTCCTCGGCCGGTCGGTCACCCAGACCAAGCAAGTGTCCGACGAGACCGCGCACGCGATCGACCAGGAAGTCCGCCGGGTCATCGAGAGCAACTACCAGCGCGCCCGCAGCATCCTCGAGACCCACCTCGACAAACTGCACGCCATGGCAGATGCGCTCGTGAAGTACGAGACCATCGACGATGGCCAGATCAAGGACATCATGGCCGGCCGTCCGCCGAGCCCGCCGTCGGGCTGGGACGACTCGGTGCAGAGCGGGACGTCCGGTCCGTCGGGTACCGGGCCGCGTCCGGCGCCTGGCATCGGCCCAGCGGCGGGCGAGGGCAGCGCCGGCTGACCCCCGTGCCGACCCCTGCGGGCCTCGCGCTGCCTGCGGAAACACTCGACCTCCATCAGCCGCTCGTCATGGGCGTGCTCAACGTCACGCCCGATTCTTTCTCGGACGGCGGCCGCCACGCTGCCTTCGAGGATGCCCTGCGCGCCGCCGAGGCCATGCTCGCCGCGGGCGCTGCGTTCATCGATGTCGGCGGGGAATCCACCCGCCCCGGCGCCACGCCGGTCGCACCCGACGAGGAACTGCGGCGCGTGCTGCCGGTGGTGCGTGCGCTCGTCGCGCGCGGCGCGCGGGTCTCGCTCGACAGCAGCAAACCCGAGGTCATCGCCCCCTGTCTCACCGAGGGCGTCGCGCTCGTCAACGATGTCCGGGCGCTGCGCCTGCCGGGCGCCTTGGCGGCGGTCGCCGCCAGCGACGCTGCGGTGTGCCTGATGCACATGCAGGGTGAGCCCGGTTCCATGCAGTCGGATCCGCGTTACGGGGACGTCGTCCTCGAGGTCGCCGCGTTCCTCGATGCCCGCGTCGCGGCCTGCGAGGCGGCCGGCATCGCCCGCGGGCGGCTGGTCCTCGATCCGGGTTTCGGGTTCGGCAAGACGCTGACGCACAACCTCGAACTGTTGCGGGGCCTGCCACGCCTGGCCGCCGCCGGCCTGCCGCTGCTGGCGGGCCTGTCGCGCAAGAGCATGATCGGCGCGCTCACCGGGCGTCCGCCCGGCGAACGCCTGGCCGGTGGCCTCGCGCTCGCGCTCGCCGCAGTGGAGGGCGGAGCGCGTATCATCCGCACCCACGATGTGGCCGAGACGGTCGATGCGCTGAAGGTCTGGGGCGCCTACCGGTCGCAGGCCTCCCGGACCGAGGAGGGTTGAGCGTGGCGAGGAAACATTTCGGCACGGATGGCGTGCGCGGCCGGGTCGGCCATCCGCCGCTCACCGTGGATTTCGTGCTGCGGCTCGCGAGCGCCGCCGCGCGGGCGCTGGCGCCCGAGGGCGGCACCGTGCTCATCGGCAAGGACACGCGGCTCTCGGGCTACATGTTCGAGGCCGCGCTCGAGGCCGGCTTCGTCGCCGCCGGCATGGACGTCATGCTGATCGGCCCGCTGCCGACGCCTGGCATCGCCTACATGACGCGGCATTTCGGCTGCCGCTTCGGCGTCGTCATCAGCGCCTCGCACAACGCCTACGAAGACAACGGCATCAAGTTCTTCGATGCCGAGGGCGGCAAGCTCTCGGATGCCGACGAGGAGCGCATCGAGGCCGAGCTCGAGCGCGACCCGGTCACCCGCGAGTCGAACGCGCTCGGGCGCGTGACCCGCGTCGACAAGACCCGCAAGGCCTACCAGGACTTCTGCATCTCGACGGTGCCGCCCGGCTTCTCGGTGGGCGGCATGAAGATCGTCGTCGATTGCGCGCACGGCGCGGGCTACAAGGTCGCCCCCCGCATCCTCACGGACATCGGCGCCGAGATCGTGCCCATCGGCTGCTCGCCGAACGGCCGCAACATCAACCTCAACTGCGGCGCGACCTCGCCCGAGCTGCTGCAGCTCACGGTCACCGGCGTGCGCGCCCCCGTCGGCATCGCGCTCGATGGCGACGGCGACCGCCTCGTCATGGTCGACCACCTCGGCCGCAAGGTCGACGGTGACCAGCTGCTGTACGTGATCGCGCGCGCCAGACACGCCGCAGGCACCCTCAAGGGCCCGGTCGTCGGCACGCTCATGACCAACTTCGGCCTCGAGCGCGCGTTCGCCGATCTCGGCATCGATTTCCGCCGCGCCGGCGTCGGCGACCGTTACGTGCTCGCCATGCTGCGCGAGACCGGCGGTGTGCTCGGCGGCGAGACCTCCGGCCACCTGCTCACGCTCGACCATGCGACCACCGGCGATGCGATGGTGGCGGCGCTGCAGGTGCTCGCGATCATGCAGCAGTCCGGCCGCATGCTCGCCGAGCTCGTCGCCGACCTGCCGCTGCTGCCGCAAAAACAGGTCGCGGTGAAGGTCGCCCAAAGATTCGACCCCGGCACCCGCCCGGACGTGGTCGCGGTGCGCGAGCGCATCGAGGCGCAGTTGGCGGGGCGCGGCCGCGTCGTGCTGCGCGCCTCCGGCACCGAACCCGTGATCCGCGTCATGGTCGAGGCCGAGGAGCGCGCCGAGGCCGAGGCCGCCGCGCAGGCGCTCGCCAAGGCCGTCCAGGAGTCCGTCGCATGAGCCACACCCGTCGTCGTCTGGTCGCCGGAAATTGGAAGATGCACGGCTCGCGCGCCGCGAACGCCGCGCTGGTGGCCGGGGTCCGCGCCGCGTTGCCGGCGGATGCCGACTGCGTGCTGTGTCCGCCCTTCGTCTACCTGCCGGACGTCGCCGCCGCCGTGGCCGGCTCGCCCATCGGTCTTGGCGCGCAGGACCTCAGCGCCGAGGCGGGGCAGGGGGCTTATACGGGCGAGGTCGGCGGGACGATGCTGCGCGACGTCGGCTGCAGCCATGTCATCGTCGGCCATTCGGAACGCCGGGCCCGCCACGGCGAGACCGACGCCCTGGTCGCCCGCAAGGCGGCTGCGGCGCTGGCCGCGGGGCTCGTGCCCATCGTCTGTGTCGGCGAAACCCTCGAGGAGCGCGACGCCGGCATCACGCCGGCGGTGGTCGGCCGGCAGCTTGCCGCCGTGCTCGATGAGTGCGGGGTCGCCGCCTTCCGGACGGTCATCACCGCCTATGAGCCTGTCTGGGCCATCGGCACGGGCCGGACCGCCTCCCCGGAGCAGGCCCAGGAGATCCACGCGCTCCTCCGTGGCCTCATCGCCTCCCGGGATGCTACAATCGCCGGCTCAGCGAGGCTCCTGTACGGGGGCAGCGTCAAGGCGGGCAACGCGGCGGAGCTCTTCGCCATGCCCGACATCGACGGCGGCCTCATCGGCGGCGCCTCGCTGAAGGTGGATGAATTCGCGGCCATCCTGGTGGCCGCGTCGGCTTGAAGCCGCTCGCCACCCTCGCCAGGGCAGGTCAGGTCTCCAAGGAACATCAATGCTCACCGCGCTCACCATCGTGCAGGT
>Ga0209985_10004424_pt1 | contig 11345 bp, 8 predicted proteins | sample NOAtaG_FD_187305 | JGI IMG/M metagenome (GOLD analysis project Ga0209985, IMG submission 187305) | Freshwater lake microbial communities from Lake Erie, under a cyanobacterial bloom - NOAA_Erie_Diel6S_1000h metaG (SPAdes) (version 2) | ecosystem: Environmental > Aquatic > Freshwater > Lake ... | reverse complement strand
GTTCCAACCTGCTGCTTTCGACACTTCCTGCGAGCCGTTCGTTGCTTCGTTGTAGCTGATCCAACTGAGCGGATGGCAAAGAATCGGATGCTGACGAAACCCCCTTGGAATCGCTCTTTGAAATGGCCGCTGCAACGGGACTAGGCGAGGAACCTTCGTCGGGCGCCGCGACAAAAAGGGAAGGTCGTTCCTGCGAAGATTCCTCGGTCCACCACGAGACTGTCGATTTGCCAGACTCCTCCACTTCCAGAAGGTACTTTTGCGTTCCGCGAACTGGATGGTTCCACTGAACCACCCAAGAACCCTTCCAGGAATTGTCGGGAGTGCTCTCCCACTGGAAACGTTCTCCCTGCACCCAGGTCTCCATCAACTTGGTCTTGCGATCCAGCAGTGGACCATCGGTGATCAAAAGATCGGCGGAGAATCCGCGTGCAATCTGGCCGTGCGTTTTGTCGATACCGAGAAGTTTTGCAGGTATTTTTGTCAGTGCATCGAGCGCCGCCTGGGCGGGCAGTCCATGCTCCATCGCTGTCATGACCCGCGACCGCAACTCCTTAGGATCTTCCAAACCATGGCTGGTCAACGAAAAAGGGACTTGTGCCTGATGAAGGAGAGCTGGGTTTCTGGGTGCCCACTCCCAGTGCATCAGATCTTGAACAGGCACCTGAGAAGCCGATTCGGCGGATGCAACGTTGGGAGCTTTGGGAAAGTCGACTGGCAGCACAATGGGTCTTTGAAGCGATGCGATCTTTTCCAGTAGTCGGTACTCGCGACCCGAACCGCGGAGAATCAGCGGCAATTGGAACTCCCTGGCAAATCGATCGGCCCGCATCGCTTGCTGCTCGTTGGTGGTATCGATCACCACCGGTAGTGCCGATGCTGTCTGGTCCATCAGCGCCTGAAGCGACGCTTGAAAGTCAGGTGCCGCAATCTGTGGACTTGCCGATGCGGTGTCGAGGGCAGATCGGTACCACTGAGCGTCCAGGAGGGTCTGCCGCGCTAACGCTACGGCGCCCATGGGACTGGTAGGATATCCCCCTCCACCTCCAAAGCTGGTTGTCAAACGCAGATGCTGCGCAAAGGTCTCCTTGATCATTCGCTGGCCCGGCTTTCCCGAGGCGGTTGCCACCACGCAACTGGTCCCTTTGATGATCCCCTGCTGAGGTGCGGCCACCAGCGCAGTGATCCCGGCTTGGCGGTATTTCTTCAGACGCTCTTCGTCCCCGGCATACAAGCTGGCAATCGTTCTTTGCGGTGTGATGCGGCGGTTCCAATGCCCAGCAGGAAGTTCGCTTGATTCCACTAGATCCCATTCCGAGTAGGCGTCGATCCATCCCGGATAAATCTCCTTGCCAGGAAACCGAATGACCTCGGTCCCTGGCGGAATCGCGATCGATTGTCCAACCTCCAAGATGCGTCCATCGCGAATCAGAATAATGCCCTTCTCCAAGACTCGACCATCGGAAAGATGGACCTTGTCTGCCTCGAGGGCCACTAAAGGGATTCCGGTCTGGCGGATTCCATCCATCGGTTCGATCGATGTCTGGCCTGCGACGGGTTGTTGCAAGACCAGAATGCAGATGAGGATCAGCCATCGATTGTGGAGGGATCGTTGGAGATGGCGGAGAGATGTTTCCAAAACGCAGCAAACCATCTGGCAGGTGCTCCTGACAAGGGAATCCAGCCTGGAAGTCATCCATCATGCACGGAACGGTGGCATGGTGAAAAACCCTAGGGTCTCTTCCAGGATAGTTGCCACCCCAACCGGGCTCAATGAAAAGCCAAGGGACAAAGGTGAGCGGTTTGCTGGTGAGCATCAGAAAAAAAATCCAGCCGGGATTCCTGTGGATGGCGATTGCTTCACTGCATCCTTTAGGAATCGCTCAGGGAAGGTCTCTGGAGAGCTGGTGTTGTCGTGTCAGTCATTTTCCAACTGGAACCGAACTGCGCAAGTCCTCCGGTGGGCGGTGCCGAACCCCAAAGATCCGGGCGGCTGCCGACGGTCCGATTCCTTTGCCCGTTGATCCAGCATGGCAGCGTGATGTAGGGGTGCAAAGAACTGGACCCACGAATCGAACGGATCACTTGGGAAACGACGATCATTGCCCGAGAACGTAGGCGAAGATCAAAGGAGCCACAATGGTCGCGTCGCTTTGGATCATGTACTTGGGAGTCGCTTTCGCAAGTTTCTTCCAGGTGATCTTCTCATTGGGAACGGCACCGCTGTAGCCACCGTAACTGGTGACCGCATCGCTAATTTGCGCGAAGTAGCCCCACAGACGCGTCTGGTCCTCTTCCATGTCCTGCAAAAGAAGTGGGACGACGCAGATCGCGAAATCGCCGGCGATCCCTCCACCGATCTGGAAAAAGCCGATGGATCGCTTCTGACTGCTGTCGCGATACCAGTGCGCCAGCTTCTCCAGCTGTTCCGTCCCGCTTCGGAGCGCACGATGGGATTGAACGGTGCCATCCATGACGCGCGCGGTGAACATGTTGCCCAGCGTGCTGTCTTCGATACCCGGCGTGAAGATCGGAAGGTTTTTCTCTTTGGCCGCCAGCATCCAACTGTGTTCGGGTGGAATCTGATAGTGCTTCTTCAGATCCTTCTCATCCAACAGCTTGTAGAAGTACTCGTACGGAAAGAGTCCCTTCCCCCCTTTCCCTTCCTCAACCCAATATTTGGTTAATCGGTCCTGCATGTGCATCATCACCGTTTCCGGGATGCAGGTATCGGTGACTCGATTGAATCCACTTTGCAGCAGTTCCACTTCCTCGTCTGCCGACAATGCTCGCCAATTTTCGATGACTCGATAGTCGTTGTGGGCGAAAAGATTGAAGACGTCTTCTTCCAGGTTGGCCGCCGTGCAGCTGATTGCATGGACCTTGTCGTGACGAATCATTTCGGCCAGCGAAATTCCCAGTTCCGCAGTGCTCATAGCACCTGCAAGAGACACCATCATCAGGTTTCCGTCTTCGACAAACTGCTTGTAGCCTTTTGCAGCGGCGAGTGTTTCCCTCGCATTGAAATGACGAAAATGCTTTTCAAGAAAGGCGCTAACCGACATCAAGTCATCTCCCGATCTCAAGTCTGTTTGGGAAACACCCGAAGGTCAATTTCACTGATCTCTAGCCATCGGCATGACGACGTAAATCATGCCATCTTCGGTTCGAAAGAGCGCTGGATCAGATGCCGACTGGATATCCAGTTGGAAGGTCATATCGGGATCCAGCACCCGACAGAAATCAGAGACGTATCGATGATCCATCATCACATGGACCGTTTCTCCCGTGTAGGGAATCGGCAGCTCGATGCGCGACTGCCCCACATCGGCCGTGCGGGACCCTACCACCATCGATCCATGACCGAACTTGAAATCGATCCCACGACTTTCCGGATCGGCAACCACCGCTGCCTGGCGAACGGAGCTGAAAAAGGGACCGACGTTGCTTTCGATGATGATGCTGGAAGTGCGATTGGGAATCACCTGTCGCCAGTTTGGAAAACGCCCCTCAACCAGACATGACTGAATCGTTGCTCTTGGTGTGCGGAGCACCACGTCGTTCGATCGGGCTGCCAGGTGCACCACTTCGTCTTTGTCCCCGATCGATCGTTCCATCAGCGTGAGGGTCTTGGTCGGAATGATGGTCGTTGGACTGGTGGTCTTGTGCCCTTGTACTGGTTTGCAACTACCGATCATCCGAACCAATCGCCGGCCGTCGGTCGCCACGGCGGTGATTTCGTCGCCGGCGATCTCGAAGAGGACGCCACCGAGAGCAAAACGGCTGTTCTCGGTGTCGGTAGCGAAGCTGGTGCGACGTACCATCTCTCGGAAAAGTCGCGCCGGCACTTCGCAATAACTCGATTCCGAAAATTCCGCCACCACCGGGTACTCATCTGGATTGGCGCTTGGAAGATGAAACTCCGAATGCTCCCCTCGCAGAGTGATGCCGCTATCGGTTGTCTCCAGTTCCAGTTGCGAATCATTCAGTTCCCGAAGGATGTTTCCAACGCGGACCACATTGAGCAGACAGGTTCCGGGCACTTGCACATCGACCTGCTCCACCTGGATGCGGATCGAAGATTCCAAATCCGTAGCCGTCAGCAAGACTTCATCGTCCTTGGCTTCCAATTTGATCGAATGAAGGATCTCTTTCGGGCTGCGTGTGGGTGCCACAGAAGCAGCCAACTGGAAGGCGTGATGCAGCTTTTCGCGATTGCAGGAAAGTTTCATGGCGGCCGAACGATGCAAAAGGAACCATAGGCTGGGAAGACCATTCCGAACGAATTCTTTGTTGTATGCCCTTCTAGCTTGCTCCGCTACTCCCATTGATCGCTTTACCTACGGGTCGGGATTCCACCTCTTTCGGATCTCCTATGACTTACTTTCTTTATGAAAATCTTGTAGGAAGTAGGAAGGGGAGCAGGCCAATTGTCGAAAGGTTCTCTGGCCGCTTCGAATCTGCTGGTCGCGAAACGTTTTTCCATGACCGAAAGGGGGTGGGAAAAATGTTGATCGATTGGCGAAAACGTCGTCGCTTTTTGTGTCGAATGTTGGGCAGGTGCTGAAGGAAGGGATCCGCCGACGATCCACCTACCGAAGCATGGCCAGTAAGCGACCAGTTCCTGACAAGAATTCCACCCAAGCGGCGATCTCAGGATGTGTAGGATTCAAGAAAACCTTGCCGATTAGGAAAACTCGGGGGCAATGAAACTCCAGGCTCTTCCTCTCCAAGTCGATCTGGAATCGACCCTTCCAGAGTCGATCTCCCAGTGGGTCCAGATCGCTGATGATCGGATGCAGCAATTCTGGGATAGCTTTTCCAAGAGGCCGATTGAGCAGTACGTGGCCTGCGATTTCGACTATGTCGCCAAGGCGCTTTACGAAATCGATCGTCAGAAGTTATTGGATGGCAACCGGTTCTGCGAATGGGGCTGTGGGTTTGGAATTGTGGCTGGGATCGCCTCCCTCTTGGGCTGGGATGCGGTGGGGATTGAAGCGGAGCCATTTTTGGTTCAGCAGGGAAAGCTGCTGCTGGAACGCCATGGGGTGTCTGCCGAGCTCTATGAAGGCAATTTCCTTCCGCGGCAGGCCAAAAGATGGGTTCCTAACAGCTCCCAACTGGTATCACTCTTTCAACACATCCCGCCAGCCTACGAGGAGATGGGGATGGAGATCGATGATTTTGCCATCATTTTTGCCTATCCCTGGCCTGGGGAGGAGTATTTTTTTCAAGAGGTCTTCCGTCAGGCGGCTCGGGAGGGGGCGCTGTGCCTACTTTTTCGGGGCCCCTACCAGCTGGAACTCTATCGAAAGCTTGGAAGTGGTCCGAGGAATTAGGTTTCACTCCAGCGAGATCACGGGGAATCGATCATTTTCTAGAAAGATCGCGGCGCATTCGAATCAATCGACAGAACGCTAGCGTCCAGCTGGCGAATTGCTTCGGGCCGGAAATTTAAATTGGCTCCCATTTGATTCTCTTCGTCCGGGATGCCGATGTTCTGAGAGCGGCTGTGGTGGATCGCAGCATTCAGGATAAGGGAATGTTCGTATGGTTGTTGGCCCTCCAAGGCGCGGCAAAGCACCCTACTGGTTGCTGATTGTTCCTGCAGTCGCGGGAGTCGCAGCGATTGGTTGGGCGTTTGCAGCACCACAGGAACCAAGGGCTGGCCGCCTTTCACAGGCAGGTGAGGAGGCAGTCCCCAAGCCAGCTCGCCAGGTACGCGACTTTGCGACCCCATCCACACTGGCACCCACTCTGGAAGCCCGTCGTCTGGCCGATCGGAAGACCGACAGCAGCGAATCGCTAGAGCGGATTGCTCGACGAGCTCTGGAAGCGCCATCGATCCCCCTGGAAAATCCGGCTAGCGCGGTCATCGCGTTTGCGGCGCCTCAAATGGACCCGCCAGCTCTTTCGAACCCATCTGTCGCATGGACTCAGGATCTAGGTTTACCCGACGAGGTCCAAGACAACGGGACGGCCGCCAATCTGGTGTCCAACCCCCAAAAACTGAACCCAACTCCAAATTCTGCAATCCCATCCGAAAGTCCACTTTGGGTTGATCCTTCGAGTGGAGCATGGCCCGTACCACAAACCTTGGTGCGGGACCTGGAGCAACTGCGTGAACTTGGAGTCCAGTCTCCTTCCTTGGTTCATTGGGTCGATCAGGTCATCGATCTTCTAAATCAGTGGGGTCGCATCCCGTCGATGGGAGATCCCAACGGTGCACCAATCCTTGCTCAATTGCAGCAAGCACTCCAGTCGATGCCCAATGAGTGGATCGTCGATGCGGACCAGCCAGAGTCGATCCCATTGCGGCAAGCGGCGGCGAGAGCCAACTACGCTCTTGCCCGCCGTTTGGAGATTTGGGATCCCATTTATCGGAATGCGTCTCATTCCTCCGACCATCTGGTGGCGACCACATCCACCGATGCGACGCAGGCGATCGATCGCGCGGAACTGGGAACACTGATAGACGAAGCCAACAAGTCCCTGGCAGCTACTGGGGATCAGGAGGGTTGGCATCGATGGTTCATGATGGACCAGTTGCAAGCGGTCGCCAGCGGCCAGTTATCGGATAGTGAAGTGATCCGCCAGATCAGCAAGCGGCTGAAAGATCGTTCCCGTTCCGCAGCCATTCAGGGACCGCAGAAGCAGCTTCTGGCTAATCCGTCTGTCGCCAACCTTCTTTCGCAGGTGGCACGATGGTCGACCGAGCCGGTCGACTATCGCCAGTTGATCGAGACGTTGGAGGTGATCGAACGGGATTCGACGCATCGCTACCGAAGCGTGCTAGCGCAGCAACTGGATTCTTTGCGAGATGCGGAACAGACCTTGCCGAGAGAAATCGCGCAGTCGCTAGACAAGCATTACCGCAATGCCAACCTACGGGTCTCCGTCAGCCAGGCTATGCTGCAGCGATTCGTCCCCGAAAATCCTCCGATGGAACGCCCTGTCAGGCAACGTCTGCTGGGGGCTGATACTTCAGGAGCCAGCCGCATCGCCACCAAGCTGAAGGTGCTTTTGCGTCCAGCCAAAGAGGCGTGGCAATTGGATCTGCAATTGGTGGGGAACGTCGTTTCCGATACCTCCAGCCGTCGTCCCAGCGCAACCTTCTACAACAACTCCGAAGCGATTGTAGACGCTCAGCGAAAGATTCGAATCGATGCAGAAGGGGTGCGAGTCAGCGGGTCGGAAGCGACTGTCGATAGTGAGGAGCAATTGCGAGGGTTCGAAACCTCCTTCGATTCCATTCCACTGTTTGGAAATCTCTACCGCTCCTTCATGCTGGATCAATTCGATTCCCGTCGACCGATCGCGCAAAGGATCATGCGCAGGACGATCGCATCCCAGACGGACAGCGAGTTCGATCGGGTTTTGGGGGAACGGATCGAGCGAGCGGAGACTCTTCTGCGCGGCAAGTGGATGACTCCGACGCAAAACCTGAATCTCAACACCGACGTCGTTTCCCTGGAGACCACCGAAAACCGATTGATCGGACGTCTGCGTGTTGCATCGTCACAGCAACTTGCGGCCTTCACGCCCAGGCCGATGGCTCCCAGCGATGCATTGGTCAGCATGCAGCTTCACGAGTCGGCGATGAACAACGCCCTGGAAGGTCTTGGGCTTACTGGGAAAACCTGGAAGCTGGAAGATCTTGGGGCGCATTTGGCCAAGCTGTTCCAGCAGGAGGACTGGATCCCTCCGGAGGACATGCCCAAGGATGTGGAAGTCCGATTCACTTCGCAAAGGCCGATGACCGTTCAATTCGTCGATGGCCAGTTGCAGGCAACGATGCGATTCAGTGAGCTGAAGCAGGGGAATCGGCTTCGGATCGAGAACTTTTTGATCCGTGTCGCCTACAAACCTCAAATTCGAGGTCTTGGTCTGACGTTGGAGCGGGACAGCACAATCAGTGTGGACGGACCGCGAATCGGGATGCGAGACCGGTTGCCGCTACGCGTGATTTTTGAAAGGGCCTTTGCTGATCGCGAGCGATTCGAATTGATTCCCGAATCTTCTGGGTCCGACAAACGGATGGTCGATCTGGCGGTGTCTCAGTGCGAAGTTCGCGACGGATGGCTTGCGATGGCTATCAGCCCCAAACGCTCGCCCCATGTCTCTTGGCTGCAGACGCACTTCCCGATTCTGCATCGGTAGCATCCAGCGAGACCGATGATGTTCACCGACCATCCTAGAACGAATCGGGACTTGTGCTAGCCCGCGTGGTCTGCGGATCCGCAGGAGCGATTGGTTCGCTGGCTTTTGGATCTCTCGGAGGCACTGAGCCACGGAGCAAGACCTTCTACAGCTCAATGCCATCCGCGAAATGTTTGCCCAAGAGCAGAGCGAGCCAAACTGAGAAAAAGGCTCTTCCCGCATTCGGCTCTTCAGGAATGATTGCAGAAGGGAACGGTTGCATCGATCCCAAGGCGATTCAACTTCAATCGGTCTCGCGGATTGGTTCAGCCCCCGCCTTTGTCGCAAGAGCTCGATAGGTTGACTCGTCGATGTTGTTATTGAGGATGCGGGTGGAACCGTCTCCCATGACGAAGTGCGCTCCGATGACGTGGTAGCTGCCGAAGTCCTCGAAATGCCCCGCAGGATGATTGGGCGGGTGGTCGGTCGTTCCGACGATTCTCGCTTCTGCTTCGGCCGCTTCTGGAATCACTCCATGCCAGATGGTGCCTCCCAATCGCGTCGATCGCTCCCCGACCATCAGCGTGTTGGAAAGTCCGTCGCTGACATCGCGGAATCGGACGCGACTGTTGCCGTGGAACATCCCGTCGGAGACATAGGGGTCGGCTTCGATTTCCCGGGTGCCAAAAACAGCGGAGTAATTGCTTTTGGAAATCTTGAACAGGGGTGTGCCATGATCGATGCCAGTCGAGAAGGCGCGGAGGTGATGGCCATGGCCCGAACCTTCACCGATCATGAAGGGGTTGCCACCGACATCAGAAGGACATAGGAAGATCGGGATGACGTGAAGCCGAACGGCTTCGTGTTTATCGTCTTCGATAGGAAGATTCTGGTCGATCTGATTGAGGATGTTGTTCTGTTCGATGAATGGCAGGAGAGCCACCGACCAACCCCAGCCAGGCTCCCCGCTACGATCGGGTGAAATCCAGCCGCTGGGCAGCCGCTGAAATGTCGACTCATACTGCTGCAGCGCCAGCCCGATTTGTCGCAGATGATTCATGCACTGCGTGCGGCGAGAGGCTTCTCGGGCAGACTGGACTGCTGGGAGAAGCAACCCCACCAGCACGCCGATGATGGCGATCACCACCAACAATTCCACCAGCGTAAAGCCTTGCTTGCGAGTCATTTGGGGCACCATGGAGAAGATTTTTTTGGAGGCGGAATAAGTCAACCGACAAGAGCATGTTCAGGGGAGATTGGGGGATTTTGCTGGTGGTGTGCCGTTTCTAGCGGGCCAACCCATTTCCTCCCGCAGGCTTCCGATCATTTCGCCTCCAGCTCCTAGTGTTGGATCACAAAATCCTGCTTCGCAGTTCCCGAAAATCGAGTCTTTTGCTGATTTCTCCGAGGGGTTCGTCGAAATCGAAGGTGGTTTCGATCCAAGTCCAGCCCAGCGTGCCGCAGCGGGGCCGATCACTGCCAGCGACCAGATTGCCAGGATGGCCAGCGAAGTGCGCCAAGGATGGGTCACGGAAGAAACTCCCTAATCGTTTATCTTATGCATCTGCATTCCTAATCATGTTAGGTCGTGTCCTTTCCATTCGTCAATCGGAATCGGTGCGTCACGATCGTACTTTTCAGGAAATGACTGGGGTTGGCCTGGGCAAAGCCCCGATCCGTAACCAGAATTGGCGCTGCCCAGAGACCGACAGGTGGGGGATTTTCCCGGAGTGAAAGATTCGTCATGAACGATGCTGTCCCAGCCACCGAATCCGCGCCGCTTCTCCTGCTGGCCTGCTACAGCGTGGCGATCAGTGCGGCTGCCTTGCTGGGGGGCTGGTTGCCATCCTTGATCCGGTTCACCCATGTGCGGATGCAGGTGATCATCAGCTACGTCGGTGGATTGATGCTAGGTATTGCGGTCTTTCATCTGCTGCCCCACGCTCTGGTGGAGATAGGTCCCCAGCGGATCGATGAGATCTCCTGGGCGATGATGATCGGGATGATGGTGATGTTTTTCCTCCTGCGGGCCTTCCATTTCCACCATCATGGAGAAGGGGATTTCGCTGAAGCGTCGCTGGGTGAACCGCACGGGCATAAATGCCATGGAGACCATCACCAGCACGATGAGCACCAACATGCGGCAGACCATCGACACGAAACCAAGACCGCATCCCCTTGCAGCCATCAAGACCAGTGTGATCTGGGGCAGATCTGCAGGGAGAAAAGTGGAGATTTGGGTAACGACCAAGCTGCTGGGGTGGGAAAGGGGTCATCAAGCGGTGGGCAATGGAACTGGTTGGGAGTGCTCACCGGTCTGGGGTTTCATACCCTGCTGGATGGTGTGGCGCTGGCAGCGGCGGTGGAGTCAGATTTTCACGGGGAGCCGGGTTGGTCGCTGTGGGGTGTGGGTGTCTTCCTCGCCATCCTGCTTCACAAACCACTGGATGCCATCTCCATCGCTTCGTTGATGCGTTCAGCAGGTTGGTCGTCGTCGTCCAGATTTCTGGTCATCTTCGGTTTCTCGCTGATGATCCCTTTGGGGATCCTGCTGGCAAATCTAGGGTGGCTGGGTGCCGGCCAGAAACATGGTTCGATGGTTGCCTGGGGACTTGGATTCTCCGCTGGAGTTTTTTTCTGCATTGCACTCTCGGATCTACTGCCCGAAATGGAGTTCCATTCGCACAACCGCATCCGGCTTACGATCGCGCTAATTCTTGGAATCGCGACAGCCGTCGGGATTGGGTATCTGGAGCCCAAGCATGCGCACGCGCCACGTGAGGCGGGGCAGTCGCATCCCCACGACGAGGATGGCCACAATCACTCGCACTGATACCGCGAGGATTGCTCTTCCGATCTGGCTTGCCGGAAAGAGCACCGTTCGCTTAAACTAACGGCGCTTACCAACTTCTTTTCCCTGAGGCGGGCATGAGGATGGACAGCGTCCATGCAATCACAGTCTTCCTCCGAGGCGTTGGTCGATACGGCGGCGCGGCCATCGTTCGATCGGTATGAACTGGACGGCTTCTACGACGAAGCTGTCGACCCAAGCCAACAATTTCGTCCATCTTCTGCGCTGCTGTTGCAACGTGTCGAGGAGCTGCCACCTGGGGAACTGCTGCGAAGGCAGCAGGCAGCCGAGCAGCTTCTATTCAGGATGGGGATCACCTTCAATGTCTACGGTGATTCCCAAGGTGCCGAGAAGA
>Ga0209985_10004422_pt1 | contig 11350 bp, 8 predicted proteins | sample NOAtaG_FD_187305 | JGI IMG/M metagenome (GOLD analysis project Ga0209985, IMG submission 187305) | Freshwater lake microbial communities from Lake Erie, under a cyanobacterial bloom - NOAA_Erie_Diel6S_1000h metaG (SPAdes) (version 2) | ecosystem: Environmental > Aquatic > Freshwater > Lake ... | reverse complement strand
CGGCGCGCACGTCCACTTCGTCGGGATCGGCGGGTCCGGCATGAGCGGCCTCGCGATCATGCTGAAGCGACGCGGCGCCGTCGTCACCGGCTCCGACCAGTCGGACGGCGAGGCGATCGATCGCCTCGACGAAGCGGGCATCTCGGTGCGGCTCGGCGCTGCGATGCGTTCGCTGCCCGAAGGAACCGAACTCGTCGTCGCATCGGCCGCGATCAAGGGCGACCATCCCGAACTGCTGGCCGCCAACGACAAGGGCGTCGACTGGATCTCATATGCGGAAGCGCTTGGTCTGACGCAGCGCGGCACCACCGCCGTCTCGATCGCCGGCACGCACGGGAAGAGCACGACCACGGCAATGACCTCGTGGGTCGGCGTCCGCTGCGGCCTCGACCCGAGCGTGATCGTCGGCGCAACCTGCGATCAGATCGGCGGAGGCTCGCGCTCTGGCGCGCACACGATCCCGACCGGCACGCAGCACGGCCGCCCGGGCGTCCTCGTGTGCGAGGCATGCGAGTACAACCGCTCGTTCCATCACCACCGCCCCGTCATCGGCCTCATCAACAACATCGAGGAAGACCACCTCGACTACTACAAGTCGCTCGACGAGATCATCGGGAGCTTCCACGACTTCGCCCGCATTCTTCCCCCTGCCGCGCAGGGCGGCAAGCTCCTCATCGCAGAGGACGGCGCGCACCGCCGCGAGGTGACAGCGGGCCTCGACTGCGAGGTCGCGACGTTCGGCTTCTCGCCCGAGGCCGACTACCAGGTCGTCTACGACGCGCCCGTGCACCGAGTCGGAGTCCTCTGGCGCGGACACTGGATCGCCCAGTGGACGAATCGCATGCCCGGCCCGCACAATGCGCTCAACAGCGCCGCCGCCGGCATCATCAACAACTGGCTCGGCGCCGACTGGGACAACATCGCAGAGGCGCTCGCCGAGTTCCGCGGCCTCGATCGGCGCAGCCAGCGACTCGGCTCGCGCACCCTTCCTGGCGGCCGCCGCGTCGAGGTGTTCGACGACTACGGCCACCATCCGACCGAGTGCGAGAAGACGCTCAAAGCGCTCCAGACCGCCCACGCGCCGCGCCGTCTCGTCTGCGTGTTCCAGCCGCACCAGCACAGCCGAACCCGCTTCCTCCTCGATCAGTTCGCCTCGAGCTTCTCCGCCGCAGACGAGGTGCTCGTGCCGCAGATCTACTTCGTGCGCGACAGCGAGGCTGAGAAGACCCGTGTTTCCGCGCAGGATCTTGTCGAACGCCTCCAGGCGAAGGGCAAGCCCGCCCTGCACCTGCCGACCTTCGATCAGATCGTCGAGTATCTCGAGGAGAACGCGCAGGACGGCGACCTGATCGTGACGATGGGCGCCGGACCGGTGAACACCGTGGCGCATCAGTTCCTCGCGCGCGACGCCCACGGGGGCGGCCGCGACGCTGGCAGCGCGAACCGCTCGGCCGGGGCGGTGGCATGACCGTGGCCAGTCCGTCGAGCCTCTACTCAGACCTCGATGTCGAGGCGCATCTTGACGAGCCGCTCGGGCCGCGCACCTGGTACGGCGTCGGCGGGCGGGCCGATCTTCTGCTTCGTCCGCGCTCGATCGACGCACTCGCGACGCTTGTCCGCCGCTGCCGTCGCGACGACGTCCCTCTCCGCGTGCTCGGCTCGGGCGCAAACCTCCTCGTCGACGACGAGGGCGTCGACGGCGTGGTGGTGCTGCTCGACCAGCCCTTCTTCCGCAACGTCGAGTTCAACGTCGACGGACGCGTCGAGCGCATGCGCGTCTTCGGTGGCGCGCAACTCGAACCGCTCATCCACAAGTGCTCACGCGAGGGCCTCAAGGGCATCGAGCAGATGTCTGGAATCCCAGCGACGCTCGGCGGCGCCGTGCGCATGAACGCCGGCGGAAAGTTCGGCGCGATCGGCGATGTCGTCGACGCCGTCGCCATGATCGGCACCGACGGCGAACTCCGCGTGTTCCCGGCGGAACAGATCGCGTTCGGCTACCGCCAGACGACGCTGCCACCCGGCATCATCGTGTGGGCTTCGCTGCGAATGCAGCAGGACGACCCCGTCGCTTGCCGTCATCGCGTCATGGAGATCTTCAAGTACAAGAAGAGCACGCAGCCGATGGGCGCATCGAGCGCCGGATGCATGTTCCGGAACCCGCTGCTGGCGGACGGCCGCCGCGAAAGCGCTGGAAAGCTCATCGATCAGGCCGGCCTCAAGGGCTTGCGCATCGGAAGCGCCATCGTGAGTCCGACGCACGGGAACTTCCTTGCGTTCGACCGAGCAACCGCCGGCACGCTCGCCCGAACGGATGACATGCGCGCACTTGTTGAGAAAGTACAGCGCGAAGTGCATGCGAGATTCAGCGTGGAGCTGGCCACTGAGGTAGTACAGTGGCGACGAGGCGAGTGGAAGACGGAAGGACACTGAGCGACGGGCAATAGGCCGAGATCGAGTCGAGATCGTGTCGAGATCGTGTCGAGATCGGATCGATGGGGTAAAGACCGTGTGACGAGGGGATTGGTTGATTGACGTCCACGTCGATTGATCAGTGCGGTTGGTGTATCGTCTTCACGCCGTCTCATCGCCCTCCCGAGGAGCCTCCCGATGTCGAGTTCCGCTGAAATCAATAGGCCGCGTCACACGCTCCGCACCGGTGGTCATCACACGCGGGTGCTCGTCCTGATGGGCGGACCAGACGCCGAGCGCGACGTCAGCATCATGTCGGGCACCGAGGTCGCTCGCGCGCTGCGGCAGCACGGCTTGTTTGACGTGAAGGACCTCGTGGTCGATCGCATCACGAAGGAAGAAATCCTGTCGCACCACCCGGAGGTGATCTACCCGATCGTCCACGGTCCGTGGGGCGAAGGTGGCCCCCTGCAGGAGATCCTCGAGGACCTGCATCTCTCGGACGGCATCCCCTACATCGGCCCAAAGCCGAGGCCGGCGGCGACCGCGATGAACAAGCTCGCGACCAAGATGCACGCCGTCAGGCTCGACATCCGGACGCCGAAGGCCCGCGAGGTACGCCGGCGCGAGGCGCTCGACATCGTGCCGCCGCTTGTCCTCAAGCCCTCGAACGACGGCTCAAGCGTCGACCTGCGGATCTGCCGCACCGAGATCGAGGCCGTTCGCGCCAGGGCCGAACTCGAGCCGCGCCGCGAACTGCTCATGGCCGAGGAGTACATCGAAGGCCGCGAGATGACCGTCGGCATCGTGAACGGTCGCGTGCTCCCCATCATCGAGATCAAGCCGAAGACCGCGTTCTACGACTATCAGGCGAAGTACTTCCGCGACGACACCCAGTACGTCGTCGACCCGGAACTCCCCGAGGCTGTTAAGAGAGAAATGGTCGACGCGACGGCCGGGATCTACTCAGCGCTCCATTTGCGCGACATTGCCCGCGCTGACTTCATGGTGAACGACGCCGGCGCCTGGTTCCTCGAGATCAACACGGCCCCGGGCATGACGACCCACTCGCTTGTCCCCATGGCCGCGCGCCACATCGGGATCGAGATGCCCGAGCTCTGCGCCAGCGTGGTCCGGGCCGCACTCTCGCGCGACGACGACCCAAACCCCACGATCAAAGTCGTCACCCCGGAAACCTGAGAAGTTCCGGAGCGCTCCGCGCCGATCAACGGAACACGGGACTTTCGGTAGAGTCCCGCCAGGCGGGCCGTCGCTCCAGTGGCCTGCACATCGATTCCAAGGAGGCCATGGATGGCCCGTTCATCGCGAAAAAAGTCTTCGTCTCTCGCCGACCGCTTCGACGCCTTCCGGGCCTCCCTTCGCGCTGGCGCGGACCGCGCGTCGCTCGTCATCTGCGGGCTCGTGCTGCTCGGTTGTGTGGCGCTGCTTGCGTGGGGCGTTCCGCGCCTCCGCGCGCGCCTCGATGCCCAGGCGCTTGCGTCGGGCAACACCTCCGAGGTGAACTTCAGCAACGCTCCCGCGTGGTTCGACGCGCGCCGCCGGGCCGAGGTTTCCGAGAAGGTCTCGATGGCCGTCGGCTATGGCTCGGTGCTCGACCCGCATCGGCTTGCCAAGGCGAAGGCCGCGCTCACGACGACTGGCTGGTTCAAGTCGGTCGAGCAAGTCCGCTTGGCCGACGACGGCGGTTTCCTTGTCGAGGCCACCTTCGTGCGCCCGTTTGCCGTCGTTCGCCACGGCGAGTTCGACTTCCTCGTCGACGACCAGGGCTGCCTCCTTCCCATGCAGTGGACGGCTGGGCACCGCCCCGCCGAGCCGCACTACATCGCGATCGTCGGGACAAGCGAGCCGAACCGGGGCGAATTCGGCACGCCGTGGCCCGGGGCTGATCTCGCTGCTGGGCTCGAACTTGCGAAGACCCTGCTCGACCGTCCGTGGCGAACGGAAGTCGCCGCAATCGACGTCTCGTCGTTTCGTCACGACGCGACGCTGACGCTCATCACCAGGAACGACGGTCGCGTGCTCTGGGGCCGTGCCCCCGGCGATCGCTCGGTCGCGGAAGTGACCCCCGACTCGAAGCTCAGCACGCTCGACCACCTCTACGCGACGAGCGGCCGCATCGACAGCGGCGGCGGTCGTATCATCGACGTGCGCGGCGATCTCGTGACCGTCCGCGGGACGGCGAGCGCCGAAGCGCAGTAGGATTTTCATCGGTCTTTCGGGTGTGTCGCATGGGCGCCGGGTTCCAAATGCCGGGGCCGCACGTGCGCGTTGCATCCACGCCGGCGGCTGCGGCGATGCGACTGCGCATGCGCCCGACACCGCGTGTCGCCGCGTGAGAACGCCATGACGACCACGAATTGACAACCACGAATTGACGACCACGAATTGACGACCACGAATTGACGACCACGAATTGACGACCACGAATTGACGACCACGAATTGACGACCACGAATTGACGACCACGAATTGACGGCCACGAATTGATGACCACGCAATGATGACCACGGAATGATGACCACGGACTCCGATCAACCGAACGAACCAGGCGACGCAGCGCGCCTGTTGTCGCACGGTGGCGGCGAGTCGGTGGCACCGGCAGCGTCCGCGGCTGAAGAGGACACGTTGCCTCCGATGCGGCCGCTCTTCGTTCCCCGCGGCCTTGTGATGATCGCCGCGATCTGGGTGTTCCTCAGTTGGGTGCTCCTCTTCGGACTCCGCCCGCCGATCCAACCGCAAGCCGCAAGCTACGGTCCCACGCTTGAGCTGCTCTTCATCTCGATCGGCGTCGGCGTCGCGATCGGCTGGCCCCTCTTGCGCCTCTCGGCGCGTCCTTCGCGTGCGCCCATCGGACAAGCGCTCTTCGATGGAATGGCGCTCATCCTCCTCATGCAGGTCGTCATCTGGCCGCTGCGGCTCGTCAGCAACTGGACGATTCCAAGGATGTGGCTGATCATGGCATCGCTTGGCGCTGCGATCGCCATCACTGGCGCACTGCTTGCCGCGATCCAAGGCTCGACCAATCGCGCCGCACGCACGCGCGCCATGGCGCTGGCGGTTGCGATTGCGCTTGCCCCCCTTGGCGTGCGTCTCGTCGGAGAGCTGGCGTCGCCGAGCGGTTCGCCCATCTTCGATGTCAGCCCAAGCAGCGCGTCGACCGACGCCACCAATCTACAGACGCCGCCACCCGCGTGGACTGGGCTCGTCGAGCAACTCGCGCCGCTGAGCGGCCCCGTACTTCTTGGTCGCGCAAGCGCCCCCATGCCGCTTGATCCAAGCGACCGGGAGTGGTCCGTGCTGCGTCGGGCGGGGCTGATCATCCTCTGCGGCTGGGTCGCGGCCGTGCTTCTCGCAGCCCGGTTGCGCCGCGCCGCCATTCGACCGCAAGGGCCCGTTCGGCTATCCTGAGCGCGTCTGACGCGGGAGGTTTCTCCCGCGTCGCTTGTTTCGCGCACAAGGCGTCTTTCGAGGCGCTTGAGGAACCGTCGTCATGGATTTCATCACCGCTGAAGAGAAGACCATGCTCACGGAGAAGCTCACCGAGCTCCGTGCGATGGACAAGATGCTGATCCAGCGCATTGCGGAGGCGCGGGCGCTCGGCGACCTGCGCGAGAACGCCGAGTACCACGCCTCGCGCGAGGACAAGGCGATGAACGACGCCAAGATCAAGGAGATCGAGGAGCGCCTCGCCCGCGCGCAGGTCACCGATTCCTCCACGCTCCCCGTAGACATGGTCTTCATCGGCGCGACCGTTCGTCTGCGCGACGACGACCGCGGCGACGACGACCTCTATCGGCTCGTCGGGCAGGCCACGGGACGCTTCGACCTCGAGTACATCGAGGTCACCACGACGAGCCCGATGGGAGTCGCCCTGATGAAGGCGCGCGTCGGCGAGTCGATTCGCGTCGACCTGCCGCGTGGCGCGAAGCGCTTCACCATCATCGAGATCGTGCTGTAGCGCCCTTCGCGCGGTCGACCACCACGCGCTGGCCCGCCGCGATGCCCTCCATCGTCACGACCTCGCCGTCGGCGAATCGCACCGTCACCGTCAGCGGCCCGCTCGCCTTTGGAACACCAAAGTGCACCTCCGGCGCGCTGTTCGATTGGAATGGCCCGCCGGCCGGCAACCAGCGGCGCTGGACGACGTCGCCAGCCTTTACCTCGATCATGGCGCCGACCGCGTGGCGATTGCCGATGCTTCGGCCCGCAGCGTCTCGGCGCGTGTCGCGCGGCACGACGACCAGCCAATCTGCGCCCGTAGCGTGGTCGTTGCGAATCACGCGGAGCGGCTCGTTCAACCCCGCGATGACCACGTCGATGTCGCCGTCGAGGTCGAAGTCGGCAAACGCGGCGGTGCGATCGACGCGGGGCTCGAGCTTCCACGCGCCCGCCTCCGCCAGCGCATGGAAGCGCGCGCCGCGACGCTCCATCAAGAGCGGCCGCTGCGCGTAGTCCGAGTCCATCGTGGCGCGCGTCGCCTGCGGATAGACGTGACCATTCACGACCAGCAGATCCTCGTCGCCGTCGTGGTCGAAGTCAAAGAAGCCGGCGCCCCAGCCGACGTACGGGCGGCTCGGCGCGCCGACGCCGAACTGATTCGTGCGGTCGTCGAAGCTGCGCCCGTCGAGGTTGAGGTGCAGCGTGTTCGTGTCGCTCGAGAAGTTTGTGGTGAAGACATCCGGTCGCCCGTTGCCGTCGACGTCGGCAACCGCGACGCCCATCGTCGCCTGCTCGAGTCCCTCGCCGTTCACGGCGATGCCGGAGCGAAGCCCATCGTCGCGAAACCGCCACGGAGACTCTTGCACGAAGAGGTTGTTCGGCTGCGAATCGTTGCCGACGTAGATGTCGGGCTTGCCGTCGCCCGTGAAGTCGAGAATCGAAAGATTGAGGCCGTAGCCAGGCTTCACAGCTGCGATTCCCGAGTCGGCGCTCCGGTCGATGAAGGTGCCGTCGCCTTTGTTTTCATAGAGCGAATCCGCCGCCGCCGCGTATCCGCGCGGGCCTGCGATGACCGAAATGCCCTTGAAGATCGACGCCGGCAGCGGCTTCGCCGGATCGAAGTCGAGGTAGTTGCAGACGTAGAGGTCGAGGTCGCCGTCAAGGTCGATGTCGGCGAACGCAGCGCTCGTTCCCCAGCGGGGATCGCCAACGCCCGCTTTCGCCGTGATGTCCTCGAAGGTGCCGTCGCCTCGGTTGCGAAGCAGGACATCGGGGCCGAAGCAGGCGATGAAGATGTCGTCGTGGCCGTCGCCGTCGACGTCGCCCACGGTCGCGCCGAAACTCCAGCGGCGATGCGCGATGCCGCTCGCGGCCGTCACGTCGGTGAAGCGCATCGCGCCGTCGTTGCGGAAGAGCCGTGCGCCAGGCCCGCGCTCTGGGTCCGAAAGCGTCGCGCCATTTGGAACGAAGAGATCGAGGTCGCCGTCCGCATCGAAGTCGATGAGCGCGAGGCCGCCACCCTTCACCTCGAGCACCACCGCCGACGGACTCGTCCCGCTCGTCGGCGTGAAGTCGAGGCCGGACGCGGCCGTGACGTCTGTGAAGCGGATCGACGACGGCGAAGATGATGCCGAGGATGATGACGAGGATGATGCCGAGGATGTCGTCGATGTCGGGGCGGCCGGCGGCTCGGCCCGCGCGATGCCCACACACACGGCGAACGCGAGCAGAACAGCGCACAGACGTACCGCTGTGGAAGTGAACGCGTTCACGGCCCCATCTCCGGCCTCGTCTCCGGCCCCATCTCCGGCCTCGTCTCCGGCTTCGTCTCCGGCTTCGTCTCCGGCTTCGTGTCGGGCTTGCCATCCGGCTGCTTCTGCGCCGATGCAGGCTGCTCCTCGCCCTGCTTTCGCCCGAGCGCCTGCAGAATCCGCTCCGCATTCGCACGGGCGGCATCGGCCGCCGCCGTCTTCCCCAAGCGGTCGCGCACGCGCGCCAGCTTCGACCACGTCTCGTGCTGCACCGGACTCGCCTGCACGGAGCGCTCGAGAAGCGCCTCCGCCTTCTCGACCTCGCCGCGGCGCAGCGCCACATCCGACTTCCGCGTCAGCACCTTCGCCTCGTTCGCCTTCTTCGGTTCGCGCTCTCGGCTGAAGTTCGCAAGCGCCGCGTCGAACAACTTGTCGGCGTCGTCGAGGCGATCTTCCGCAAGCGCAATCAGGCCAAGCCCGAACGTGCTGTCGGGCTCGTCGGGCACCTGCGTCAGGTGCTGCTCGAAGGCCTTGCGCGCAGCGTCGAGGTCGCCGATGTGGTAGCAGCACCAGCCGAGGAAGTGGGCCGCGTGCTTCCGCTCGGGAAACGGCTGGCTCGAGTCGCGCGCACGCTCGAGAAATCCGCGTGCCTCTTCGTAGCGCTTCGACTTCGACAACGCGATGCCCAGGATGGCAGCGGCGCGGTCGACTCCGGGGCTCTCGACCAGCACGGCGCGCGCCGCGATCACAGCCGGCTCGAATGCGCCGCGCGAGAGCATGGTCACCGCGGTGTCGAGGCGCGGGTCATCGGGAAACGACGCCACCACCTCTTCGCGGACAGTGCCCGGTGGCGTCGCCTCAGGATCGGCGGGCTTCACCTGGGCGGCCGAGACCGGCGCGAACATCATGCAGCTCGCGGCGCAGAGCGTCGACGTCACGAACTGGGCACGGCGTCGATTGGCGCAGGGCATCTTGCCACTATAAGACCCCTGCTGGCGCCCCCCTCGCGGGTTCGCGAAGGTTCCGACGTCCAGCCGCGACCCGCTCGATGCCGGCCGCCCGGGACGAATCCCGTCCGAGACCCTTCCGCGAACGCCGAAAGTTTGCCATTCCATCTGAATGTCGACCTTCCCTCTTCCGTTGGGGCGATCGGTGGATAACTTGAATCAAGGGTGAGGTTTGCGGTTTGGATTCGCCATCCGCATCCGCCCGACGGTCGGCCACCGTCTCGTCCAGCTTTCCCGGTTTCCAAGCCACTCGGAACCTTTACCGCGTTCGCCCGAATCGACCCCTTCAGCAGTTCGCGTCGCACAGCCGGTCGGAGCACCCTGCGCAACGAGCCCTCTGAACCCCGCAGGTACCGTCCATGCCGCAGACCCGTATCCGACTCGTCGCCGCCGCCGCGCTGCTTGCTCCGACTCTCGCTGCCTTCGCCGACGGCCCCGCGCTCCAGCCGCGCGCGGGCGCGCCGCTCAATGGCCTGACTCCTCTCGAGGCCGCGCTCTTCGCCCACGGCCGCGTCGACTACGGCACGCCCTTCCCCACCGTCGCGGGCCTCGGGCCGATCATGAACAAGTCCAACTGCAAGTCGTGCCACATCAACCCGGTGGGTGGTTGGGGCTCGATCTCGGTCACCCGCTTCGGCATGGAGGAGAAGGGCGAGTTCTATCCGCTCGAGGAACTTGGCGGTTCGCTGCTGCAGGCGATCGCCATCACCGACGTCTGCCGCGAGACGCTGCCTGAGGAAGCCACGGTCACAGCCACGCGCGTCACGAATTCCTCGATGGCGTTCGGCCTGATCGAAGCGCTTTCCGACGCATCGATCGCGGCCAACGAGGATCCAGAGGACTCGAACAACGACGGCATCTCCGGGCGCGTGCACTGGGTGCTCCCGCTCGAGTCGTCGCCATCCGATCCGCTGCGAGCCGGCCGCTTCGGCTGGAAGGCGCAGGTGGCGACCGTCCTCAGCTTCTCCGCCGACGCGACCCGCAATGAACTCGGCGTGACCAACGCGCTGATTCCCACGGAAAGCGCGCCGAATGGCGACGCAGCGCTCCTTGCGTCCTGCGACACCGTGGCCGATCCGGAAGACGTGCCGAACGCCTCGGGATTCACGTTCATCGAGCGCGTCACGCACTTCCAGCGCTACCTCGCCGAACCGCCGCAGACGCCGAAGTCCGGCATGTCCGGCGAGAACGTCTTCAATGCGATCGGCTGCAACAAGTGCCACGTCGCAGAGTGGACGACGCCGAACACGAAGACGCTCGAGGCCGCGATCCGCAACAAGACCATTCGCCCCTACTCCGACTTCCTGCTGCACGACATGGGCCTCCTCGGCGATGGCGTACAGGACGGCGATGCAAACGAAACCGAGATGCGCACGCCGACCCTGTGGAATCTCCGCACGCGCGACCCCATGCTGCATGACGGTTCTGCCGCCGGCGGCACATTCGAGTCGCGGGTGACCGCTGCGATCCTCGCGCACGGACCACTCGGCGAGGCCGCCGCATCCGCGGCCGCATTCCAGGCACTCAGCAGCGTCGACCGCGCCAAGGTGGTCGCGTTCCTCGATTCGCTCGGACGGCTCGAGTTCGACTTCGACGGCGACGGCATGGTCGACATCTTCGACCTCGAGACGATGGCCGACTGCAGGGCTGCGTCGGGCGTGAGTCCCGACAACTCCTGCGCGATCGGCGACATCGACCAGGACGGCGACGTCGACACCGCCGACTTTGTCGGCTTCGTCGAGGCCTACATCCGCGACGGCCACGAAGCCCCCGGCGATTGCGACGGCGACGGCATCAACGACCTCCTCGAGATCTTCAACGGCGCATCGGACAAGAACCGCGATGGCATTCCGGACACCTGCCCGAACTGCATCGCCGACCTCGATGGCAACGGCGAAGTCGACTCGGGCGACCTCGGCACGCTGCTCTCAGCATGGGGCTCCCCGCTCTTTGACCTCGACGGAAGCGGCGAGACCGACTCCGGCGATCTCGGATTCGTGCTTTCGGGGTGGGGCCCCTGCCCCTGATCGCGCTGCAATCACCGTCGGACCTGCACCTTGATGCCGACGACGACACACATGACGACGACACACGCGACGACGACACACGCGACGACGACACACGCGACGACGACACACACGACGACACACGCAGCCGGCCCAGGCCGGCACCGAACGCTGGAGCCTCACTCGATGCGATCCCCCGCAGTAGCCGCCCTCG
>Ga0209985_10004420_pt1 | contig 11351 bp, 5 predicted proteins | sample NOAtaG_FD_187305 | JGI IMG/M metagenome (GOLD analysis project Ga0209985, IMG submission 187305) | Freshwater lake microbial communities from Lake Erie, under a cyanobacterial bloom - NOAA_Erie_Diel6S_1000h metaG (SPAdes) (version 2) | ecosystem: Environmental > Aquatic > Freshwater > Lake ... | reverse complement strand
TGCGGAGCGCCTCGAGCTGCGACGGCGCGAGGCCGATCGAGTCGATGGCCTTGCCGAGCCGCTCCTCGCGGTCGAAGTCGAGGCGGACGGTCTGGCCGCTCGACGAGCCGATGGTGGTGACGGTGATGCGGCTCGAGGCGCTGGCCGTGGTGACGGTGAACGCGCCGGTCTGGCGACGGCGGCGGTCGTTCACATCGAGACCGGCGAGCCGCTTGATCATGTCGATCGCCGCATTGCCGAGGTCGGCCGGCATCGGCTCGCCCTTGGCGCGCACGCCGTCGATGAGCATCGAGTTGGCGACGCCGCCCTGGGCGCTCGCGAGGTCGGCGCGGCTGGCACGGCGCTCGAGCGCGGGGATGAGGATCTGCTCAACCGCGAGGTAGACCGGGAACGCGGGCTCCTCCTTCTGCGGGACGGGCTCCTGGCCGCCGTTGGCGCGGACGAAGGTCGCGCTCGCGGCCTTCGCGGCGGCGGCCTGCTTGCGCGCGGCCATGGCCTTCGCGAACTGCTCGCCGCCAAAGCGGAACTTGCGGTTCTCGGGGACGCGGGCGTCGCGGTACTTCCAGTAGGCGAACATCGTGCCGGTGAGGATCATCAGCGCGAGGATCCAGCCGACGAAGAACCACGGGATCAGGAAGATGAGCGCGAGGCTCACCAGCGCGGCGCCCATGTAGCCGAGGTTCCACTGGAGCACCGGCAGCGTGAACATGCGGGCGTCCGCCTCGAACTTGGCGACATAGCGCATGTATGCGACGAAGGTGGCCACCACGAGCAACGGGTTCAGGATGCTCATGAGGATCTCGGCGTTGGCGAGCATGGTGGGCACTGGCATGGTCAGGTCTGGCATTCGTTGACTCCCGGGCGGCGTGCGCCCAGCGGGATCTCGGTGATTCGATCGGCGTCGTGATCGGTCTCGGCCGCGGTCGGCTTACGCGATGCCCTTCAGGCGCATCTTGAGTTCCTCGGGCTTCGGCGTCGCCTCGAGCGCGACCCGCTGGTGGATCATGTTGGTCTCGACGAGCTTCACGAGCGCGCTCGTGAAGTCGAGCATGCCTTCCTCCGTGCCCTGCTTGATGAGCTCGAGGAGCTCGCCTTCGCGGCCTTCGAGCACATACTTCTGGACGGCAGGGGTGTTGAGCAGGATCTCGAGCGCCGGGATGCGCGCGATGTGCGCGTGCAGCGTCGGGAGGAGCTTCTGGTAGATGATCGCACGAAGGTTGTACGCAAGAAGCTTGCGGATCTGATCGCGCTCGTTCTCGGGGAAGAGGTCGTAGATACGGCCGAAGGTCTGCCAGGCCGAGCTCGCGTGGATGGTTCCGAACACGAGGTGGCCGGTCTCTGCGGCGCGGATGGCGGCCTCGAAGGTCTCGTAGTCGCGCATTTCGCCGACGAGCACGACGTCCGGGTTCTCGCGGACGAGCGCGCGGAGGGCGTCGTTGAAGTTCGTCGCGTCGATGCCGATCTCGCGCTGGTTGATCGTCGCCTTCGCGTCGTTGAAGATGTACTCGATCGGGTCCTCGATCGTGATGATGTGGACCTTCTTGCGCTGGTTCACATAGTCGAGCATCGACGCGATCGAGGTCGACTTGCCCGAGCCGGTGACGCCCGAGAAGAGGATGAGGCCCTGCGCCGCCATGGCGACATCGCCGAGGATCGGCGGAAGGTAGAGCTCCTCGAACTTCTTGATCTGGCTGGTGATGAGACGCGCCGCGAGCGACGGGTTGCCGCGCGCCATGAAGAGGTTGACGCGGAAGCGGCGCTGGGTCGAGCCGTCGTCGTCGCCGGCCTTGCGGTAGTCGTAGGCGAAGTCGATCGAGCCGTGGCGCGCGAAGTAGTCGAGCTGGTTCGGGTCGAGGATGTCCTTCGCGACCTGCATCATGAGGTCGGGGGTGCAGACATCGGTCTCGAGGTCCTTGAGGACGCCGCGGTGGCGGACGCGCGGGCGGAGTCCGCTCTTCACGATCAAGTCGGAGCCCTCGACGCGAATGATCGCCTCGAGCCAGGTGGTCCACGCCTTCTTGCCTTCACCGGCGGTGGTGCCGCGGTGGTTGATCGAAAGCGGAACGAGGAGTTCGTTACGGGCTGATGCCATGGAACCTCAGATGCTGGCGGTCGGTTGGGACCGATGGGGGAACAATGCCGTTGTGCCGCCGCACATCCAGTCCGTGCGGCGTCCTCCGCGGCTGCCGCGGGGGAACCGAACACCTTACCGCAAAGCGGCCCCTACGGGAACCTCCTGCAGGTTTTCGGACGGGGTATTGACGGCTCGGGCCGCCGACCGCATGATCCCTCGATGGAAGCCAAGATCATCCTGGAGGGCATCACGTTCGATGATGTCCTGCTGATTCCAGCCCATAGCACGGTGACGCCCGATCTCGCGGACACCGGCACGAGGCTGACCCGCAACATCACGATGCGCATCCCGCTGGTGTCGGCGCCGATGGACACGGTGACGGAGTCGAACCTCGCCCGCGCGCTCGCGCAGGAAGGCGGCATCGGCATCATCCACAAGAACCTGCCGCCCGATGTGCAGGCACGCGAGGTCGCGAAGGTCAAGCGCTCCGAGCACGGCGTCGTGGTCGACCCCGTCACGCTCGCGCCGAACGACACGCTCGCGCAGGCCGCGAAGCTGATGGCAGAGCAGGGCGTCTCCGGCTTCCCCGTCACCGCCGATGGCTCGCGCCGCGGCAAGGTCGTCGGCATCCTCACCCGCCGCGACATGAAGTTCCTCGAGGGCAAGGACCTCGCGACGATTCCCGTCCACGAGGTGATGTCGAGCGAGAAGCTCGTGACCGCCGCGCCCGATGTGTCGGCCGAGGAGGCCGAGCGGCTCATGAGCCGCGCGCGCGTCGAGAAGCTGCTGCTCCTCGACTCGAGCGGCTCGCTGCGCGGACTCATCACCATGCGCGATGTCGAGAATGTGCGCACGCATCCGAAGGCCTGCCGCGACGCGCGCGGCCGTCTGCGCGTCGGCGCGGCGATCGGCATCCGGCAGTACGAGCGCGTCGAGAAGCTGCTCGCGGCCGAGGTCGATGTGATCGTGATCGACACCGCCCACGGGCACAGCGAGAATGTGCTCGAGACCGTGCGCGAGGTGAAGAAGCGCTTCAACATCGAGGTGATCGCGGGCAATGTCGGCACCGAGGCGGGCGCGAAGGCGCTGATCGACGCGGGTGCGGACGCGGTCAAGGTCGGCATCGGCCCAGGCTCGATCTGCACCACGCGCGTCGTCACGGGCGTCGGCATGCCGCAGATCACGGCGGTGATGGAAGCGGTGCGCGCTGCGGAAAGGGCGGGCGTTCCCGTCATCGCCGACGGCGGCATCCGTCAATCCGGCGACATCGCGAAGGCGATCGCGGCCGGCGCGTCGAGCGTGATGCTCGGCTCGCTCCTCGCGGGCCTCGACGAGAGCCCGGGCGAGGTCGTGCTCGCGCGCGGCCGCCGCTTCAAGACCTACCGCGGCATGGGCAGCGAAGGCGCGATGAGCGCCGGTTCGGGCGACCGCTACGGCCAGGGCAACATCAAGGACACGCGCAAGTTCGTGCCCGAAGGTGTCGAAGGCATGGTGCCGTACCGCGGCGTGCTTGCCGACTTCGTCTACCAGATGGTCGGCGGCATCCGCTCGGCGATGGGCTACTGCGGCTGCTCGACGATCGACGAGTTCCGTCACAAGAGCCGCTTCGTGAAGGTCTCGGGCGCGACGGTCATCGAGAACCATCCGCACGACATCCTCATCACGAAGGAAGCGCCGAACTACAGCGCCGCCGTGCGCGCGGAGTGACGCTGCCGCGAGGTCCGCGCGGCCGCGCGATCAACTCACGATCGGCTCGAGCACATGGCCGTGGACATCGGTGAGCCGCCGGTCGGCGCCGTTGTGGCGCCACACGAGCTTCGTGTGGTCGATGCCGAGAAGGTGCAGCATCGTCGCGTGGATGTCGTACATCGTGGTCGGGTTGCGGCGGTCGAGCGGCTTGTAGCCCCACTGGTCGCTCTCGCCGTGGGTGACGCCGCCCTTCACGCCGCCGCCGCACATCCAGTTGGTGAAGACGAACGGATTGTGGTCGCGGCCCTTGCCGCCTTGCGAACTCGGCATGCGGCCGAACTCGGTCGTCCAGATGACGAGCGTGTCGTCGAGCATGCCGCGCTGCTTGAGGTCGGCGATGAGCGCCGCCGCGCCGCGCGCCATACCGCGTGAAAGCGGGCCGTGGTCGCGGCGGATGTCCTCGTGCGAGTCCCAGTTGCGGCGCGGATGCGAGTTGTCGTTGCCGCTCCAGACCTGGACGAACCGCACGCCACGCTCGAGCAGCCGCCGCGCAGCAAGGCACTTCTGCGCGAAGACGAACGACTCCTCGCGCTCGTTGATCTCGCTGTCCCAGGTCGTCGGGTTCCGGTCGAGGCCGTAGAGGCGCAGCACATGCTCGGGCTCTGCCTTGAGGTCGAGGGCATCGGGCGCGGCCATCTGCATGCGCGCGGCGAGTTCGTAGCTCTTGATGCGCGCCTCGAGCCGCGGGTCGTGGGCGCGTGCGCCCTCGTGCGCCTCGTTCAGCTCGCGCATGAGTTCGTGCGCGGCGCGTTCGCTTTCGGGGCCGACGAAGCGGCCGGCCGCATGCGGGTGGAGGTCGGCGATCGGATTCGCGCTGCCCGGGTAGACGACGGTTCCGCTGTGCTCGTTCGGCAGGAACGCGCCGTCCCAGTTCTTCACGCCGTTCGACGGCATGCCGCGGTGGTCGGGCATCACGACGAAGGTCGGCAGGTTCTCGTTCATCGAGCCGAGGCCGTAGCTGACCCAGCAGCCCGCGCCAGGAAATCCGGGCAGCTGGAAGCCCGTCGCCGCGAGCATCGTTGCGGCCGAGTGGACGCCCGAGCGGCTCGTCATGTTGTGGATGAACGCGATGTCGTCGACATGGGCGCCGAGATCGGCGACCGTCTCGCCGAGCATCTTGCCGCACTGGCCGTAGGGATTGAACTCCCACACGGGGCGGAGCCATGGGCCAAGGCCGTCCTGGAAGGTCTCGACCTTCTCGCCGAAGTCGCTCGGCTTGCCATCGAGGCGGATGAGTTCGGGCTTGAAGTCGAAGAGATCGAGGTGGCTCGCGGCGCCCGACATGAAGAGCTGGATGACGCGCTTCGCCTTCGGCAAGGGCGGCGGCGTGGTCGGCGGCGAGCGGCGCGCATCGAGCAGGCCGAACGCGTCGCGCGCGAGGATCGACGCGAGCGCGACGCCGCCGAGGCCGCCGCCAGAATGCCACAGGAACTCGCGGCGGGAGAGCGCGCGGGTTGCAGGCTGGCGGTGGAAGGGCGAGTCGTTGCGCATGACGCTGCTCAGTCGATGAAGGAGAACTCGTTGAGGTTGAGGAGCACGCGGCAGGCGTTCGCGAGGCCGTGCTCGCGCGCGAACGCCTCGAGGCGTGCACGCTCGTCGGCGCTCGGCGCGCGCCCGAGCGCGAGCCGCATGGCGCGGTCGATCTGCGCAGCGGCGTCGGCGCCCGCCTCGCGCTCGACGCGCGCCGCGAAGCGCTCGGCCTGCGCGAGCATGAAGCCGTTGTTGAGGTACGCGAGCGCCTGGTTCGGCGAGAGGCTCTGGTTGCGGCGGTCGACGCGCATCGAGGGGTCCGCGCAGTCGAGCGCCGTCAGGAACGGCTGCAGCTGGGAACGCACGATGAAGCGGTAGATCGAGCGGCGGAAGGTCGACGCGTCGTTCGGATCGGCTCGGTCGTAGCGGTAGTGGGGCGAGTGCTCGGGGCGCTCGATCACGAAGTCGCGGTAGCCGGGGCCGCCCATCGCGAGGTCGAGCGAGCCGGTCGTCGCGAGCACCGCGTCGCGTACGGCCTCGGCCTCGAGCTTGCGCGCGTTGGCGCGCCAGAGGAGCGTGTTGTCGCGGTCGATCGCGTCTGCCTCCGGGTTCGCGACCGTCGATTGCTGCCGGTACGCCGCGCTCGTCACGATCAGTCGATGCAGCGACTTGAGCGATCCACGCATGTCGTCGCGGAAGCTGGCTGCGAGCCAGTCGAGGAGCTCGGGGTGCGAGGGCGTGCCGCCCATGCGTCCGAAGTCGTTCGGCGTCGCAGCGATGCCGCGTCCGAAGTGGTACTGCCACACGCGGTTCACGATCGACCGCCAGACGAGCGGATTGCGCTCGTCGACGAGCCAGCGTGCGAGGGCGGCGCGGCGCGCGGATTCAGGCGCGTCGCTCGGGAGGTCGAATCGCGCGGGAAGCGCGGGCTCGAGCATGCGCAGCGCCGCAGGCTCGGCCGGCGCGCCCGGGCTCGTCACCTGTCCGCGCGCGAGGACGCGGATCTCGCGGGGCTTTCCGCCGCTTGCGCCGGTGCCGGCGAAGGCACCCGAGCCCGTGTGCACGGTGCCTGCGTAGACCGTCGATTGCGGCGGAAGGGCCGCAAGTTCGCGGTCGATCGTGGCGAGGCGCTCCGCAGTCTCGGCACGCGTGCGCGCGGCGGCGGCGCCCTCGAGGCGCGCACGCAGCGACTCGCGCCGAGCCTGCAGCGCGCTCGCGTCGTCCGGCGACATCGCGCGGGCGGGCGCGATCCCGTCGGTGAGGTTCGTCCTGCGCCAGCGCTCGCCGAGTTCGATGGTGTCGAGGCTGTCGACGGCCGCGCCTTCCGCGATGTTGCGCGCTGCGGGGTCGCGGACCTCGAGTTCGGCGAGCGCGAAGATGTAGTCGCCTTGCCTCGGCGCAAGCTTCGTCGCGGTGACGCGTACGAAGCGCGCCTTCGCGCCCGGCGTCGGCAGTACAAGCGGCGTGGTGCGCGGCGAACCGAGCGCCGCGCTGGTTCCGCGGGCGATCTCGGCGACTCCTCGCGTGAAGCTCGCATCGTCCGACGCTTCGACGCGGAACTCCTGGGGGAACCCGAAGCCATCGCCGATCCCGTTGAAATCGTCGCTTGCGGGAAAGAGGGCGATCGACTCGAACGCGCGCGGCGCGCCGAGATCGACCTCGACCCACTTCGGGGTCGCCGGATCCGCCGCGATCTCGCTGTGGTAGCCGAACTCGGGCGCAGGGCCCTCGCGCCTGGCGCGCGCGACCGCGCGGTCGAGCTCCGCAAGTTCGTCGCCGCCGGCAACTGCGAGCGCCTCGTCGAGCCCGCGCAGCAGCGCCGCGAGCCGCGCGCGCTCCTCGCCGAGCGCCGCGCGCCGTGCTGCGACGATCGGCGAGAGGTCGTAGCGGCGGTCTGCGCGGTCGAGCGCCGCAAAGACCGACTGCAGCGCGTAGTAGTCCGCCTGCGGCACGGGATCGAACTTGTGATCGTGGCACTGCGCGCACTGCACGGTGACGCTCGCGAAGGTGCCGAGCGCATTGCCCACCATGTCGTCGCGGTCGAAGTGGCGCGCGAACTTTCCGTCGATCTTGTCCTCGCTCACCTCCTCGTGTCCGATGAGGTCCCACGGACCCGCGGAGATGAAGCCGAGCGCCTCGTTCCCGTCGCGCGTGCGAGGGTAGATCGCATCGCCCGCGATCTGCTCCTCGACGAAGCGCGCGTACGGCTTGTCCTCGTTCAGCGCGCGGATCACATAGTCGCGATACGGCCACGCGTTCTCGCGCGGCTTGTCCTTGTCGTAGCCGTGCGTGTCGGCGTAGTGGACGACATCGAGCCAGTGGCGCGCCCACCGCTCGCCGTAGCGCGGCGACGCGAGCAGGCGGTCGACGAGCCTCTCGTACTTGCGCGGGTCTTGGTCGGCGACGAACGCGTCGATCTCCTCGGGCGTCGGCGGGAGGCCGGTCAGGTCGAACGACACGCGGCGGAGCAGCGTTCGCGCGTCCGCCTCGGGCGCCATCGCGAGGCCCGCGTCCGCGAGCCGCGCGCGCACGAAGGCATCGATGGGATTCGCGTCGTTCGATGGAACGCGCGGCCGCGCGATCGGCCTGAGGCTCCACCAGTCGAGGGGATCGGCGACGGCGACGCTCGCGCTGTCGGGCCACGCGGCGCCCTCGTCGATCCACCGGCGAACCAGCGCGATTTCGGCCTCGTTCAGCGGCTCGCCGCGGGGCGGCATTTCCATCTCGGGATCGGCGCCCGAGACATAGCGGTAGAGAGCGCTCGAATTCGCATCGCCGGGATGAATGTTCGGCGCCGACAGCTCGCCGCCCGAGAGCGCGATCGACTTCACATCGAGCCTGTAGCCGCTGCGTTGCTTCTCGGGACCGTGGCAACTGAGGCACTTGGCCGCGAAGATCGGCGCGATGTCGCGCTCGAAGTCGACTTCGGCCGCCGGCCGCGAAGGCGCGAGCGCGAGGGCGAGGGCGACGAGGCTCGCGGACATCCAGCCACTCTACCGCGGGATCCCTCGAATGCGAGGTCTTTCGCCGCCGCAACCTGCACACGGGACGAGGCTTGCAACGAAACGCGCCCCGCTCGGGGCGGGGCGCGTCGCGCGGAATGCCGGTGACAGGAATCGAACCTGCAAGCCTTTAGGGGGCGGCGGATTTTGAATCCGCTGCGTCTGCCAGTTCCGCCACACCGGCGCTGGTCGACAGTCTAGCGGCTGAGGTCCATGCCTGAATTCCGAGTATCGCGGAGAGATTCCCTTTGCACCCGCGGAATGCGGGGGTAGTTTCCAATCTTCAACGGGTCGGGTGGCTGACTCGTGTTTCGTCTCGGAGTCCTCACACATGAAGAACCTCAATCCTCTCGCAGGGGCGGCTGTCGCCTTGGCGCTGTCGCTTTCCGCCTCCGTGCTCGCGGCCAGCGACGACTGCGCGACCCCGACCCCGATCAGCGGTCCGGGCGTGTTCGCGTTCGACCTGACCGGCGCGACGGCCAGCCAGGCGGGCAATGTGGCGCAGTGCCTCCCGAACTTCGACTTCATGGGCAAGGATGTCTGGTTCTGCTGGACGGCCGACTGCACCGGCATCGTGACCATCTCGACCTGCGGCCTGACGACGGGCGACACGGTGCTCGCGATCTACGATGTCGGCTCGAGCGGCTGCGGCTGCCCGAACGGACAACTCCCGCGCTGCTGCAACGACGATGCCTGCGAGAAGCAGTCGTCGATCACCTGCGAGGTCGAGTGCGGCAAGCAGTACATGATCCAGGTCGGAACGCGGCCCGGGTCGCCCGCGTTCGCCGGTTCGATCCAGATCGACTGCGCGGGCAAGCCGTGCGACGGCGGCGGGCATGATCCGATCACGTGCGACTGCACGGGCGAGCGGCCGCCGCTCGTCGACAACCTGACGACGCCGTTCGATCCGGGCCTTGTCGCCGCGGTCACCAACACGCGGCCGAATGCAAACGATCCTGCGGTCGTCCTCGTCGACCTCGGGAATCAGGGCGCCGCGACACCCGGCACCAACTGGGGCACCGATCTCTACTCGCATCCGACCTGGACGATGTCGAAGCTCGGAAGCGTGCTCGGCGTCGCGCTTGACGATGTCGGCAACATCTTCGTCGGCCACACCTCGTCGTATCCCGACTTCTTCGGCACCGGCGACACGGTCGGCATGAGCGGCCCTGGCGCGATCTACCGCCTCGATGGGGCGACGGGCGCGGTGACCACCGTCATCGCGCTCCCGCAGCAGGTCGATACGAACATGCCGGCGGCCGAGCCATATCCGGGCCTCGGTCAGCTGTCCTTCGACGGCCCGACGCAGAGGCTCTTCGCCGCGAACTTCGAAGACGGCCGCGTCTACTCGATCGATCCATACGACGGCACGGGCTTCAAGGTGAAGTCGACCTACCGCCACGGCGGGACGATCACGGGCACGCTTCCCGACACGGGCCTCGCGATTCCGAACGAGCCGCGCGGGTTCGAGCCGCTTGGCAAGCGCATCTTCGCCGTGAAGGCGACGCAGGGACGGCTCTACTACTCGCTCTGGTCCGAGGACGCCGCGCGCCAGAGCACCGTCGTCGCGAACGAGATCTGGTCGGTCGCGTTCGATGCGAACGGTGTGTTCCAGACGGGCACCGCACGGCTCGAGTTCGCCGTGCCGTCGCTCCCCGGACAGCTGTATTCGAACCCCGTCGCCGACATCAGTTTCGACAACAACTGCTGCATGCTGCTCGCCGAGCGTTCGTTCGGCAATCCGACCTACGGCGGCTTCACCCCGTTCCCCGACACCACGACGACCGCGCACGACGCGCGCACCATGCGCTGGTGCCAGGGCGCCGACGGCAACTGGAGCCAGGATCTCCAGTTCCAGGTGGGATCGTTCAGCGGGGTCGATTCCGCGGGCGGCATCGGGTACGAAGCGATCGCGGACAAGGTGTGGATGCTCGCCGACGCGCTGTCGTTCCCGCCGAATCCGTGGATCTACGGCCTCCAGGGCATGCCTGCGACCGGCGCGCCTGCGAGCGGCTCGATCTGGGTCGACATCGACAACAACTTCGTCACCTACCAGAAGTGGCAGCAGGGCTCGCTCGATGTGAACTGCCTTGCGGAGTCGGGCTGCGAGTTCGAGACGATCGACATCGACTGCAAGCCGCAGGCGGATGGCACCTTCGACTTCCTCTGGACCGTGTCGATCACGAACAACTCGGGCAACACGGCGGACATCCTCATCCTGCCGGACCCGGCGTTCGCGCCGAACAATGTCGTGCTGCTGAACCCGCCGCTCGCGCCGGGCGACAAGGTCGTGATCGACATCCCGATCACGGGCGGCGATCCGGGCGAGAAGTTCTGCTTCACCGCGACGCTCGGCTCGATCAAGGGCGACGATTGCTGCACCGAGGAGATCTGCATCGTGCTGCCCGACTGCGACTGCTTCGAGCATGACGAGGTGATCGCCGACCTGCCCGGGAACGGCAGCTTCACGGTGAGTCTCACGATGACGAACCTCGAGGCGTTCACGGCGGAGTGGGTCACGCTCGCGGTGAGCCCGGCGGGCGCCGGCACGGTGACTCCGTCGCTTGTGAACATTCCGTCGACGCCGTCGCTCGGCTCGGTCACGGTCGGACCGGTCACGGTGACCACGACGGCCGCGCCTGGCTCGACGGTCACGCTGGTGGTCGGCATGCACGCGCAGAGCTTCCATCCGTGCTGCTTCGTCGAGATTCCGATCGTGGTGCCTGCGAACGCGGGCAGCAAGACGCCGGGCGACATCGACGGCGACGGCGTGGTGAACGGGAACGATCTCGCGATGCTGTTCAACAACTGGGGAGGCGCTGGTGCGACCGACCTCAACGGCGACGGCGTCACGAACGGCAACGACCTTTCGATCCTGCTGGCGAACTGGGGCTGAGTCGCGTTCGCGAGGAATCACCCCACATGCGACTTCTTGCGCGGCCCGCGGAACTCCCGCGGGCCGCGTTCGTTGTGCGATGTGCTTGTGCGATGTGCTTGTGCGGCGAAGCCGAAGCCGGCCGCGAGACCGCCGTGCGGAAACGCGGCGACAGGGCACG
>Ga0209985_10004417_pt1 | contig 11353 bp, 7 predicted proteins | sample NOAtaG_FD_187305 | JGI IMG/M metagenome (GOLD analysis project Ga0209985, IMG submission 187305) | Freshwater lake microbial communities from Lake Erie, under a cyanobacterial bloom - NOAA_Erie_Diel6S_1000h metaG (SPAdes) (version 2) | ecosystem: Environmental > Aquatic > Freshwater > Lake ... | reverse complement strand
CGCGGCGGCGGGGCAGCTGACCCCGGTGGCCGGCGCGCTGATTCAGGAGGCGATCGATGTCGCGGTGATTCTCAATGCCCTGCGCGCCGCGACGGATGGGGGCGAGCGCCGGCGACGTCGCACGAAATGAACGCGGCGCCGGCAGGTGCGCCCGCCCAGGTCAGGACTCCGGCAGGAGTTCAGCCACACAGACCCGATCGCGGCCATGCTGCTTGGCCTTGTAGAGCGCCTTGTCCGCCCGGGCCACCCAGCTGTCGACGTCGTCGGCGGGCGAGAGCTGGGCCACGCCGACGGATACCCCGAGCGCGAACTCCATGGCCGGGTGCGGCGCCGGCATGGCCGCCAACTGCTCCTGCAGCCGGCGGGCCAACGTCTGGGCAATCTTCCAGTCGGTATTGTGCATGACCACCGCAAACTCGTCCCCGCCGATCCGACAGACCACGTCGCTCTGGCGCAGGAAGGTCCGCTTGAGCGTTCGCGCCAGGTTCTGAAGGGCGATGTCCCCTGCCTGATGCCCATGCATATCGTTCACGAGCTTCAGCTTGTCCATGTCGCAGAGCAGGAGGACGATCGGCTGCCGGGTCAGCGAGGCCATCTGGATGGCCCGGGGCATCACGACGTCGAAGAGCTTGCGGTTGCCCAGCTCCGTGAGCGGATCGGTCGTGCTCTCTCTCTTCGCTTCCTCGAGCTGCTGCCCCAGCTTGTCGAGCTTACTGGCCAGCGAGACGTACTGCTGCTGCTGCTGCTCGTGCCGGGTGTGGAGCGCCTGCTCGATGGCGGCGACCGCCCCGAGCACCTCCTGCTTGATCTCTCCAGGGGAGAGCCGCTGGAGGGCCTGTCGGGCCCGAGCCATCTGCGCCTCAGTAGTCGCATCGGTGGCCTGGTCGAGCTTCACGGCATTGTGCACCGCCTCCACGCACGCCCAGAGCGCGTCCTGCAGCTCCCCCACGGAATCCCGGACGAACCGCTGTTCGCGCTGGCGCTGGTCGAGTACCGCCTGCACGAGCCCGTTCCAGTCCCGTTCGCGCACCCCGATCGCCAGCTGGTCAATAGCCTTCGCATCCACGGGATAGCCGAGCATGGCATGCCGCTGCCACGAGGCGAAGCGCTCAACCGACTGGTCTGCCGGCAGACTGGGCAAGTCGAGCGGGTGGCGGATGAAGGCGCCAAGGATCCCACCGATGGCGTCGAGCAGCTGCAGCAGCGCCGCGTCGGTGGCCTCGCCAGCACCAAGGCTGGGCATGGCCCGCACCGGCGTGCGAACCCCCGATCCGGCCATGCGGGCCGAGGCGGCCGCTCCCGGTGGGAGCTCGCTGGCGGGGACGTCGGGCTTGGCGGACTTCCGGAAGAGCATGGATGGAATATGGTCGCGACTGGCAGTCTGGCGCAGGTCGGGACACCCCGGCCCTGCCTTTCATTCCTGTGGACGCCCGGGTTCTTCGATCAGTCACGGACGAGAACGGTCGATCAGAACTCCTCAGTCGACACGGCCATGATGGCCTCTGACCCCGACAGGATGACGGCCAGCAGGGCCCCGGAGGCCGGGAGCAGTCGGGTAAAGAAGTAGCGGGCCGTCTTCCGCTTGGCCTCGAGGAAGACCCGATCCCCCTGTCCGTCGGCCAGCTGGCGCTCGGCGACCGAGGCCATCCGCAGCCATTGCCACCCCACGGCCACCCAGCCCATCAGCTCCAGATACTCGGTGGCAGCTGCCCCCGCTTCGTCCGGATTGGCGAAGCCCCGCTCGGCCAGGAACATGGTGGCTTTCTGGAGCTGCGACAGGGCGCCCCCAAGGGCCTTGGCATGGTTGGCGAGCGCGGGCGTGCCCTGCGCGGCGTCGATTTCCTGCTTGACCAGGGCCAGGAATCGACGCACCAGACGACCGCCCTCCAGCGCCAACTTGCGCCCCACCAGGTCAAGCGCCTGCACGGCATTCGTGCCTTCGTAGATTTGGGCGATCCGCGCGTCCCGGACATACTGCTCCATGCCGTACTCGCGGATGTAGCCATGTCCACCGAGCAGCTGCAGCGCGAGGTTGGTGTTCTCGAAGCCGCGATCCGTGAGAAACGCCTTGATGACCGGGGTCATGAGCGCCACGAGATCCTGCGCCTCCTCCCGCACGGCCGGATCCGGATGCCGGTGCTCGAGATCGATCCGGATCCCCACCCAATAGGCCAGCGCCCGCATCCCCTCGTTGAGCGCCTTGATGCGGAGGAGCGACTTGCGGACGTCCGGGTGCACGACGATCGGGTCGGCCGGCCCGGCCGGATTCTTCGGTCCGGTGAGGGCCCGCCCCTGCAGGCGCTCGCGCGCGTAGGCCCGGGCGTTCTGGTAGGCCACCTCCGAGAGACCGAGGCCCTGCAACCCGACGGCGAGGCGCGCGCCGTTCATCATGACGAACATGGCGCGCATGCCCTTGTGGGGTTCGCCCACGAGCCACCCCGTGGCCCCCTCGAAGTTGAGCACGCAGGTAGCCGACGCCTTGATCCCCATCTTGTGCTCGACCGAGCTGCAGGTCACCCCATTGCGCCCCCCCACCCCACCACCATCCGCGGGGAGGAACTTGGGGACGAGGAAGAGCGAAATCCCCTTGGTGCCGGCCGGGGCATCGGGGAGCCGGGCCAGCACGAGATGCACGATGTTCTCCGTCAGGTCGTGCTCGCCGGCGGAGATGAAGATCTTCTGCCCCGTCACGCGATAGGTGTCGTCACCCGCCGGCTCCGCCCGCGTGGTGATGATGCCGAGGTCGGTCCCGGCATGCGCCTCGGTCAGGCACATGGTGCCGCTCCACGTGCCATCGATCAGCTTGGGGAGGAAGCGCTGCTTGAGCGCCTCCGACCCGTGGCTCATGAGCGCACTGTACGCGCCATGGCTGAGCCCGGGATACATGCTGAAGGAGAGATTGGCCGAGCAGAGCAGCTCCTCCATGACGAAGCGGACCATCTCGGGGAGCCCGGTCCCTCCGTAGGCCGGGTCGGCGGCCACGGCCGTCCAGCCATCCGCGGCGTAGCGCCCATAGGCGTCCCGGAAGCCGGCCGGCGTGCGGACCTCCCCGTGCTCCAGATGCACCCCTTCCGCGTCGCCCGACTGGTTGAGCGGGAACAGCACCTCCTCGCAGAAGGTCGCCCCGCCGGCCAACACCTCGTCGATCATGGCGGGGGTGGCCTCCGCGTATCCGGGGAGCGCGGCCAGCTGCCCGACGTCGTGCACGTCATGCAGGAGGAAGCGGATGTCGTCGAGCGGGGCAGCGTAGGTGGGCATCTGGGGAGTCTCCAACGGGGGCGAACCGGTACGCGGGGTCTGTAGACGCTAGGGAAGCGCTAGACGTCCGGCAAGGGGAAAACGCGACGGTGGCGTCATGTTTTATCCCCACGGCACCGACCGGGGTTCCCCGTGTAGACTCCGGGGGGCCCGACGGCGGGCCCCGTGCCTGTCCCCCACCCGTCCCTGCGCCGGAGCCCGCGTTCATGAAGGCGTTCTTCACCGCCCTCGCCGCCAACCTCGTCACCATTGCCGTGTGCGTGGTGCTCGCCCTGCTCCTGCTGGCCGGTGTGGGGGCGTCGCTCGCCTCCCGGCCGGCGGTGGTGGCCACGGGGTCGATTCTGGTGGTGGACCTCTCCCAGCCGCTCTCGGACCGACCGCACCGCCACGAGCCGGCCACGGTGCTGGACCGGGCGCTGGCGGGGGGGGCCGCGCCGCTCCCGCTGCGGGCGGCCACGCGCGCCATTCGCGCCGCGGCCGACGACGATCAGATCAGTGCCATCCTGCTGCGGGGCAACGTGGCGGGCGATGGACCCTGGTCGGGGTTTGCAGCGCTTCGGGAGCTGCGGGAGGCCCTCCTCGCGTTCCGTGCCTCGCGCAAGCCGCTGCTGGCCCACCTCGAGACCCCCGACACGCGGACCTACTACGTGGCGTCGACGGCCTCGCAGCTGTCGATCGACCCGTCCGGGTCGGTGCTGCTCCCGGGGCTCGCCGCAGAACCCGTGTTCCTCGCCGGTTTCCTGGAACGCTACGGCATTGGCGTACAGGTGAGCCGCGTGGGGCGCTACAAGGCGGCGGTGGAGCCGTACACGCGGGCCGACATGAGTCCGGAAAACCGCGTCCAGGTCCGTGGGTACCTCGATGCCTTGTGGCGTGAGGTGAAGGGCGGCGTGGCCAGCACCCGGAAGCTCGACACGGCCCGGATTCAGGCGCTGGCCGACTCCACGCCGATCCTGCTTCCGGGGGACGCGCGCACGGCGACGCTGGTGGACCGTGTGGCCTACTTCGATGAAGTGCTCGACACCCTCGAGGCCATCAGCCGACGGGCGCGTGTGGCCGCCGGCGAGTCGCCAGCGGCCCCGGCCTCGCGCGATCGAAACGAATCGGCGGCGCTGCCGGACCGACCACGCCTTCCACAGATCCACCTCGATGCGTATGCCCCGGTAGCCCTCGCCCGGGAGCAGCTGATCGGGGCGAGTCGCGTGGTGGCGATCCTCTATGCCGAGGGGGATATCGTGGACGGGGATGGCGCGGAGGGCGAGGTGGGCGGTGCGACGCTCGCGCGCGAACTCCGCCGCCTTGGGCGCGATCCGGAGATCAAGGCCGTGGTGCTGCGTGTGAACAGCCCCGGCGGGAGCGCCTTTGCGTCCGAACAGATCCAGCGTGAGCTCACGCGTGTGGCGGCGCGAGTGCCACTGGTCGTCTCCATGGGGAGCGTGGCGGCCAGCGGTGGCTACTGGATCAGCACGGCGGCCCGCCGGCTCTTTGCGGAACCGAACACCATCACGGGATCGATTGGCGTGTTCTCGCTGGTGCCGAACATCCAGACGCTCGCCAACCGGCAGGGGATCACCTTCGACACGGTGAAGACGGCGCGCTACGCCGACCTCTTCTCCCTGGCGCGGCCGCGGACGGCGGCCGAGCTGGCCGTGCTGCAGCGCGGGACGGATGCGGTCTACGACGGCTTCATCGCGCGCGTCGCGGCCGCTCGACGTCTCTCCCCGGATTCGGTGCGCACGCTGGCCGAGGGACGGGTGTGGTCGGGTGCCGATGCCCAGCGGATCGGCCTCGTGGATTCCCTTGGCGGTCTGGACGATGCGGTGCGCAGTGCGGCGGGGCTCGCGAAACTCACGGGGGACTACGACGTCCGGGAGTTCCCCCGCGCCAAGAGCACGGCGGAGCGCTTGTCGGAAGTGCTGGAGGATGCGCCCACACCACTGGCCGCCTCGATGGGACGTGCCGCGGTGGCATCGACGGGGCTTCCCGTAACGGGCCTGCCGGTGGCCGGCGTGGCGCGGGACATCCTGCGCGAGGTGCAACTGCTCACGAAGGCGAGTGATCCGCGCGCAACCTACGCACGGCTGCCCTTCGTATTGCGGATCCACTGAGGGGGGAGGGCGAGGGGACCACGGGACCACGACCGTGGGGACAGCGAGGGGACCACGGGACTACGACAGCGAGTACGACGATAGCTGTGACAACGGTTGCGAGTACCGCGACAGCAAAGAAACGGGAACGGCGAACGGCGTGGTTTAACGCCGTTGATCAGTTCCCGTAGGTCAGCTGTCGCCGTCTTCGCTGCCGTGGTCACCGCTGTCGTGGTTCCAGCTGTCGCGGTTGCAGCTCCCGCCGTTCCCGCTGTCGCGGTTGCAGCTTCCGCGGTCCCGCTCAGTCCCTGGCCACCCGGATCACGGCGGTGAGGCGTCGCGGCAGCCCCGGCTCGAAGTATCGCCCGCGGGTGGCATTCACGACCAGCGACGCGGCGTAGCGTCGATCGAAGAGGTTCTCGACCGCGACCACCGGTTCGATGACGATCCCACCCAGTCGCGCCTCGTATGCGCCTCCGCGCACCGTCCACATGGCGTAACCGGCGGCGCGCACACGGCCGGCATCATCGGCGGTGGCCGAGGTGGCGCCACTCCACTCAAGGGTGCCGAAGAGGCGCCGCTGGCGCAGGGTCAGGAACCCCTGCCCCGCATGCGTGGGGACGCCCGGAATGGGCTGCCCGGCATACGTTTGCGTCCCCACGGCATAGGTGACGAACCGGAAGGCCGACCAGGTGTATGCCGTCCCGAGCTCGACGGCGGACCACGCACCCCGCACACCCAGTTCGGCGCCGCGACGACGTGTGGCCCCGGCATTGCGGAAGGCGCGGCGCCCGGGCTGGTTCGGGATGTCGAACGGGACCAACTCATCCGTCACCTCGGCATGGAACCCGGCGAGATCCACGCGCCAATGTCCCCCGACCAGCCCCTGCACGCCGGCCTCGAGCGTGCGGGTGCGCTGCGGACGCAGCGTCGCGTTGAGCCCGGCGGCTCCCGTCTCCTGATTGGTGAGCTCGGTGACCGTGGGGGTCTCGAACGCGGTCGCCAGATTCACGAAGGTGGAGACCACCGGCTTGGCGCGCCACGTGAGGCCGACCATCGGGCTGAGCGCACGCAGCGTGCGGTCGCCGGAATCATCGGCATTGGTGGCGGTCACGAAGCGGTCGCGGACGCCAAACGCGATCTGGTCGCCCCGAAGCGCCGCACTGGCGAAGAGGGCGCCCGGCGCTTCGACCTCCAGGCGTGCGAAGGCCCCCACGGTGGCCGCGCGCTCGTCCTGATCGAGCCGGAGGGCCCCACGTTCGGTTCGGGCAGGACAGCGGGTCGTCACGGGCGCCGTCGCTGCAAGATCGGCGCAGTTCTCGAAGTTGCGACGGGCGTCGTCGAGCTGCTGGGCCTCGAGCCCGACCCCGAGGCGTACCGGCCACCCCACCCGACGGGTCCGCCAGCTGGCGTGCAGACTCCCCCCCAAAAACGCGCGATCGACCGCCACCACGGCGAAGGGGAGCGGATTGTCGAGCATGCGACGTCCGCCGAAGGCCACTGCCCGTACGCTCCCCTCGGTACCGAGCGGGCGGTCGATCACGAGCGCGAGCTGGCTTTGCGTCGCGGTCTTGCGGGAGCGCTTGGTGATATTGAGCGAATCGGGAAGCCTCGGATCGCGCGCCAACTCCGCAGCGGTGAGCGCCCCGGTGTTCTCGGCGCGGGACGAGGCATAGTGCGTCCCCTGAAGCTCCACGCGGGCGCCCGCCACGGTGGCGATCCCGCGCGCAAACAGGTGGGACGCGTCCAGCCCGGCCCACTGCCGGGGTCCGTCACCGGCGGTCCGTGTGAAGGCCAGCTGGCCACGCGGTGCCGCCGCTCGCCCGGTGGCGGCCGGCCAGCCCCCGTCGATGGACACGTGCAGCCGGCGAACCCCGCCGCCGTCCCACACGCGAGCCACGCCCCCCAGTGGCGCAGCCTGCGGGTCCCGCGTGCGGAGATCGATGACTCCGCCGGACGCATTGCCGTACAGCGCGGCGGCGGTCCCCCGAATGACATCCAGACGTTCGACGAGTTCGAGGTCGATCCAGTCAGTTGGCGTCTGTCCGTCCGGGAGCGTGATGGGCACGCCATCCCGCAGCAGGCGCACCCCGCGCACGCCGAACGCGGATCGGGCGCCAAAGCCCCGGATGGCGATGCGGGGATCCTGCGCCGGGTTGGCCCGGTCCTGCACCTGAACCCCGGGGACGGCAAAGAGCAGGTCGCCGATCCCGGCGCGGCGCGGCGCCGGGCGGGCGGTCAGCGGGGCCGTCGTGAGCGCGAACGGCAGTTCGAATGGGGACCGGGACCGCTCGCGCGACACGGTGACCCGTTGCGGGGCCAGCCGCTGGGTGGAGTCTCGGGATATGGTCGAATCACGCGCCTGTGCGCCAAGCGACGCCAGAGGGAGGCCTCCGACCAGTGCCGCCCCGAGCAGCCTGCTCCAATGACGCCTCGCCACGCGAGCGCGAGGGTCAGCGCACCGTTTCACGACAGCTGGTGGGGCGTTCTTCTCCACCCGGGTCCATGAGGCCACCGAGCCGCTCGCAGATGACCCCCGTCTCGATGTCCTTCAGCGAGACGTACCAGTGGAATCCCGAGGTATTGGACGAAACCACCCGCTGCGAGGGCGGGAGGGACATCCCCTTCCCCGTCAGCTCGTCCCAACTGGCAAACCGCTGGTTGATGACCCGGAAATCCACCTGACGCCTTGAGACAGCATCGAGGCTTTGGGTCAGCGCCGCCTTGCTATCGTCGGTCTTGAAGGATCCTTGAATCGAATACGTGGCCCCGATCACGGCCACGATCACGAACGCGGTGACCAGACTGACGACCACTCGGCGGTCCTGTTGCTCCCGGTTGGGCGCAACAGGTCCACCTCGTGCAGGGCGACGAACGGGGGCCTCCGGCATGCCCCTATCCTAAAGGAGTGGCCCGCTGGTTGAACAGGCGGACGCTCCATGCCGATCGCCGAGTGACCATCATGTGGGCGTCAGATGACGGGTGTCGCGACCGATTCACCCGTTTTGACGGGCTGGTGACGGCCCCGTCATACGATGGCGGTGCCGGAGAATCCCGGGCCGGTGCACCGCGTGTCCGCTGGGGCGCCGATTCTGGTTCGCTGACTGCCAATGTGAGTGCAATGTGATTGCCGGGCCCTTGCGATCGGGGCGGCCTCCGTCAGGTGACGGGCGCCGCCCCGGTCAATTCGGTCGACAGCACGTGGAAGGCGACCGCGCGCTGGGTTGGGGATCCGACCCGCAACAGATCGACGCAGGCGAGGAGCTTGTGGAGGCGGGCATCCCGTTGCGCCACCTTGCACAGGCCATTGAACAGGGGCACCAGCGATTCGCCGCGACTGCCCCCCCCTTCCATGGGCCAGACGAAGTGGCAGGGCGGTTCTCCGGCCGGCAGGAGCGGGAGGAGCTCCGGATGATTCCCCGCCGTGGGGAGCCCTGCCCGCTCCGGTCCCTGGATGGCCGGGAACACGTACCGGACGCCGTACTGCAGGAACTCCATGAGCGCCGGCGCGTGGATGGTCCGCTTGCCGGGAAGACAGATGCCGGCGTGGTGGAGCCGGGCCACGGCCCGGTGGACCGCACTCGTACTGGTGGCCATGATGAATGCCATCGGCTCGTACCGATCCTCTGGCACGAGCGAGAGTCGCAGGGCCACCGCGACGTCGAAGGGTCGGAGAGAAGGTTGGGACGGCACCGGCAGACAGGATGAGGGTCAGACCGCGCTGGTGAATCGTGCACCTATCTGTCAGAATATGCAGGATCCGGAACAAAAATGATAGAATGATCATGTTTTGGGACCAACGCTTTCCAGTTCACGACGTCTGATCTCGGTTACCACGTCGCCGTCATCTGGATCCCCACGCCCTGACGCCCCAGCTTTGCGCGATGCCCACTCCCCCTGTTTTCGACGCCTCCCCGGTCTTTCCACGCGGCTTCCGGTGTGCCAGCCGCAACGTGGGCCTCAAGCCCTCCGCCCGGGACCTGACGCTCTTCGCGAGCGACGTGGAGGCCTCGGCCGCCGCCGTCTTCACGCGGAACCACTTTCCGGGGGCCCCGGTGATCCTCGGTCGGGAGACCCTTCAGGGCGGACGGCTGCGGGCGATCATCGCCAACAGCAAGGTCTCCAACGTGGCCACCGGCGCAGCGGGGGTGGAGAACGCCCGTCGCATGGCCCGGGCGGCGGCGGCGGAGCTGGGGACGACGCCGGATCAGGTCCTGGTGAGCTCCACGGGGGTGATCGGCGTCCCGCTGCCCATCGAGAAGATCGAGCGGGGGGTGGTGGGAATGGCGGCGGAACTTCAGGACAACCCGATAGTTGGCGCTGAAGGCATCATGACCACCGACAGCCACCCGAAGGCGCTCTCGGCCCGGGTGGGTGACGCCACGATCACGTGGGTGGCGAAGGGCTCAGGGATGATCGAGCCGAACATGGCCACCATGCTGGCGTACATCTTCACCGATGCGGCGTTCGATGCGCCGACGCTCGACCGGTTGTTGCGCGCGGCGGTGACCTGCTCCTTCAACACGCTGTCGGTGGATACGGACACGAGCACGTCGGACACCTGCGCGATCCTGGCCAACGGCCTGGCCGGGCCGGTGGACGAGCGGGAGTTCCTGCGCGTGCTGAAAGCCGGCTGCGTGCGGATGACGGAGATTCTGGCCCGGGACGGGGAGGGGGCCACACGGCTCATCCGGGTACATGTCCGCGGCGCGCTCGATACGCGCGAGGCCCACATCATCGCCAAGTCGATCGTGAACTCTCCGCTGGTGAAGACGATGGTCCACGGCGCGGACCCGAACGTGGGGCGCCTGCTGATGGCCATCGGCAAGTGCTTCAGCTGCACGGTCCACCCGCTCTCCACGGATGCGTGGATCAACGGCTTTCAGGTGGTCCGGGGCGGTGAGCGACTAGCCTTCGACGATGCCGTGGTCCGGGAGACGCTGTCGCGCGACGTGGTCGACCTCGATGTGTCACTGGGGGTAGGCGACGGAGAAGCCCGCGCCTACGGCTGTGACCTCACGAAGGGGTACATCGAGGAGAATGCGGCATACTACAGCTCGTGAACGGCGAAGGGGCGAGGGGGACCACGGCACGACGACAGCGAGGACGGCGATAGCTGGACCACGGAAGCGAGGACGGCGATAGCGGAGCCACGGGACCTACCGGACCACGGGGGCCCACGCGGTTGACCAGTTCCCGTCGTTCAGCTGTCGCCGTCCTCGCACCCGTAGTCACAGCTGTCGCCGTGCTCGCTGTCGCCGTTGCAGGTCCCGCATTTCATGCTGTCGTGGTTGCCGTTCCCGCCCTTCCGCTATCGCCGTCCCGCTGTTCAGTCCCGCAGTCCCGGTGTCTTCCAGTGGCGTGTGGCCTGCTCGTAGTCGTAGCCCAGCTGAATCAGCCGGAACTCGCTCCAGGCCTTCCCAAAGAACGTGATCCCTGCCGGCAGCCGGCCGCCGCGCGTGTAGCCCATCGGCACCGTGATGGACGGAAACCCGGTCGTCGGCGAGAAGAGCTGACTGTTGTCGCCATGCGGCGTATTGAGGTCGCCGATGAGGCGCGGCGGGTTGCTCCAGGTGGGATACACCATGGCGTCGAGCTGCAGCGAATCCATGAGGCGAGTGACCGCCACACGGAGAGCGGCGCGCACCTGCTCTCGACTCCGGCAGCCGGCCGCGGCCTCCGGGCGCTCGGTGGCGGCGGCCGCGTCACGCAAGCGAAGCTCGACCGTGGGATGGAACCGGCGGCTCCGCAGGATCTCGTCCACGGTCTTCACGGGCGCATTCGGCGCCCGCGCCACGAAATAGTCCTCGAGATCGGCCTTGAAACGGTTGCAGCCCCCCTGCTGCCGGCGCTGGATGGCGTCGAGGGAATCCACCCGCGCCGGATCCACGATGACCGCGCCAGCGGCCCGAAGATCCGCCACGGCCCGCTCAAACACCGCGTTCACCTCGGTGTCGAGCGTGGGACGCTCGTACGCCTGGCGCAGGATGCCGATGCGGGCGCCCCTG
>Ga0209985_10004415_pt1 | contig 11356 bp, 11 predicted proteins | sample NOAtaG_FD_187305 | JGI IMG/M metagenome (GOLD analysis project Ga0209985, IMG submission 187305) | Freshwater lake microbial communities from Lake Erie, under a cyanobacterial bloom - NOAA_Erie_Diel6S_1000h metaG (SPAdes) (version 2) | ecosystem: Environmental > Aquatic > Freshwater > Lake ... | reverse complement strand
CTCCTTTGTGGTGGCGCGATGATTCTGGAGGATGTGAGCGAAACTGCGGAGCTCGAAAGAAAAATCGTTCATTTGCGAGAACGCGCATGCCAAGATCAGTTGACCAAGGTCGCGAATCGTGGCGAGCTCAATCGTCAGCTTCCTGAGTTTGTTGCGTACCATCAACGCACACGTCAAAGCGGAAGTGTTCTCATTTGCGACATCGACTTCTTCAAGAAAATCAACGACAAATTCTCTCACCAGGCTGGGGATGAGGCGTTGATCATCTTTGCGAAGTTGCTCAAAGAATCTTGCAGAGAGACTGATTTCGTTGCCCGATATGGCGGTGAGGAGTTCGTGATCCTCTGTAGCCAATGCGACCTCGCAGAAGCCAAATCCTTAGGGGAAAACATACGGAAAAAGCTGCAGCGGACGCCGCTAGCAGTTCTTCGAAATCAATGCATAACGGCGAGTTTCGGCGTTGCAACCATCAATCCTGAAGATACCGAAGAGACCGTTTTGGGTAGAGCAGATCGTGGACTTCTTATCGCGAAAGAGAATGGTCGTGATCGCGTTGTCAGTCTGGGGGATGAGGAACGCAATACATTGCAGAAAGACTCATCCAAGTACAAGCGATGGTTCCATTGGTTTAACGCGACAACAGAACAAACGACTCGATGCGAATTGCTTACGAACGTTCCGCGCGCAGTCACTCTCGAAAAGCTCAAGGGCTTTGTCCGCGATTTCAAAGTTGCAGTGCATGAAGTCAATCAGGATAGTGCCATTCTCGATATCGACTTCAAAACGGCACCGATACCGAAGCTAAAGGATGAGCGAATGGGTAAGTATCGGATGAATATCAAGCTGACTGAAATCGAGATGGCCACAGGTGGAAACAAGCAAAACACCAAAATATGCACCATGCTCGATGTGGAGATTGCCCCCTTTGGGAATCGTGATCGTCGTTCTGATTCGTTGCGCAGCCAGTCGCAGAGAATCAAAACAGAACTCCAAGGGTATTTAGTAGCTCACGAAATAGATCAAGAAAGCCGACAGAAGATATTGCGCAAGATTAAGTCTGAATCAGACTCACGTTACTAGCAGCTCAATCGCTCGATAACTTTTCTTATTACTTAAAATCTTCGGGCGAAAACGTTATGGTTGGCATTCGATTCCTTAATGCCCAAACAGCCGCAGCTGTTCGATCGTTCACTTTGAGTTTTCGCAGAACATTTTGCACATGCTCTTTGACTGTTTCTAAACTTATTCCGAGTGACCCCATGATCTCCTTATTACTTAATCCCAATCCAAGATGCACAACAATTTGGACTTCGCGTCGAGTCAATTGATCTGCGATGGACGGAACAGGCCAATCCGGTTGGGTCATGAATATCCGAAATCTTTCCAACACGGATTCTGGATTCGGCTTACCTAGATACAAAGCCTGAAGCGAAGTGGTTAACTTAGTGGCCGAACCACATTGAAGTACAAAGTCATAAAAACGGTATGCAACACACTGCGCCACCAATGTTGGGTTTGCAACAGGGGTGTAAATAATGATCTTCAGGTCACGGAGCTGTTTGTGTATCTCGACTAACGGCTCCAACATATCGATCTTTTGGAGTCTGCTCTCGCAAATCAGTACGTCAAAATGTTCTCGAGAAAGAGCTCGCTCAAGCTCCATATGGTCGCTTACAAATTCATCGGTAGAGATGCCGTGTTGAGTGAAGATACTTTCTATGCCCTGACGAACTACTTCGCTATCGTTGGCGCATATTATCCGAAAGGGCATTCCGAGTCATTCCGTAAGGATCCAGGATCGCTGCTGGGTGCCATGAACAAGAAACAGACAACCGCAGACAGCAATATAGCATATCGCCCGGGGGTGCCGTCCATACGCTAGGCAGCCTGGAGTGTTTTATTCGTCGCGCAGACCGAGACGAGTCAACCATTTTCCCCTGGATTTTCCAGGGGTTGGAGTCCCTTTTTCGTCCGCCGAGTGATGCGCATTCATCGCCTCTAGACTGCGCATCCGCTCCTGCAATTCCAGCCTTTCCCTGGCGAGCTTTGCTCTTTCGAGCGACATCTCGATTTCGCCTTGTCTTTGCTTTTGTTCCCAGTCCTCTTGAAGCTGCTTGAGACGTTGCCGTTCTTCGATAATGAGGTCGTCCGCTTCAATGATTTGGGATATCGCGGCCGCACCGACAGCCATACCGTTCGATGCCACGGATTGCTCTTGCAACAAACTCTTCAGATCCGAAATCTCTTTGTCTCTTCTTAAGACTTCTTGTTCGGTCTGCTCGATAATCTTTTCGATCTCTGGCACTCGACTAGGCGCAACATTGTTCTCAACCTGCGTTTCGTGTTCCAACTGCCGCAGCCATGCTAGTTTGCGTTCTTCCCACGAAAATGATTCGCTGGAATGCAAAGTGGGGGCCTGATACTGCGCCAGACGAATGCTCAACTCGTTGCATTGCAGACGTACTTCCACTGTCTCGTGACGTGATTCGATCAATTGCTCGCGAAGCTTGATCAATTGCTGTTCGAGTTTGCTTTCGGATCTAGCGGTAGAGCTATCTTCGGAAGCCTCCGACAGCAAAGCGACTTTCTCGTTGAGGAGCTCGATCTCCCGGCACAACTCGCGTTCTCGGTCCTTGGAGTCGTTGCGAATCGAACTGGCGAGTTGATTCAGATCATCGTTTTCGATGAACTCAAGGAGCGCTTGATATTCATTGCGAGCTGTGGCCAGCAAATTGATGAGCCTGTCATTTTCCCGTTTGAAAACGCTCTTCGATTCACCGGAGGAATTATTTGCAGGTGTATTTCGATCAGCGTTGCTTGTTTCGGCCGATTGAATAGCATCCTGAAGCTTTCGACGCAAATCCTCGATCTCCAATCGCTCTCTCTCAAGCCTCGCGGATTGTCCGATTAATTGTTCTAGCTTGACGTCGATGCGTTGGATCGCTGTGAACTCGTGAATGCTAATTTGTGATTCTGCGCTCGCAGTGATAACTACCGGAGGTGGCTCCGAATGCGAGGGTACGAGTAAAGTCGCATCGGCCAGGAGGTTTTGAATAGATTCAATACCAAGAAGTGATTCGGTCTCTGTTGAAGTTCTTGATTCGCATCCCTTGCCGTCGGAATCGCTCGATTCTAAAGAGGAGACGTTCACTCGCTCAGACGGGTAACCCGTAGGACTAGGGCCCGCTTTGGTAAATTTTCGCGATTTTCGTCTGTTGATGGACATTGCCAGTGATGGACAGTCTATTGGGGGGGCTTGGAGTTATCCTTTTCGAACGATAGGTTATCTTCTCGTGAAGCGAGTGCAGAACCGGAATTCCACAGAGGCCCAGTTGGCTTTCTCGACCGGATTGTGAGGATTGTGTCGTTTAGATCGAGTAGAGGGATATTAAAGTGAATAAACAAGAGAACGATCTATTCGAGGACATGTCGTTCGAAGAAGCAATTTCAGCAATCGAAGTTTCTGTTCGTCGATTGGAAGGAAATTCACTAGGATTGGAACAGTCCTTGGAAGAGTATTCCAAAGCCACTCGCTATATCGCTCATTGCCAAAAACAGTTAACCACCGCGAAGCGAAAAATTGAACAACTCAAGGGCATAACTCGCGAGGGTACAGCGATCACCGACGTGTGGGAAGAGCACGCCACCGAGGAGCAGAAGCCGAAAAGACGAAAGCCAAGTTAAGGAATCAGCGAAGAGCAAGTCTTCGTCGGGTTTGCCGCTCTGCGATGTTAGCGAGTTCCTGTCCGTTCGGAAACGTTCGCAACACGACCTGCCGCACCATGTTGCAATTCGACGATCGAGAATTCCGCCCAAATGGGTAAATGGTCTGAGATCTCTTTCACTTGTTCCTGTCGAAGACCAAAGAATTCTCCGAGATCCAAAACGCCAGCCCTCCCCGTAAACTCACTGGTGAGTTCACGATCGAACAGAATATTGTCAATGATCTTGGTGCGTGCCGTATTGGTGGGTTCTCTATCGATTGCCCACATGATGCCAGGCAGCTGTCCCAGGGGGCCGAATTGGTGAGGTTCCGCATTAAGGTCCCCAAGCAAAAGAACATCGTCCTGCATCCCGTTCAGATACTCAAAGTCTCGTACAGACTTCAAGACCGTATGCATAACCGGTATCTCTTGGGATACTTCATCTGGATCCGTGTGGATGTTTACGAGAGTGAACGAGAACGGTTGATAGTTCGGAGGAACGCGAGTGATGAATCGTGCGACCAGTGGTTCCCTATGCAGATAATCCATTTTGTCATCGACGACGTATGTGAAGTCCTTGCCAGAGACAACCGTATCTGTATTGAAAATAAATGCGTACTGTTCTTTGGATGAAGTTCGCCCGAGAGGTTGACTGATAACGTAGTCGTACCTCGCACCGTTTACATTGATATAGTGCATCAGAGCTGGGATTGTCTCATTGCTTCGGTCGCGGATTTCTTGGACGGCAACGACATCGAATTGGCGAATGACCTCGGCGATGCGTTCGGGCATACCAGGTTTTTCCATCTTTGACTTTCCGAAAACTTGGATGTTAAAGCTGGCGACCAAAATGGTTTGCCCCGTTCGAACTGGGAGTCCACGTGGACGACTCGCAGCAGGACGTGTGGATACGAACTGACCGCTTCCGTTCGGAAGTACGTTCGCGGTTGATGGAGCGGCCGAGTCCATCATCGAATCGACGTTGGGTTCACATCCTAGAAAGTAGCCCAATACCGCAATGAGTATGCAGCCACTGACGGCCTCGATGGTAGGTAGTTTCTTTTTCATTTCCCTTGCCTCCTTGCATGGGATATCGACTAGCAAATCTCAAATGCGATTCTGAAATGGTCATCCTTGACCATCGCTTTCGCCTAAACCGGACTCGATTGGAGCGCGGTTTCAATAAGTCTCTGTAGGCGTGGCGGAGCGTTCTCCAATTGAGTTTCCAGGGTCTTCCGGCTGCTCGGCTTCAAATGTTGGGTTTGCCCCAACGCCCAAGCCGCCCTCTCCTTTGCCGAAATCTCGAGGTCCCGATGAAACACCTGACAAAGATGATCTTGAATGGCTTCGCAGTGCGACTGAGCTGATGTATAGGTGGAATTCGCGAACTGTCTTCCAACTAACGTGCAGGCCCAATAGACTTGCGTAGAGTCCCCGTTTTGAAGCTGAGCCAATAGAATGGGAAACGCCGTGGTTGGTGGTACACCACAGTTTTCCAGGGCTTCGCTGGCGTTGTTTTGATAACTCTCCTCGTCGCTGCTAACTGCCAAAAAAAGGAGAGGCAAACTCTCGACAGCGAAATCCGGTTCCTGAACGCATCGTTCCAGTTGCTTTGGGTTTACCACGATGGAGCCTCCTTGATCATGAGTAGATTCAGTCTTTATCGAATTTGGGTTGTTTGACACAATCTGGGTTTGTAGATTGGGCGGCCAAAATAGTGAAATACTCAGTTTCACCATCGATCTGCAGCGATCAAAATGAAATGCCTGCATACAACGAGGCATTGAAAGGAAAGCTTACGACAGTTGCGAATCGATCTTGTTATTACTGAACTCGATGATGGTGGCGCTGAACGATGCTGTGCAGAATTAGCCATCTATCTTCACAGAAAAGGGTACCCCATTCGATTGATCGTAATCGGTCCAATTCCTAAACCGCCTCGGAATGAGATCTATGGCCGGCTCGTGGCAACTGGAGTCTGGATGGAGTTTATTGGGGCGGAAAAGTGGTACCAGTTTTCGACGGCACTCTGGAAATTGAATCGACTTGTTGCGAGAGCTCCCGCAGAAGTTGCTCAATCCTTTTTGTGGCACGCGAACGTTTTGTCCGCAGCAACCTATCCTCGGTTCAAGATTCCGCTTGTCGGTGGACATCGGGTGGCAGAACATCGAGCCATTCGAAATCGATGGAGCCGTTGGGCTGCAACCAAGATGTGCCGTGTCGTCTGCGTAAGTGACTCTTTGGCAGAATGGTGTTCCAAGGCAGAAGCCATCCCAGCTAAAAAGTTGGTTGTTATCTGCAACGGGATCGATCTGGGGCGGATTGCGTCTGAAGCGGAGTTGCCGAGTGAATTGCGAAAGCAACCTGCCCTGCTGTTTGTGGGAAGATTGCATTTGCAAAAAGGTATCGACATCCTTATGGAACATGCGGAATCGATTCTCACTGCGTTGCCGAAGCATCATCTAGTGATCATCGGATATGGGCCATTCAGACAAGTCGTCGATTCCTGGGCAAAGGAATTTCCCCATCGAGACCGAGTTCATATACTCGGGCAAAGACCTGACGTTGCCGCTTGGATGAAGCAATCGCAACTGCTGATACTCCCCTCGCGTTTTGAAGGGATGCCGAACGCTGTCCTGGAAGCGATGGCAATAGGAATTCCGATTGCAACGCTGCAGGTGGAAGGAGTCTCCGAACTGCTAGGAGAATTGGCTCCATCACAAGCCGTGACTCGAGATGACTGGAATGCTTGGCGCGAGCTTGTTATCCAGCTCGGGAGTACACCGGACCGCTGTTGTGAACTTGGCAAGATGAATCAAGCGAGAGTGCAAGCGCATTTCCAATTGGACTCTCAGTTGCAAAAGTATGAAGAACTATATCGGGTTCTTTTGCAAGATAAATGATCTCGGAAAAAACTACTGCAGTTTTGCAAGACGAGAACGAAGCGACGCCTGCAGTTCTGCAGCCATGGTAGTCAGTTCCTCCATCGATTTTCTCGCTAGATCCGCATTGGAGTCGCAATTCTGGCCCAATATTTTTTGGCAAGTTTGAATCGCTCCAATCAATGATCCTTTTGCAATTCCTCGCTCAATTCCTTGCTCAACTCCGATTGCGATCAAATCTCGTCCTGACTGGGTCTCTCTCAAATCAGGTAGTTTTCCTAGAATCATATTCTCAATCTCCTGTTTCCAAGGTTCTCGAAATCTTTGCATAAGCCAATCGACAAAAACAGAAATCAATTTTTCCTGCTGTCTAGAAGGCGTGCAAACCAATTGGGTTCCAACAGGCTGTTGGTTCTGCACGCAGCCTGTCGGAGTCCTCTAAAGTATACGCGATAGGCTCTAAACGCCGATCAGCGTTTCGCATTCCTTTGCCAATCGCTTGCGCGCTACGTGCAATCGTCGCTTGATCGTTCCGACGGGAGCATCGAATGCGTGACTCATTTGGTTCAAACTCTGGCCATCCAAGTAGAACGCGACCAACGTTTGTCGGTCGAGTTCCCCAAGACGGTCCAATCCCAAATGAACTTGTCGAGCTCTCTCGCTGGAAAGCACTGCTTCGATCGGTTCGTCGCTGTTCGCAACTGTCGCTTCCAAGATCTCTTGGTCGACGGAAGCTGGCTTAGGACGACGAGTCAATCGGTTGATCGCCATTCGGTGCACGATCTGACGCAACCATCCGCCAAACGCCTCTGGCGTTTGCAATTGGTGAATGCGTCGAAACGCTTGAATGAAAACGTCTTGGCTCAACTCTTGAGCTTCATCCCAGTTCCCCAACCTCTTGTAAGCGATCGAAAGGACATGCTGTTGGAATCGGCAATAGAGTTGATCCATCGCATCTCGGTCTCCCGATTGCGCAGACTGAACCAGTTCTAAAACAGTAACTTCGGTATCTTCGTAAACAAATCCTGCAATGGACATTTGGGTGGATCTCTCTTTTAGGAGACAACACCATCCGCATATAGGGATACATGGGACGGATCGGTCTCGCGTGCTTTTGGACCACGAGAGAGTCTTGTTGACCTAGCTTAGATTCGTTGCGAAACGGGCTATGAGTAGCCCTAGATCTCGGTTCTGAATATTGCTCAGCCTGACCATCAGATACGTCGTATCAACTGTCGCAAACAGCGTACAGATAGCGAGGTATCAGACTTCTAGACTCAATCAGTGGTTGTCGCCGTGGTACGGTTCGATTGCTGCGAATCGGCAAACAAATTGCGGCAATCGTGGTCGCGATGCTACTGGGAGCGTTCGCGTGTGGATGTTCTGGTTATGGGTTGTGTTGCGGGCTGCATCTGATGCATCCTGAACATTCCATAAAAGCCAGATTGCCACGAGCTAATCTCCGGGCGTTCATACCCGGTCGATTTACTCGACGTACCTGTTGTCGATTTACTCGACGTACCTGATAAGTGCGTATGTAGATGACGTGAGAGGAGGACAACATTGGCCACTGCCACAAACGCGCAATCTCGCACTAAGGCGACCACATTGACACATCGTTGAGCAATATTCAGTTGACGCATGACATCCTCCCGCCGCCGTTAGGCGCACTTTGAGAGATTCCAAGAAACAAAAAAAGGGTTGGTATGCTGCCTTTCATTCAGCAACCGTGCAACGCAACATCGCGAGTCGCGTGCTCCAATCAGACTATGGTATCGTAGGATTGGTTCGGAGGAAAACTTATATTTCGAGAAAATTTTCCAAAAGACTTCGCTTTCCCGACTGCTAAATCTAGCCTTTCCAACATAGTAGTTCTCCAAGATCCCTCGCAAACCCTAGAATTGAAACGTATTGATCGACCATCGAAGGTTTTTGAAAAAATCATGAGCTTATCCAATCGCCTCTTTCTTTTTCTTGTTGCACTTAGCATTTTTGGACTACAGCGTTCGGGTAACCTCGCTGGACAAGAGCCTGCAGCCGTACCCCCAAAATTGGATACTCCTGTTCGACAAGCAATCTCGCTGCCGGTCGAATTTCCGCTCGATGCAACGCGTGAAACCAAACTGCTAGCTTCCCTAGAATCGTTGTCCTCCAGATCCAACAGTACAGATCGTCCGTTGGTCGTTCTCGAATTCAAAAGCGCCCAGCAATCGACTCGTCCGTCCGACGAAGTGCTCATCGGTCGCGGAACCCCGTTCGAACGCTCCCTTAGCCTTGCGCGTTGGATTAGTGGCCCTAAAGGAAACCGGCTTCAAACAGTTGCGTACATTCCACAGTCGATCGGCGGGCATGCCATTTTGATTGCACTCGCGTGCGAAGAAATTGCCATCGCCCCGGATGCAGAGTTCGGCCAAGCGTCGATGGATGAGTCGGCTACTGATGCCACCATCAAACAAGCGTACATTGACATTGCAGCACGGCGAGCGACCTTTCCACCAGCGGCAGTTGTTTCAATGCTAGACGCCTCGGAACCTCTGGTTCGCATCGACTCCACCGATGGAAAAATGGAGTACGTTTCTTCATCCGAACTCAAAAAACGTGAACGCAACGACACGGTATGGAATGAGACACAGTTGGTTACGTTCAATCAATTGGCTCGCTTCGTTGGACAACATCTTCGCAACTGGCGATGGGTCGCGCACATTGCAGGTGACAAACAACAACTTGCGAATGCACTTCGATTGAACAAGCCGATAGTGGAGCAACCTGTCTTCGAAGGTGAACGCGTTGCTGTTCGTACACATCTGCGAGGAATAATCACACCCCGGCATGTTAATCGGATGCTGCGAGCTATCGAGGAAGGTCTAGCGAAAAAGGAAACCAATCTCGTCTTGGTCGAAGTCAATTCTCCGGGTGGCAATTTGACGGAGAGCCTTCGCTTTGCGCAATACCTTGCGGAGATTCCCTCAGATCGCGCCGAAGTAGTTTGCTACATCCCTGGCTCAGCGTTGGGAGACGCTGCACTGATCGCCCTCGCATGCGATTCCATCATGATGCACCCCGAAGCAAAAATTGGTGGACCAGGCGAAGCAAGTGTTGGGATAGCAGAATGCAACAACCAGCGTGCTGCCATCGAATCCCTAGCGCAATCATCTGGCCGATCGGTAGGCGAACTACTTGGTTGTGTTTGCCCCACCATGCCCATCTTCGAGTACAGTTCGTTCGATGGCCGCACGCAATTGCAATCTCCTGAGTGGTTGCAAGATGATCCCGTGGCCCCTCAATGGAACAAAGGAGCTCAAGTCGATTTTTCCAATGGACTAAATTTTGAAACCGCGAGTGAGTTGAAGATTGCCATCGACAATCCTGTGTCCATCGAAGCGGTTGGTAGCAAATATGGAATCGAAGAACTACCTGCGGAACTCCGGACCAATGCGACCGAAGAGTTTATCGACTGGCTCGCTGGGCAGATGTGGTTTTCCTTCTTCTTGTTCTTTGTCGGTTTCACTGCATTGAGCGCGGAACTCAGCGCTCCGGGAGTTGGCTTTCCAGGAATCTTGGCAGCCATCTGCTTTGGTCTGTTCTTCTGGTTGCGCGTTCTTGGAGGAACCGTCGAATGGCTTGAAGTGTTATTGATTCTCGGCGGGATTGTTTGCTTGCTTCTCGAAGTTTTCGTCTTCCCTGGCTTCGGCGTTTTCGGCGTCACAGGCCTTGGGCTGCTCGGTGTGGGTTTGTTGCTGGCCGGACAGACCTTTATCCTGCCGACGAACGATTACCAACGACAACGGGTTGTGACCGGCTTTGGGCAAATCGGTCTCGTGGCACTGAGTTTGATGGCGCTCGCCTTCGCGTTTCGCAAACAGATTGCAAACTCCCCCATGGTCCGATGGATTGCATTGCAACCTCCTTCGAACGAACGAGAGAAAATGGAGAAGGAACGCATCGTCGAAGAACTGCAAATGTACCTTGGTTGGCACGGTACGACCCTGACCCGTTGCAATCCTAGCGGGAAAGCGATGATCGGAGACAAGCTCCAAAGCATCGTTGCCGAGGTGGGTTGGCTGGACGAAAACGTTGAAATCGAGGTCGTACGCATCCACGAGAATTCACTCATCGTTCGGCAACGCAGCTAATGTTGCTCCAAGCTGATACACGGGAGTCAGGCAGAATTCTTCAGTACTCAGTTCCAATCCATGCCCCCTATGCTCAATAGTTCTTGGCATTGAAATCTATCCCAATAAGCAACGAGCTTCGTGGATTTGCGTTGGCAATTTGTTCGGGGCTACACTGCGAGGGAGAGACATAAACTGCAGTTGCTTGCGGGATAAGCTCAACCGCAACCGTTGCTGTTACCTTTGTTCCCGTTAGATCGATCTTCTCCAAATTCATCGACAACTCAGCTAGAGTTGCATCAAGATCCTGGCGGGGATTATTCTTCGAATGGTACCGGGTTGGGACCCATGATCAATGCGAAGAGAGCGAAGAGAACGACCCAAACGACCCCTAAGACCACGTTCAGCACGACTCCCTGCGCCATCGTCCACAGATAGACAGCCCCCAAGGAAAGATCATGTTTGGGTGCATCTAACCCGATCGGGTAAAGTACCATCGAGGATACCATTCCACAAAACATGTCTACAAACATTGCTATCGGGAAGATGACTGAAATCAAAATCCTAATAGCATAAGTAGTGATCAATGCATATCGAACTGGCTTGCGTTGCCGAAATGCCCAATGAAAGGTACGGTTGTCCGCGACGATATAGCCTG
>Ga0209985_10004413_pt1 | contig 11362 bp, 18 predicted proteins | sample NOAtaG_FD_187305 | JGI IMG/M metagenome (GOLD analysis project Ga0209985, IMG submission 187305) | Freshwater lake microbial communities from Lake Erie, under a cyanobacterial bloom - NOAA_Erie_Diel6S_1000h metaG (SPAdes) (version 2) | ecosystem: Environmental > Aquatic > Freshwater > Lake ... | reverse complement strand
GCAGCGCGATAGACATCTCGTCCGGTGGCTCGTCTTCGCCGCGCTCCTGGGCGTGGCGGCCGTCGCGGTGGTCGAAGGCATCAGCCGCGGCCCGCAGCCGGTCGCCTGGCTCGGCGACGGCGACGAGAACTTCGGCTACACGCCAAACCCGGAAGGCGTCGAGCGGTTCCTCGAGGAGCTGCCCCAGCCGCTGTTCCGTGATGCCGGGGCCGAGGCGGTCCGCGAGGCGAAGGGCGTCGACACGTTCCTCTATCGGTCCGCGTACAAGGCTCACCAGGCCCTCTACGGCCGGCCGTGGGTGGTCGAGCGGCAGGGGATCGGTGACTGCACGTCCTGGGGGTGGGCCCACGGGATCTGGATCGCCCAGTCCGTCGACTGGGAGACCGGCCGGCTGGCGAACCCTCCGCCGTTCCCGTCGACCGAGGCGATCTATGGGGGCTCGCGCGTCGAGGCCCGCGGACGGTCGGGCGACGGCTCGTCGCCGGTCGGCGGCTGGAGCGACGGATCGTATGGGGCCGCATGCGCCCGATGGGTCCGCGACTGGGGCGTGGTCTACCGCTCTGAGATCGGCGGCCACGATCTCCGCGTCTACTCCGCAGACCGGGCAAAGAAGTGGGGAGCCTACGGCAACGGCGGCCAGGGCGACGGCGGCAAGCTCGACACGCTCGCCAAGAAACACCCCGCCCAGTACGTCGCGATGGTCACGACCTGGGCCGAGGCCGCGGCCGCGATCGAATCGGGCTTTCCGATCCCGGTCGCTTCGATGCAAGGCTTCGCGAGCAAGCGAGACGCCAACGGCTACGCGGCCGCGTCCGGCCAATGGGCCCACCAGATGTGTTTTATTGCGGTTCGCTATGCAAAGAATTCAACGCCAGCCAACCCGACGCCGTCCGACGCCCTGCTCTGCCTTAATTCATGGGGTCCGGGCTGGATCTCTGGTCCGAAGTGGCCGGCCGACCAGCCGGACGGCTCGTTCTGGGTGACGCGGTCCACCGTCGAGCGGATGATCGGCCAGAAGGACTCCTTCGCGGTCGGATCCGTCGCCGGCTTCGGCTGGCGCGACCTCGACAACGGCGGCTTCCTCATGCCTGCCCCGCCCGAGATCCGCAAGCCTGTTTCCGTTCCCAGCGTCGCCAACCTCTTCGGGATCGCGCCATGAAGATCGACCGCCAGACCCTGCTCGTCCTCGCCGCCGCCTTCGCTATCGGCTACTGGCTCGCCGGCCAGCCGGACAACCACACGCCGCGCCCATCCGACCGGCCGGTCCTGACGTGGATCGCCAGGGCGGCGAAGTCGATGCTCTGGATCGCGGTCTTCGCCGAGCCGCCCCCGGCGGCCGCGGCCGACACCCGCACGGTCCAGCACGCGATCGGGGCCGACGGCTACCCGGTGGTCGATCACTCACGGGGACTCTGACCTATGCGGCTCTGGAACTGGCTGATCGCGTTCCTCGTCTGGCTGTCGGCCGACCCGGCCGCCATCGACCGCGAGTCCCCGCGGGCCGCGGCGTCAGTCTCCGCGGCGCGGGCGTCAATGCTGCTCGAGGTCGCCCCGCCGCCGGGCCCGACGCCGACGGCCTGCGACTGCGGCCAGACATGCGTCCGCGGGACGTGGAAGCCGGACGGCAGGATCCCGCAGGCCTGCAAGTGCGACTGCAATCGCTGCGTCGCGGAGCGTGCGAAGGCCTCGCCGCCCTGCCCCGATGGTCGCTGCCCAAACGTCCTACGGTAGGGCCGCGGAAGTTCAAGCATAGGGCAATCGCCCATATCGTGCGGGAGGTTTTCCACACTCCAGTACACGCCACGCAAGGATGCGAAACATGCCCAGCGCCAAGCTCGCCCAGCTCCAGGACGAATCCGTCGCGATCGAGAAGGAGATCACGGATCTCCGCGCCATCGAGCCCAAGGACGACGCCGAGAAGGCGCAGATCGAGCAGCGGCTCGCCGAGCGCGGCGAGCGGGCCCTCGAAGTGGCGAAGCTCGCCCAGGCCGAGCACGACCTCGACGCGAAGGTCGCCGCCCTCCGTGGCGTTCGGGCCGCCAGCGACTCCGACAGCCGCGCGACGGTCGAGGAGCGGAAGGCTCCCGCCGTGCATGTGATGCCGGGCCGCGACGCGAAGGGCTTCGGCTCGAACGAGGCGGCCGCGAAGGCCGGCCGGTTCCTGCGGGCCCTGGCCCGTGGCGACGTGAACGAAATGCGGGCGATGGGCGAGACCTCGCCCACGTTCGACGGCAAGGGCAGCGAGCTCGTCTCGCCGGAGCTCTTCCGCGGGTTCATCGACGTCCTCGGCTACAGCTCGGTCGGCCTCCAGGTCGCGAGCCTGTACCAGACCAGTTCGAACTCGATCGTCGTGCCGAAGATTGGCGAGATCGAGGCGAGCTGGTTCGACGAGCAGGGCACCATGACCGGGGACGAGATGACGACCGACAAGGTCGAGATCGCCCTCCACAAGATGGGCCGCCTGATCGAGATCTCGAACGAGCTGGCCGAGGACGCCGCCGCCGTGGTGGCTCTGGCCCAGACCGTCGCGAACCGGTTCGCTCTTGCCATCGGCAAGAAGATCGACACCGTCTGGCTCCAGGGCGACGCCGGCAAGGGCATCGACGGCCTCGTCGGTGAGGTCTCCGTCGATAACACGGTGACGGCCGGAGCCGATAACGACGGCGTCGACCTGGCCGAGCTCGTCGGCAAGATCGACAGCCGGGCGGTGAACACCGCCTGGGTGGTGAGCTCGGCCGGCTGGGCCCACATTATGAAGGCCTCGGTGGTCACGCAGTCGACGACGATCGGCGACCGCGTCCTCCCGGTCGTGATGGGTGCCCCGGTCTACCGCTGCCTCGGCCTGCCGACCGGCACGCTCGCCCTCTACGGCGACTTCGCCATGGCGACCGCGGTGGCCTACAAGGCGAACGGCCTCCAGGTCGCAGCCTCGGAGCACGCATCCTTCGCGAAGGACAGCGTGGTCTACCGCGGCACGCAGCGGGTGGGCATCGCCAACCACGACGCCAGCTTCGTCGCGAAGCTCATCGTCGACTGACTCTAGTACCAGACGCAACGGGCCGGGGGGCCGCAAGGATGCAGCCCCCCGGCCGCTGCGTACCCGGAGGACGGCTATGCCGACTGAGTCGCAACCGCTCCGGCTGCTCCGGGCCTACCGGGGCTACAGGTCTGGCGAGGTGATCCGGGCGACCCCCGGCCTCGCCGCTCACCTGGTCGAGTCCGGCGTGGCCGCGCCCGCCGAGCCCGCCGACCGCCCGCTCTTCGATGCCAGGCCCGCCGCCGAGCGGGCCGTCGCTGCGACGCCGACCGAGACCCGATAGGAGCCCGCCATGCGACCCGACACGCTCGTCGTCACCGACATCGAGGCCGACGTGGAGCCGGTGACGCTGGACGAGGCGAAGGCCCAACTCGGCATGATGCCGGAACAGGAGGACTTCGACGCCCTGCTGGCCGGCCAGATCGCGACCGCCCGCGAGTTCCTCGAGGCCCGCCTCGGCCGGTCGCTGGTCCTGAAGAAGTACCGGGCGAAGTGGAAGAAGCCGGTCGGCCGGAAGTTCGTCCTCCCGCGGCCGCCGCTGGTGGTCGACGAGACCCACGAGCTGGCGGTGACGGTCGACGGCGACGAGCTCGCAGGCAGCGAGTACGAGGCCGAGGCCGACGCGATGCCGGCCTACGTCGAGCTCGACGCCAGCCCGGCCGGCGAGGTCGTGGTCGAATACTGGGCCGGCCCGACGGAAGCCCAGCCTGTCTCCCGCCGGCTGAAGTCGGCGATCCTGCTGTACGTCGTGCATCTGTTCGAGAACCGCGGCGTCCTCGCGGCGAACAGCTCCGTCGAGCTGCCGCAGGCCTTCGAGGCCCTGCTCGCGAGCGAGTCACACTCCGGGGGCTGGTGAATGATTCCCGCGGGCCTGCTCACCGAGACCTTCGTCGCCGAGTCACGGCCGGTCGCCGAGCGTGACGATCACGGCGGCCTCGTGGCCGGCCAGGAGTGGCCGGAGGTCCGGAGGTTCCACGGCAGCTACGAGGCCCAGAGCTACGTCGAGGCTGAGAACCGCGCCCAGGTCGGCGGCACGCTCCAGGCCGTGGTCCGCTGCCGCTGGTTCCCCGACATCGTCGGCGGGATGCGGCTCCGGTGGGCCAGCCGCGGCGACCGGCTGCTCTACGTCTCGGCCGTCGTCGAGCGGGCCGGCCGGACCGAGCTCGAGATCACCGTCGAGGAGCAGGTCGCATGATCTCGCTCTCGTGGAACAGCAACTTCGAGCCGAATAGCTTCGACGCCGACAAGCACATCGGCGCGCTGATGAGGGCCTACCGCGAGCTGCCGCGGCACATCGCCAGGAAGCATCTAGGCGCGTCGATGCGGAGGGTCCTACGCCCCGCAGTGCCAATCCTGCGCCGCAACACGCCACCGACTGGGGTCCGCCGCGGTCGGCGAAAGAAGGGCGAGAAGGCAAGGTCGACGGGGGCCCTAAGAAGGGCCGCCACGATCCGCGTCGGCCAGACGGGAACCAACAAGGCCTTCGACGCCTTCGTCTACGGAGTGCTCGGCTACAAGGCCGGGATGGAGTCTCGCAAGGCGATCTGGCTGGAGTTCGGGACCGGAAACGGCGTCCGCTCGTTCGCCATGATGAAGAAGACGATCGGAGAGTTCGGCCCCGTCGCCGCTAGCAAGCTGGCCGCCGAGATGGCTGCAGCGCTGGAGAAGGCCGTGAAGGAAGTCGGCGGCGGCAAAAACCCAGGCTACGGAGGCTGAGATGCCCATTCCCGAGAAGTGGATCAAAGGCGCGATCGAGGACGCCGTCGCCGACTGCCAGGCCTGGCCGGTGGCGATGACCGGCACGGGCGACCCGCCCTACGTCGTCTACGTCCGCGAGAACACGACCCGCGAGCTCGTCCTGGCCGACACGCTCGACGCCACGCCGGAAGCGAACCAGCTCCCGCCCTCCGCGACCTTCCGGCTCGACATCTACGCAGACAGCCACGTCCAGGCATGGGAGATCGCGGAGGCCATCGGCGCGGCCTTGAATCGGTTCAAGGGTACGGCCGGCGACCTCACAATCGACTCCTGTCTTCTGGCTGACGAGCGGGACGGCGACGCCGTCCGCCTCGAAGGCCGCGAGGACCCGACGTACATCGTCGAGCAGACCTACACGATCTCCTGGGAGGAGTGACGAGATGCCGCTCTCCAGTGTTCCGTCCGGTGGCCCTGGCCTGCCAGGCGGCGCGACGCAAGTCTCCGTGAAGTCGCTTCTCCCTGGGGCGACGACGAGCAAGGAAGACGTGACGACGCTCGGCGACAGCGAGCGGGTCTATGCCGACCCTCCGCTGAAGGACGTCGAGTCCGGCGGTGCTACGGCATCCTGTACGGCCTCCGGGTTTCTTGAAAGCAGCGGGCCAGCCATCTCGTCGCCAGAGGTGACGGAGGGCTGGGTGTGCGAGGAGTCCGAAGTGAGCTACGAGGTCGGCAAGTATGCGACCTGGTCGGCGAGCTGGAGCTATTACCCTCCGGCCTCTCCCTGATAAGGAGCTACAGACATGCCAACATCATCGCAGGGTAACTCGCTGATCGCCGGCGCGACGAAAATCTCCATCAAGGGATCGCGCTCGTCGAAGGCTGGCGACAACAAGCTCGACTCTTCGACGCTGTCGCTCGCCCACGGCTCCTATCGGACATACGAGGATGGCCTAGTGGACCTCGGACCGAGCGGCGACGCCGACGGCATCGTCTATACGGCGACCGCCAACGGCTACGGCACGCCGCCGGGGGCCGGGGCGACGCTGTCCTACGGCGGGAAGACTTTGTATTGCACGGAGTCCTCCGAGGACGCCAGTGTCGGCGAGCTGATGGGATGGTCTGCCAGCTACACGTCCGACTACACACCGCCGGAAGAGTGAACGGGGCCTGCGGCCACAAGCTAGAGGGCCACAATGCCGACCCCAACCTCCCAGGGCTCGATCGTCACCTTCGGCGGGACTCCGATCGGCGGCCTGACATCCTTCCGGGTCACGCCCGCGACGGCTGTCATCGAGGACGTGACGAACGTCGGGAGCGACGTGATCGGCAGCGGGGCCACGGCCCGCGTGCTGCGAGAGATCGCCTGTACCGGTGTTGAACCAGGCGGCGTAGACATCACGCTATTCGGATGTCCGCCGTTTATCTCGGAGGACACGGGCCTGGAGGCCTACCTGATCGTCACGTTCGACGGTGGCGGCTTCGAGAACTACGCGATCCTGGAATCCTTCGAGGTCACGGGCAACGTCGGGCAGTTCCTGACCGGCGCGGCACGGTTCCGATTCATGGGCCAACTGGACAACGACTAACACATGACAACGGCATCTGAACTATTCGGCGAACATAAGCCCGAGCTCCTCGAGGTCACGCCCCCCGGCGTCGAGAAGTCGGTGAAGCTCCGCTATCCGTCATACGGCGAGTGGCACAGGCTGGCCGTCGCCCACCAGCAACTCGACGGCAAGGCCCCTGCGGCCGAGCTGATCGTCGACACGATCGCGGCCTGCCTCTCCGACGAGAACGGGAAGCGGCTCCTGTCGGCCGACAAGTCGAAGGGCCTCCTCGACGCGAGCCCGCGGGTCGTGATGTGGCTCTACAAAAAGTGCTGGGAGACGGTCCTCCGGAACGACGACGACGCCGTCGCGGAACTGGAAAAAAACTCCGCAGCCGGGCAGGACTCGTAGATCGGTTCCTGTACCGGCTGGCCGCACACCATCGAATCTCAAACCCCGAGGAGTGGAAGTACGAGCTGAGTCTTCGACAGTTCCAGATGTGGCTCGCCTATTACCGGGTCGAGCCGTTTGGCGAGGACTGGCTGAGATCGGCCCGACAGACCGTGATGATCTTGAAGGGTCTCGGATGCAAGGTCGACGAAAAGTTCGAAGAGAAGTTCCTCCCCGGCTATGACCCCAATCGGCCCATGACGAAAGACGAAATCGAGGCAGAGCTAGGCAAGCTGTCCCAAGCGTTCCCGAGGCGATGACATGGCGGCGATCGGCAAAGTATCCGCAGTCTTCACGGCATCGACGAGCGGCCTGACGGCCGGCGTCAACCGGGCATCGTCCAGCATGAAATCGCTCGAGGCCTCGGCAAAGTCGCTGCGGTCCGGGATGTCGTCGCTCGTCGCGATCCAGGGGGCCCAGCTCTTCGGGTCAATCGCCTCGTCGGCGTCGCAGGCCGTCGGGAGCCTCGTCAGGTTCGGCGCGGCCCAGGGCGAGGTCGTCGACCAGACGAGCAAGATGGCGGCCCGCCTGGGGATGACCTACGGTGAGCTCGCGGGCCTCGGCCTGGCCGGCGAGCTGGCCGGCGTCTCGCTCGACCAGATCGGCGCGGCCGCCACGAAGGCCGACGTCGCTCTCGTCAAGGCGACGAACGGATCGAAGACGGCCGCCGCCGCCTTCGGCAACCTCGGCCTGAACGTCGAGCAGCTCGCCGGCCTGAACGCCGCCGACCGGTTCGACGCGATCGCCCAGTCGATCGCGGCCCTCCCGACCGAGGCCCAGCGGGCCGCGGCGGCCGTCCAGATCTTCGGCCGCGCCGGGGCCGACCTCCTGCCGCTGTTCAACGGTGGGGCGGAGGCCATCGCCGAGGCCCGCGCGGAGGCCGAGCGGTTCGGGCTGACGCTCACCAATGCCCAGGGCCAGGACGTGGAGGCCATGAACGACGCCTTCACGCGGGCCCAGAAGGCGATCGCGGGCGTCGTCCAGCAGATCGTCGCCTACCTCGCCCCGGCGGTCGACGCGGTCGTGACCAGCTTCTCGAACCTCATCGGATCTATCGGCGGCGCGAACATCGGCCAGGCCATCGGCGACGGCATCCTCCAGGCGGCGCGGTTCCTGGCCGGGATCGGCGACTTCATCATTCAGAACTTCGGGAGCACGTTCGAGTATCTCTCCCAGGTTGGGCAGCAGTGGGGCGCGGTGGGCGACTTCTTCAACCGGGCGGCAAACTTCCTGTCCGGCGTCTTCAACGCCGCCCAGGCCGGCCTCGGCATCGTGATCCTGGGATTCACCGGGGCGTTCGAGGGGCTCGCGACGATCGCCCAGCAGATCGGCCAGTACCTGGGCTTCGACACGTCGACGCTCGACGCCGTCGTCGCCGGGGCCCAGGCCTTCAACCAGGAGATCTCGAACGGGATCACGCAAAACCTCACGGCCGCCCAGGAGGGCTTCGCCAACGCCTTCGCCACCAACGCCGCGCCGGTAGGCCAGGCGATCGCTGGCCCGCTCACGACGGCCCTCGACGGTGCCATCGCCCAGGCCAACGCCTCGGCCAACGCGATCGACGAGGCCAGGCCCGCCCCGGTCGAGATCGCCCAGACCGTAGAGATCGCGTCGATCAACGAAGCTCTGAAGGGCATCGACTCGCGGTCGAGCGAGGGCGTCTCGGAAATGTTCCGGCTGATGCGCGGCAACGGTGCCGACGTTCAGCAGCAGCAGCTCTCCGTCCTCGAGCAGATCGCCGAGAACACGGCGGCCGGCGACGACACCTACCCCTTCGCTCTGGACTGAATCATGGCTGTGATCGGATGGCGGCGCGTGGTGGACGGGACCGGCTTCTCCGGCAAGGTCGGCGAGCCGCTGCGCTATGACGAGGCCTGGCTGATCCGCGTCGATTCGCCGCTGACATCGAAGCAGACGATCGTGAAGGCGGTCCCCTGCGGCTGGTACTCCGCACACTGGGAGAACGCCGACTGCAAGGCGATGGAGTTCAAGCTCGCGCCACGCAACCAGGACGGGATGCTCTGGCGGCTCGACGTCTCGTTCTACCCGCCGCCGCCGCGGGAGAAGCTCAACGGAGACGGCATCCCGGAGGACTTCTGGGAGCGGCAGGGCGGCGCGTCGACGGTGCCGGTGTTCCGCGACCGCGACGGCGGCATGATCGTGAACGCAGCCGGCGACCCGATCGAGGGGCTGGAGAAGGAGCGGGAGGAGACGACCTGGATCCTCACGAAGTTTTACCAGGACGATAGCTGGCGGGACGATGTGGTCGAGTACGCCGGGTCCGTCAACTCCGAGACCTGGGCCGGCGGTCCGGCCCTCACCTGGAAGTGCTACTTCAAGTCGGCCAAGCGCCGCGAGATCGAGAACGTCGCCCGAGGCAAGACCGCCGACAACGGCGCGGAAGGCGAACCTGTCGAGGGCGGCGAGGACGAGAAGCTGACGATCGTCGAGACGGCCTGGGAGTTCAGGTACGAGCCGGAGACCTGGAAGGTGATGCCGTGGGACTGCGGGTTTCACGAGCTGGTCAGCGGCGAGCGGAAGGCGATCGTCGGGGCCGATGGGAAGGCCGTGAAGCAGCCCGTGGCCCTGAACAGCAACGGCACGAAGAAGGCCGACGGAGCGGCCCCGAGCGTGATCCGCGGCGGTGCTGGGGCGAACGTCTATCCCGAGAAGGCCTTCGCCGGAACGTTCGGCGAGCCGTTCATCGTGCCGGAGGCCTGACGCATGGCCGCGCCTCGCAGGGTCTCGTGGAACGAGAACGACGCCCGCCGTGTGGCCGCGGCCACGCTGGCCTACGAGCGCGGCAATCGGGATATGCCGGGGCTGCGGTTCCGGCAGGGCGGCGACGACGGCGATCCGGTCCGCCTCTGCAAGACCTCCGCCGTGTGGAACCGCGACACGATCGCCACGCTCAACGTCTGGGAGGACGGGACGCCGCCGGGCGAGACGCAGTCGACGGGCCAGACCGTTGACGCGGTGAACAAGATGCACAAGGTCGCCAGCGGCACATGGGTCATCGTGGCCCGTGCCGTGACCGGGACCTGGTATCTGGTCGAGGCTGGCGACAACCAGAGCGAAAGCTGCGCGAGTCCGTCGATCGCGGGCCGCGACCTAACCGAGCTGCCGGGGTATGACGCTGCGAAGAAGCAGGCCCTCACCCACGACCTCGGCTGCCTGAAGTGGATCGACCTCGAGGACTGCCCGGCCTGACATGGCGATCGTCAGACACAACGGCGCGATCATCACGCACGGCGGCAAGATCGGCACCGGCGCGGCCTGCTGCTGCGACGTCGAGCCGTGCGATCCGTGTGCGTTCAGCGGCGGCCCGGAAACATACTTTCCATACGCCCGCCTCGTCGGGACGTGGGACATCGGCGGTGGCCCGACCGCGTTCGATTGGTTGGCTCCAGCGGATCAGTTGTTCACCGGATACATCAACCGAGGCTGGGCGAACAACTCGCGTTCGCCGCAAGGGACGGCGGCCTCTGCCCCAGACACTCGCGTTCATGCGACTGTGTGGAAATGGGACGGCTCAACAGAAGCGTGCGATACGCTGGATGAGTTTGGCGACGTTGTAGAGGCCGAGGTTCCGTCGCTGCGGACGTGCGGCGACTCCGCCTGCTCGGCATGGTTCTACGGCGAGCCGGGCAGCGTAAACGCTGTGATGAGCGGGCGAGAGTACCGCACGCTGATCTCCAACCCGCCGCCCAGCGACAACCAGTGGTACACGTTCCTCTACATCGAGGCCGGCGTCGGCGGCCCGGTGGTCTGGTACTGGGCGTGGATTCCTGCCTGCGGTTGCACGCCCGGCGAGGTCTCGCTGTCATCGGACGGCTATGTTCCCGACACGCTCGTCATCGACACATTCACGCTCACCTGCGAGATGGGTGATGCGTGCTGCACGGGGGACGACGAATACCCGGTCTACAAGTTGGTCAACTCCGAGTGCGACGGCCACAACCAAGTGGACTACTCCGCACAAACCAGTGCGAGCGACATTCCGCCCTGCCTCGGCGCGTGCTGCTACAACGACGGCATAGAGGACGTGTGCGGCGGCCCGATGAGCAAGGCCGCGTGCGATGCGCTTTCGGGCACCTGGCACAGCGGCGAGGTGTGCGCGGCCGACCCGTGCAACCTGTTTCCATGATTACAGGCCCGCGTCAACAGTTCGTCGCCAGGGCCACGCAGCGTGGCTACACGCTCGACGAGGTGGCCGCCTGCATCGTGGCCCAGGACGGCGACACGATCACGGTGGACGAGACGCATCCGGCGTATCCTCGGGCGAAGCCGGGCCTGGGCGACATGGTCGCCGATGGGCTGGCTGCGGTCGGCATCACGAAAGAGCGGGTGCAGGCGGTGATAGGGCGGCCCTGCAACTGCCCGGAGCGGCAGGCGGCACTGAACCGGCTCGGGCAGATGGTCGGCCTGCCTCCCGGCCGTGGCGCGAGCGGTTGACAGACCAGCCACCATAACGGGCGAAAGGGATGCCCGTGGCCGACGATCACCACATCACCATCGACGGCAAACGATGGCTGCTGCGGTTCACGCCTCTCAAGGGCGGTGCCGCTGGGTGGACGTTCTTCGACAACTCGGCCCGGCCTCGCATCCTTATCGACTCCCGCGAGCGTGG
>Ga0209985_10004412_pt1 | contig 11362 bp, 7 predicted proteins | sample NOAtaG_FD_187305 | JGI IMG/M metagenome (GOLD analysis project Ga0209985, IMG submission 187305) | Freshwater lake microbial communities from Lake Erie, under a cyanobacterial bloom - NOAA_Erie_Diel6S_1000h metaG (SPAdes) (version 2) | ecosystem: Environmental > Aquatic > Freshwater > Lake ... | reverse complement strand
CAGACCGCGCGCGTCGGCGGTCGGACGCCACGCGTCGACGTTCACGCCGTTCGGGAAGAAGAGGTACGCCACGCGCAGCGGCGGCGCCGCCTCGGCCACGGTCGTCGCGGCCAGCGCGCTCGACGCGATCCCGCGCGGCAGCATGGCCTCGAGCCACGGCAGCGCGATGACGGCTCCTGCGCCACGCAGCACGGTCCGACGGTCGATCAAGGGTTCGCGCATGGATCCTCCGGATTCACTCTACAGACCGAGGCGGCGAGAGCAACTTCGGACTTGCCGATTCGCGCAGATTCGTCCGAAGGCGGAACGCGTCGGACGTCACGATTCCCTCGACGAGCGTCTGGAAGTCGCCCTTTGCGGCGAGGTCTGCCGCCAGCCGGTCCACCAGCGCGTCGTCGGCGTCGGCGGTGCCGCGGCCGAGCGCGTAGACAAGAAGATGCCGCGCGAGCGATCGCTCGAACCGCGTGCCTCCCACCAGCATCGCCTCGACGCCACGCGCGCCGCGCAGCACGCTGCCATCGGGCATCTCCGTGGAGTCGTCAATGGAAAGGCCGTCGAACTCGCTGCGCATGCGGCCATCCGCATCGAGCCGCTCGAAGGCAAGACCGATGGCATCCATGCGCACATGGCACGAAATGCAGTCGGGGTTGTTGCGGTGCTCGGCCATGAGTTCGCGCACCGATAGTCCGTGGCGCGCGTCCTTCGTCTCGGGAAGCTGCGGTACGCCGGGCGGCGGAGGCGGCGGCGCCTCGTCGAGCAACGACTCGAGCACCCACTTGCCGCGCTTGACCGGGCTTGTGCGCGTCGGATTGCTGGTGGCAAGCAGCACGCTCGCATGGCCGAGCACGCCCCCCGCGCGCGCCTCGTCGATCGCGCGGCGCTCGACGCGTCCGGCTGCAGGCGGATCAAGACCGTAGATCCGCGCGAGCGCGGCGTCGATCTCCGTCTCGCGCGCGGTGATGATCGCCCGCACCGGCCGCTCGCCGCGGACCACCGCATCGAACAGTCGTTCCGTCTCGAGCCGCATCGAAGCAAGCACGCCCGCATCGAGTCCCGGGTACACCTTCGGGTCCATCTGCCGGTACTCGAGGCCGTCGATCCCGAGCCACTGGGTGGCGAAGCGCTGCGAGAGACTCCGCGCGCGTGGATCCTGCAGCATGCGTCGCGCATGGGCGCGCACGCCATCGCGCGACGCGAGCTCGCCAGCGCGCGCGGCGCGGCGCAGTTCGGCATCGGGCACGCTCGACCAGAGGAAGAAGGAGAGGCGCGATGCGATCTCGCTGCCGTCAAGCACGCGCGTGGCCTCGTCGGGCTTGCAGGGCTTCTCGACCCGCAGCAGGAAGCGTGGATCGACCAAGAGCGCCGTGACGAGGACGCGCAGGCCGTCGCGCCACTCGCGCTCGTGGTTCTTCTCGTGGTTCTGCTCGCGGTCGCGCGTGCGATCGCGCTCCTTGCGGTCCTTCTCGGGCGCAGACGCCTCTCGCGCGAGGCGCACCAACGCATCGCGCTCCGCTTCGCTGAGCGGCCGCCGGAAGAGCTCCTCGCCGAACGCCGCCGCCGCCCTGCCGAGCCGCCGCGTCGCCGCGCCGTCGCCGGCGATCGCAGTCGCGCGCTCGAGAAACGGCGACGATGCGGGCGCGTCGAGCGGACCTTCGATCCGTACGAAGCCGACCGCGAGGTTGCGGTCGCGGTTCGCGCGTTCGCCTGCGTTCGGATCGTAGAAATCGTTGAGAAAGCGCGCGCCGGCGCGACGCTCGCCCGCGGCAAGCGTGCCCTCCCACGCGATCGTCATCGGCTTGTCCGGCGTCGCGCGCACCTCATGCTCGCCTACCACGACGCCATCGAGCAGGAACGCGAGCCGAGCCATGTCCTGTCCCGCCTGCTGCGCCGCGGCCTCGAGCGTGATGCGATAGCGACCCGCGCGCTTGATCTCGAAGCTCGCCGTCAATGCGCCGTTGGTCCAGAGCCACGCGAAGCCGTCGCGCGTGTTGCCTTGTCCGCGGCGCTCGAGGCGTTCGGGCGCCACCACGATCGGCTCGGCGGGGCCGGCCGATGGAACCAGTTCGGCGGCGATCTCTTCCGCGGCGATCAGATAGCGCTCGAGGAGAAGCGGCGGCAAGACGAGCGTGTCCGCGGTGGTATCGAAGCCCTCGCCGATCTCGTCGCGCGGAAGTCGCGCGCGCATGTCGAGCTCCACGCCGAACACGTCGCGCACGGCGCTTGCATACTGCACGCGGTTCAGCCGGCGTACCGCCGAGACTTCGCGCGCGGCGGGCGGCACGCATGCGTCGATCGTCACGACCGCGGCTGCATACTCGGCTTCCGTCGGCCGCTCCGTCTCCTCGGCCGGCGGCATGTCGCGCTTCACGAGGCGCCTGCGCAGCGCGCGCAGCGACTCATCGTCGATGCGGCCCGATGCAAGCGGCCCCGCGAGATCGAGGCCGCCCTTTGGCTTCGCGCCCTCGTGGCACGCCACGCAGTGCGTCTCAAGCAGCGGCTTGAGCGGCGCCGGGATGACCACCTCCTCGCCACGCGCGGCGGCACCGCACGCGAGGAAGAGCGTTGCCGCGAGCGCTCGGATCCGCAAGCCCATCGCTACCTCCCCGCTGGCGCGATCTTCGCGCGGAACGGAACCATGGGAAGCCCTGCGCCATTCACGACGTTGGCGCGCTCGGGGTTGTTCTGCCAGGCGTACACGACCTCGACGGGATCTGCCACGCCTGGCGCGGTCAGCACGATGCCGTCGCGGCCCTCGTCCATGATCGTGGCTTCGGCCCACACGAACGTTCCGTCGGCGCCAGCCAACGCGAAGCCGCCCGCCTTGCCGCCAGTCGCGCGCAGGCCCTCCGCGTGCCGGAAGCGCAGGCGCACCATCGCGCCATTCTCGCGCCCGGCGCTCGCGAGTTCCGGCCCCTGCCAGGCCACCGACGCCTCGCCATAGACGGTGTTGCGAGCCCACATCGCAAGCCGCTCGCCGACCTCGCGCTTGCGGCGCGGATGGATGTCGCCAGCGTCGCCGAGGTCGATCGCGCTCACCATGCCAGCGTTGCCGGCCTCGCGCGCGCCGCGCAACTGCGCCTCGCGCAAGAGCGCCCACGCTCCCTGCGCCGGCTCGCCCTCGACAAAGGGCTGGAATGCGGCAAGCTGCACCACGCCCCAGGCCATGTCGGCGTTTCCAGACTTCTCGCGCCACGAGCGGATCAGGAGCGGCAGCAGCGTGCGGTAGTTGTCGGGCTCGCCCGAGTTCGACTCGCCCTGGTACCAGATCGCGCCGCGCACGGGATACGCGATCCACGGCGCCATCATTGCGTTATAGATCGCCGCGGGTTCATGCGGTTCCGTGCCGGGCGCCTTGCCGCCGTTCGGCCGATCGGCCTCGAACGCCGCGATCCGCGCGGCGAGATCATCGGCCGTCTGCTTGAAGTCCGACTTCGCCATCGCATCAAGCGGAATCCACGGCTCGATGCGCGTGCCGCCCCATGAGATGTCGACAAGACCGATCGGCACCTTGTGATCGAGCGCGCGAGAGAGATCGACGCCGAACCACCAACCCACCGCCGTGAAGCCTCCGACCGTCTCGGGCGACGCCACGCGCCAGACGCCGGCGGCGCGCGCGGCGGGCCTGTTCGCGGTGCGATGCTCGGCCTTGTACGAACGAATCACGACCTTCGACGCGGCTTCGCGCGCGCGGTCCGCGTCGTTCGCCGCGTCGACCGGCCACTCCATGTTCGACTGGCCCGAGCAGAACCACACCTCGCCGACGAGGACGTCCTTCGCGGAGGCGCGGCCGCTCTTCGCCTCGACCACGAGCTCGCGTGGCTCAAGCGATGCCGGCATCGCGGCGAGGACGAGCGCAAAGCGGCCCTCGGCATCGGCCCGGCCCTCGACGCGCGCGGCGCCGAACGAGAGCGCGAGCGGCTCGTTCGGCTCGGCGCGGCCCGTCACGGTGATCGCGCGCTCGCGCTGCAGCACGGCGTGATTCCGGAACGGCGTGTCGAGCAAGACCTCCGCCTGCACATCAGCTGCGAAGGCGAGAACCAAGGCGCCGGCAAGCGCACGGCGAACGGCAGGTCGTGTCATGTGCTCCATCGTGACGGGCCAACGCCCCCGATGCAAGAGTCACGCGGCCCGAACGCGATCTTTCCGGGCGAATCGGTCGCGCCGGGAGAGAAGCCGCAGGCCATGCAGCGCGACCAGCACGGTGCTTCCCTCGTGGCAGATGACCGCGATCGGCAACGGCACCACGCCGAGAAGCGTCAGCGGGATCAGGATCGCCACCACACCCATCGAGAAGATCACGTTCTGCCGGATCATCACCCGCGTGGCGCGGCCGAGTTCGATCGCGAACGGCAGCCGCGTGAGGTCGTCGGACATCAGCGCGACGTCTGCCGCCTCGAGCGCGACGTCCGTCCCGCCGTGGCCCATCGCGATGCCCACGGTCGCGGCCGCAAGCGCGGGGGCGTCGTTCACGCCGTCGCCCACCATCGCAGCGGCGCCGTGCGATGCGACGAAGGCGCGAATCTCGTCGATCTTCTGCTCGGGCATCAGGCCCGCCTTCACGATCGACACGCCGACGTCGGCGCCGACCTTCGCACCGGTCGCCGCGTTGTCACCCGTGAGCATCGCGACCTCGCATCCGAGGTCGCGCAGCGCGCGGATCGCTTCCGCTGCCTCGGTGCGCGGACGATCGCTCACGCCGATCGCGCCGAGCGTGCGCGCTCCATGCACCACCGACATCGCCGTCATCGCCTGCGCCTCGATCGTGCGCGCGAGTTCCTCGACACGCGGATCGGCGACAAGCGCGTTGTTCTCGAAGAGCCGCGCACGCCCGACGCCCGCGCGCACGCCATCCACCACGCCCTCGACGCCCTTTCCCTTCACGGCGATGGCGTCGGTGACCGGCGGCACCGCGATGCCGCGCGCCTTCGCTGCATCGACCACGGCCTTCGCGATCGGATGACTCGACGACTGCTCGATGGCGGCTGCGATGCGCAGCAGTTCGTCCCCATCGACGCCCGGCATCGGCGAGAGCGCCGAGAGTTCGGGCTTTCCCCGCGTGATCGTGCCGGTCTTGTCCATCGCGACGACGCGCACCGTGCCCAGCGCCTCGAGATGCATGCCGCCCTTCACCAGCACGCCGCCGCGCGCCGCGCGCGCGAGGCCCGCGAGCACCGCGGCCGGCGTCGAAATCGCAAGCGCGCACGGCGATGCGCCGATCAGCATGCTCATGGCGCGAAGGAACGCCTCGCTCCACGAAAGCCAGCCAAACAGCGGCGGCACGATGATCGCGAGCGTCGTGACGACAAGCACGCACGGCACATAGATGCGCGTGAAGCGCTCGGCGGCGCGCTCGGCAAGCGACTTCGTGGCCTGCGCCTCCGCGACCAAACGCACCATGCGGGCGACGAGCGTGTCGGAGGCCGGCCGCGACACGCAGACCGCAAGGGCTCCGTCGCCATTGAGCGAGCCCGCAAACACCGCGCTGCCCGGCTCCTTGTCGACCGGCATGCTCTCGCCCGTGATCGGGCTCTGGTCGACGCCAGAGCGGCCTTCGCGCACCTCGCCATCGGCCGCGATGCGCTCTCCAGGCCGCACGACGATGATGTCGCCGACGGCGAGCTTCTCGACGGCGACCTCGCGCTCGACTCCATCGGCGCCGCGCACGCGGGCACGCTTTGGCGCGAGTTTCGCCAGCGCGCTCACGGCGCTCTTCGCGCGCGACAGCGCCAGGTGCTCGAGCCCATGACCGAGCGAGAAGAGGAAGAGCAGCAGTGCGCCCTCGGCGAACTCGCCGACGAGCGCGGCGCCAATCGCGCCCACCACCATGAGGAAATCGATGTCAAGGCGGCCACGCAGCAACTGGCGCAGGCCCTCGCGGGTCGCCTCCCAGCCGCCAACGACGTACGCGACCGAGTACAGCGCGTACGCCGCGATCACCCACTCGGAGCGCTCACAGAGATAGCCGCCGACAAGCGCCGGTCCGGCGATCGCCGGCCACACCAGCTCCGAGTAGGCGCCGAGCGCGCGAAACGGAGCCCACAGTCGAGGCGTCGCCGTCTCAGCAGCCGCCGTGGCCTCCGTGGCCTCCGTGCCCGCATGTTCATGATCGTCGCCGCGTCCGTGCACATGGACAGGCTAACGCATGCGCGAGAGGCGCGAGGCAACCAAAAAGAGCGCCGCCCGGCGGAGAGTCCGGGCGGCGCGTGGATGACATGAATCTCGCCGGGGCGGCCGGAGTCGGTCGGCCGTTGCCCCCGGGGGAAATCGAGCGATCAGAAGGTGATCTGGATCTGCGAGCGGAGAACCCACTGGCCGTCGTTCGTGAACCCGTTTCCAGTGGTCGACGAGCCATCCGAGAGCCAATCGGCGCCCGAGCTGTTGAAGTCGCCGATCGGAGCCATGGCGAAGCCGACGTCGGACGACCACTTGATGTCCTTGTTGCCGCCGATGAAGTAGTTGAGGCCCACGGTGACGATGTTGTTCGACTCGAGCTCGACGCCCGGCTCGGCCACACGGAACTTGTCGGTGTCGGTGCTGCCGATCTCATATCGCGCGAACAGCTCGAGCTCGCTGTTGAGGAAGTAGCCGCCCTGCACGACCGCGCCCCACTGTCCCATGCTGTCGCTGGTGCCGCCACCGCGGGTGGCGACGTTGCCGGCGAGCTGCACGTCGCGGTAGATGCCCGCGGCGTAGAAGGTCGCACCGCCGAGGTGGACGGTCAGGTCTGCGGTCACGCCCCACATCGAGTCCGTCGTCGAAGCGGTCTGCGTGCCCTCATTGCTCGGACGAAGGCTCTGCCCCATCGCGCCGAGGCCGATCATCCAGCCCTTGTCGTCGCCGATGTAGCTGTTGAGGTCGCGCATCTGGCGCCAGTTGCCGGCGCCGAGATACTCGACGCGGCCGGCAAAGGCCCAGTTCGTCGTGTTCTGGTTGAAGCTCGTGGTGTACGAACCGGAGTAGCCGCCGGCGTTCGCGGTGGCCGAGCTCGGGACGCTCGACGCATTCGCGCGAAGTCCATCGCCATAGAACACCGTCGCGCGCCACTGCTCGCCGGCACGCCCGCCGAACTCGGCCTGAAGGCCCTGCGCGAACTTCGTCGAGAAGACGTCGTTCACGAGCGATCGCTCGACGGTGAGCTGCGACGCGCTCGAGACGAGCTCTTCGCGGATGAACGGAGCCTTGAACTGTCCGGCGCGCAGCATCATGCCGTTGCCGAAGTCCTTCTGAACGAAGATCTCCTCGACCGAGCCGACGATGTTGTTCGCGCTGTACGTCGCGCCGGTCACGGTGCCGGTGGCGCGGTTCGCGACAAGCTTCACTTCGTACGTCCAACTCGGGTCGATCACGAAGCCCGTGAAGGTGAGCTTCGTGCGGCGGTTCTCGAAGCCCCAGTTGCCTTCCTTCGCAGCAGTGGCGCCGAGGCCGCTGTTGTCGCGGTTGTTGTAGGCCCAGCGCACCTGCACCTGGCCACGCAGGTTCAGCTTGAAGTCGCCGCTCGGCGACGCCATGAAGAAGCCGCCCTGATCCTTGTTCCAGCCGGCGGTTGCGCCGGACGCCTGGAGGCTGTCGCGCACCGACGCGTCGGCGAGGACGTCGGAGACGATCGCGCGGATCTCGCTCGCGCGCTGCTCCGTCAGCCATTCCTCGCCGTTGGCGCCGCGCTCGAGCTTCTCGACCTTCGCGGCGAGCGCCGCGTTGGCGGCCTTGAGCTCTGCGATCTGCGACGCCGTGTCGATGGATTCGCCGCCTGCGCCGAGCGCGGCGCCCGCGATCGAGAGCGTGGTCGCGCCTGCAACCAGACCTCCGATCGATCGTGTGATGTTCGTCTTCATCTTCGTGGTGCTCCTTTGCTGAACGGTGTTGACTGGCATGGACAGGTGAACGGCCCTCTCAGCCTGCTGGGCAAGGTGCCCGGCGCGACCGCGGTGGACCGAGGAGCATCACACTAAAGAACAAGGATTTGGTCAGGGCGAGATGAAGGCGCTGCGAGAGCCTTCACACAACCTTCATATGAAGGCATGGTCAAGGAATGGCAAAAACGCAGGAAATAAAGCCTTCTCCTGAACAATCGGCCCCTCGCTTCATGTGATCTGAATGGAATGCAAACTGCAATCCTCGATCAATCGCCGCGCATGCCGCGGATGCGGAAGTCCGTTCTGTAAGGGTTTGGTTCATTCGAGGTGAAGAGCGTGCGTTTGGCGCGTCGTCGGCCTTGCGTCGACGCGTGGACTGCTCGACGCTCCTTCACCTCGTCAAGACGCAACGCTCTCCCGAAAGGCCACAGACCATGAAGCTGCTCTCCAACTCCTGCCTGCTCGCTTTCGCGCTCTTCGGCGTCGTCGCGCCGGGATGCCAGCCCGGCATCAAGAGCACGCTTCCGACCGTCGAGGTCATCACCCCGATCGTGCAGACCGAACGCCTCTGCCCGATCACCGGCGAACCCGTGACCGAACTCGACGAGGCCGCCTTCTTCGAGACCTACCCCGTCTACTGCAAGGGCCGCGAGAACGCGCGCCAGTTTGCGTCGCTCTCCGCTTCGCAGCGCGCGCGTCTGGCCAAGGATCAGGTTCTCCCGCAGAAGGGAATCTCGAACGCGACCTGCCCGCTGACGGGCGAGACGCTCAACGCATCGGCTGCGCCCGTCGTCTACGAAGGCGAGGCGATCGGCTTCGCGTCGCTCGCGGACGCGAACCAGTTCCGCTCGCTGCGGCCGGAGAAGAAGGCGCGCACGATCGAGCGTTGGCGCGCCGAAATCGCCAAGTGATCACGTCGCGCTGCGCGTCTCGATCTCAACCGCTCCGACCTCCGGGATCAGGCGCGTCTCGAGGCGACGTCGGATCGCCTCGTCGTCGAGCGCTTCGGGCGCCTGCAGGCCCATCGTGAACGACCGGCCCGACTTCCCTGGGCGAAGCGAACGCACATGGCACCCGGCGCTTCGAAGTTCAAGCGACGCGACGAGCTCGGCCTTCGCGCGATCCGCCATCGGAAGCAGCCGGATCTTCACCTCCGCGGTGCGCCGCGCCTGGATCCACCAGATGAGGAGCCACGCTGCGAGGGCCACGACGATGGCGAGGAGATACTGCGTGAGTCCGCAGGCAAGCCCGATCGCGATCACGAGAATCGCGCGGGCGTTCATGTTCGGCGTGGCGATGAGCGTGCGGAAGCGGATGAGCGCGCCGAGGCCGAGGACGACGAGCGCCATCGCCTGATCGACGACGACGAGCGCCGCGACCACGGCGCCGATGAGGCCGAGGATCACGAGCGTCTTGCGCTCGTCCATCGCGTGCACCGCGTCGGGCCTGCGTCGGCCGCGCGGGTGGAATGCGATCAGCGCCGCGAGAACCAGCGCGAGGCCGATGCCGAGAAGGAGCTCGATCCACGCTGCCGGGCGCATGAACTGGCCCAGCGCATCGCGCAGGCGCTCGAGCGCCGAGGCTCCGAGCGAACTCCGCAGGAGCCCTTCCTGGCCGCCGCCCGCGACGGCACCCGGCGCCGCGTGCGAAGTCGACGAGATCGCGACGACGACACCCGCTGCAACCGCATGCACAAGGCTCTGCGTTCGCATGGCGAAGGTTCGTGCTGCTGCGGTTCGAATCATGCAGTCGACATCATGCCCGAACAGGGCTCCGGCGCAAAGCCATCGTCCACAATCAAGGCCCGAGAAGGCCGCGCGGTCGCGTGGGGGCCATCACCGCGTCGCACACGAGGGACTCAGAACCTTGCGCACGACCGCGAAAGCTCAGCGGCGCCGACGCGTGCCCATCACGGCAGGCACCGAGAGCCGCTGCTCGCGCTGCCCTGCCTGACCGCCACCTTGGGCCCCGCCCCCCTGTTGGTCGGCGAGGCGCTTGAACTGCTCGTTCGTCTTCTCGATCGAACCGCGGACCATCTTCACCTTCTCGGCGTCAAGACCCTGCAGGATCGCGCTCGCCATCGCGTGCGCTGGATTGAAGGGACCAAACCCCAGCATGCCCTTCTCGATGTCGAGGCGCACGCCCGTCGCGCCGAGATCCGACAGCATGCACAGCACGGTCATCAGCTCGGGGTCATCGAGCGCCTTGCCGTCCTTCATCATGCCGCCCAGCACGCGGCCGGCCGTCACGAACACGGGCTCATTGACCTGCTTCGCGGCGCTCACGCGCTGGCTCAGCTGCACCATGAGCTCGCGAGACTGTCGGACGATGGCGACCTCGGCCTCGTTCACCCGGATCTTGCGGCGGAACGCGTTGCACATGGCCGCGGCCAGCGCAAGCCCCGACTCGATGGCCGCAAATCCGAAGGCCGTCTCGGCGCCGGCAGCGGCGTCGGTGGGCGTCTCCTCGGTGACGTTGGCGGTGCCGCCATCGACCCACATGTTCTTGATGCCCAGCGACGCGCAGGACTGGAGCCCGGCCTGGACGATCGGTTCCTGCTGGGTCTTCCCCTCTGCGAGCAGCGACGCCACGACGTTGGCCGCCGTATGCGGAATGGGCTCCGCCGCGGTGATCTTCTGCATCACGAGATTCACGAAGGCCACGAAGTCCTTCTTCTCGACGTCGCGGAGGAGGCAGTACTGGCCGTTGACGCGGATGGCGCTCATGGGGGGCTCTGGTGTTCGGGGCGAACCGGCCGAGACCGGGGGAGGAAGATGGTAGCACCTCCCCGGACCACGCCCCGCGCAGCCGGAGCACGCCCCGCGCAGCCGGACCACGCCCCGCGCAGCCGGAGCACGCCCCGCGCGCAGCTGGAGCACGCCCCCACCGCGCGGCGCGCTCGACCGCCACGCCTGAGCGTCCTTTCCGTACCATCGCGCCATGCCCCGCGACGCGACCCGCGCCCCGTCCCGATCCAAGCCGCGCGCAACCACCCGGCCCGCTCCGGCCGTCGGCATCATCATGGGCTCGCAATCGGACTGGGAGACGATGCAGCATGCGTCCGAGATGCTTGCTTCGCTCGGCGTCTCGCATGAGTGCCGGGTGGTTTCGGCCCATCGGACGCCGGATCTCCTGTTTCAGTACGCCTCCTCCGCCCGCGGTCGCGGCATCAAAGTCATCATCGCCGGGGCCGGTGGCGCCGCGCACCTTCCCGGCATGTGCGCGTCGAAGACCGATCTTCCCGTCCTTGGCGTACCAGTCGAGTCGAAGGCGCTCAAGGGCCTCGACTCGCTCCTGTCGATCGCGCAGATGCCTGCTGGCATTCCCGTGGGAACGCTTGCGATCGGCCGCGCTGGCGCGGTGAATGCCGCGCTTCTCGCGGCGAGCATCCTCTCGCACCATGACGCGGGCGTGGCCGAGAAACTCGCGGCATTCCGCGCGAACCAGACCGCGAAGGTGCTCGCGAATCCGATTCCGGGGGTTTCGCGCGCCGAGCCGCGCGCGCAAAG
>Ga0209985_10004411_pt1 | contig 11364 bp, 9 predicted proteins | sample NOAtaG_FD_187305 | JGI IMG/M metagenome (GOLD analysis project Ga0209985, IMG submission 187305) | Freshwater lake microbial communities from Lake Erie, under a cyanobacterial bloom - NOAA_Erie_Diel6S_1000h metaG (SPAdes) (version 2) | ecosystem: Environmental > Aquatic > Freshwater > Lake ... | reverse complement strand
GAGCATGCCGCCGGCGATGGTGCTGAAGGAGGGGATGTCCGCGAACAGCGCCCAGCCCAGCAGTACGGCCCACACCAGGTCCAGGAACTTGACCGACTGCGTGGCCGAGATGTCGGCGGCGACGAATGAGCGCGTGAGGCAGTAATGCCCGCTGCTGCCCAGCACGCCGCACAAGGCGAAGCCGAACCACTGCAGCGGGCTCAAGGGCTGCCAGGCCCACAAGGCCAGGGGCAGGCTCAGCAGGCTGATGCTGATGGCTTGCCACACCAGGATGGTGCCTGTGGTCTCGTAGCGAGTCAGCGCCTTGGTCACCAGGAACGAGGCCGCGAACACGGGGGCGGAGGCCAGCATCAACAGGTGGTACAGGCCCGGCCCGGGGCCGAAACCATCGGCCAGCGAGAGCTTGGGGCCCACCACGATCATCACGCCCGCAAAGCCCAGCACCGTGGCCAGCCAGCGCTCCCAGCGCATCTGCTCCTTGAAGAACAGCCAGGCCCCCAGCATGATGAACAGCGGCGTGGTGAAGCCGATGGCCGTCATGTCGGCCAGCGGAATCTTGGGCAGGGACACGAACCACAGGTACAGCCCCGCGGTGTGAAGCCCGCCGCGGATGAACTGCCCGCGCATGGTCTTGGGCCGGTAGGCCGCCACACCGTGGTGCCACACCAGGGGCAGCAGCACCAGCAGCCCGAAGAAGTAGCGCAGAAACTGCGACTGGAACGGGTCTACCTGTTGACCCAGCGCCCGCATCAGGGCGTTGAGGAAGCTGAAGATCACCCCCGCGGCCGTGGTCCACAGCAGGCCGTGCACGGTGGGCGACAGGTGTTGCGTGCGCTCCCGTACCGCCGCGGCGATCCTTCCCGTCAGACTGCGGGCAGTCGCCAAGGCCAACCTCCGCGGTGGAGGTTCAAGACACCGCCTGGTAGTACAGGTTCTGCGGGTGGCGTGCCTGGGCGAAGAAGAGCCAGCGCTCGGCCAGCACCCCTGCCACCTGCGCCGCCACGGCCGCGCACAGCCAAGAGGCCTGTGCTGCGGAGGCGTCACGTGCCGCCATCATCAGCAGGGCAGGCAGGGCAAAGGCCAGCCCGTGCACCGCCCAGCGCACATGCCGCACGAAGGCATCGGTCGCGCCGTGGAAGAACTCCCGGGTGTTGAAGGCGCCCGCGGACATGCCCATGGACTTTTGCACGAGGCGGGCCGCAGCGATGCCCGTGGCGCTCTGTGCGCTGGACTTGGGTTTGAGGCCGGCATTGCGCATCAGCGCGGCGGTGCGGCAGGCCCAGGCCGCAAACGTCAGCGTCAAGGCCCAGGGCAGGGTGGCGGCCAGCATGGCGGCCTCTGCCCGTATGGCGGCCAGGGCGCTGGTCAGCACCAGGCCCGAGGACAGGCCGATGAGCGTGAAGTTGACGAGCGTGAGGGGGTGAGCCCACTCCTGGATGAAGCGCAGGCAGGCATAGATCTGCGCGGTGCAGACCCACAGGGCGGCAGCCAGCAGCAGCGTCAGTACGGCCAATGCGCCTGACGCCGCGTGTCCTGGTGAGCGCCAGGCCAGTATGAGCCAGACAAACACCAAGGCCATGAACAGCGGCAGCACGATCACTTCTCGGCTGAGCCAAGAGGTACGCCACATGGCCATGGCGCGCCAGGCACGCTCCGGGTGGCCCAGGTGGAAGAACGAGGCCACCAGCCCGGCACCCAGCAGCACCAGCGCCACCGCCAGACACAGGGGCAGGAAGGTCGGCCCCAGCGGCACACCGCTGAGGGTGGCGAAGGCCAGCGCCACCGCGAGACCTTGGCCGGCACCGGCCACAGTGGTGAAGCTGATGACGGAGAAGGCCGGCTTCATGGGGACACCCGCTTCACGCCGTCCGCCCCTTCAGAGCTGGCGGCACCTTCGGCGGCCAGCGGGCCCGTGCGCTGGCGCGGCAGGTACTGGTTGGCGGGCTGGGTGCCCCATTCCGGCATCAGCGAGTAGCCCCCGCGCTCGCGGATGGCCTTGGAGACCTCGGACTCCGGGTCCTTCACGTCGCCGAACAAGCGAGCCCCGGTGGGGCAGGCCTTGACGCAGGCGGGCTTGCGGTCCTCGGGCGCCATCTTCTCGTCGTAGATGCGGTCCACGCACAGCGTGCACTTGGTCATGACCTGGCGTTCTTCGTCCAGTTCACGCGCGCCGTAAGGGCAGGCCCAGGCGCAGTACTTGCAGCCGATGCACTTGTCGTAATCGACCAGCACGATGCCGTCCTCGGCGCGCTTGTAGCTCGCCCCCGTGGGGCACACCGGCACGCAGGGCGGGTCTTCGCAGTGCAGGCAGCTCTTGGGGAAGTGGATGGTCTCGGTTTCAGGGAAGCTGCCAGCCTCCCAGGTCTGCACCCGGTTGAAGAAGGTGCCCGTGGGGTTGGCGCCGTAGGCGTTCTCGTCGCCCAACGGACCGGCGCTGCCCGAGGTGTTCCATTGCTTGCAGGAGGTGACGCAGGCGTGGCAGCCCACGCACACGTTCAGATCGATGACCAGAGCGAGCTGCTTGGCCAGGGTTTCGGTCGCTTGGGTGGTGTTCGTGGTCGTGCTCATCGGGTCTTCCTCCCCGCAAAGTACGTCAATACCTTCTGTGCCTTCCCCAGCACGCCGGGGGCGGGTGGTGGGGCGGCCACCTGAGGGAAGGTTTCTTCGGGCTCTTCCGGTTCAGCCGGGCGGATGCGCACGCGCACGTCGTACCAGCCGGCTTGGCCGGTGATGGGGTCGGAGTTGCTGATGGTGCCGGCGCTCTTCCCGTCGCCATCGGTGAAGGGCAGTTCCTCGCTGATGAGGTGGTTGAGCAGGAAGCCCTTGCGCGACTCGTCAGCGCCGGGGTCGAGCTGCCAGGCCCCGCTGGCCTTGCCAATGGCGTTCCAGGTCCACACCGTGCCGGGCTCCACCGCCTCGCTGTGGCGCACCATGCAGCGTACCTTCCCCCAGCGGCTTTCAACCCAGCACCAGCCGCCATCGGCAATGCCTGCGGCCAGGGCGGTGACGGGGTTCACGTGCAGGTAGTTGTGGCTGTGGATCTGGCGCAGCCAGGCGTTCTGCGAATCCCAGGAGTGGTACATCGCCATGGGCCGCTGGGTGATGGCGTTCAGCGGGTAGGCGTCCAGGTCGGAGCAGGCGGACTCCAGCGGCGGGTACCAGAAGGGCAGTGGGTCGAAATAGGTGGAGATACGCTCGCGCAGGTGCTCGGGCGGCTGGCGCCCCGCGGTCTTGCCCTGGGCGGCCAGGCGGAAGAGCTGCAGCACGTCGGAGTAGATGGCCAGCTGCACCGGGTCGTTCTTCTGGCGCCAGCCCTTTTCCTTGGCGAAGTCCAGGTAGGACTGATTCCAGTTGCGCATGTACTGCTGGTCTTCGCGCAGGTGGTACTGGAAGACGCAGCCGTTCTTCTCGTACATCTCCCACTGCTTCGGGTTGGGCGCGCCGCGCAGGTGCTCGGTGCCGTCCTCCCCGCGCCAGCCCATGAGAAAGCCGATGCCCGGCTGCGGCTGGAAGTTGACGACGAAGTCCGGGTAGTCCTTGAACTTGCGAGCGCCCTCGGCGCCGGTGAAGGCCGGGAACTTCAGGCGCGAGGCCAGCTCGATGAGCACCTCCTGGAAGGGCTTGCATTGGCCCAGCGGCGCCACCACCGGCACGCGCACCGAGTCCACCGGGCCGTCGAACTCGCTGATGGGGCGGTCCAGCATGCTCATCACGTCATGCCGCTCGAGATAGGTGGTGTCGGGCAGCACCAGGTCGGCGTAGGCCACCATCTCGCTTTGGAAGGCGTCGCACACCACCAGGAAGGGGATCTGGTATTCCCCGTCGTCGCCACGGCGGTTCAGCAGCTCCCGCACGGCCATGGTGTTCATGGTGGAGTTCCAAGCCATGTTCGCCATGAAGATCATCAGCGTGTCCAGGCGGTAGGGGTCGGCCTTGACCGCGTTGGTGATGACGTTGTGCATCATCCCGTGGGCCGACAGCGGGTGCTCCCAGGAGAAGGCATGGTCGATGCGCAGGGGCGATCCATCGGCGTGGATGGCCAGCTCCTCCGGGCTGGCGGGGAAGCCCAGCGGCGCGGCGTTCAGCGGTGTGTTGGGCTTGACCTGCTCGGGGTCATTGAAGGCCCGGTAGTTGGGCACGATGTGGCGCGGGTAGGGCGCCTTGTGGCGGAAGCCGCCCGGGGCGTCGATGGTGCCCAGCAGGCTCATCATCACCGCCAGCGAGCGCACGGTCTGAAAGCCGTTGGAGTGCGCCGCCAGGCCACGCATGGCATGGAAGGCCACCGGCCGGCCCACGGTGGTGGGGTGGGTCTTGCCCCAGGCGTCGGTCCAGGGGATGGGCAGCTCGAAGGCCTGCTTCAACGCGGTATTGCCGATCTCCACGGCCAGCGCGCGGATACGCCCGGCGGCTATGCCCGTGATGGCTTGCGCCCACTCGGGCGTGCACTCGGCCACCTGCTGGGTGAGCAACTGAAAGGCCGGCGCCACGCGCGTGCCATCCGCCAGGGTGTAGGTGCCCGTCAGCGCCGGGCTGCGCCCGTCGGCAATGCCTTCGGGGTAAGCCGCCATCACCTGGCCTGAGGTGGTGTCCCACACCAGCTTGTTGTGCGGGTTGCGGCCGTCGCCCGGTGGGCCCTTGGCCGGGTCGGGGTCGAAAGCGAACAGGCCTTCGCGCTCGCCTTCGTCCAGCACCACCAACTGCGGCGCGTTGGTGAAGCGCTGCAGGAAGGGGCGGTCGATGCGGTCGTGCTTGATGAGCTCGTGCATCAGCGCCATGAAGAGGGCGCCGTCGGTACCCGGCTTGATGGGGATCCACTCGTCGGCAATGGCCGAGTAGCCCGTGCGCACCGGGTTGATGGAGATGAAGCGCCCGCCGCGCCGCTTGAAGGCCGACAACGCGATCTTCATCGGGTTGCTGTGGTGGTCTTCGGCGGTGCCGATCATCACGAAGAGCTTGGCGCGGTCCAGGTCGGGCCCGCCAAACTCCCAGAACGAGCCGCCCACGCTGTAGATCATCCCCGCGGCCATGTTGACCGAGCAGAAGCCGCCGTGCGCCGCGTAGTTGGGCGTGCCGAACTGGCGGGCGAACAGGCCCGTGAGCGCCTGCATCTGGTCGCGCCCGGTGAAGAGGGCGAACTTCTTCGGGTCTGTGGCGCGGATGCGGGAGAGGCGCTCGGTGAGGATGGCGAAGGTCTCTTCCCAGGAGATGGGCTCGAACTCGCCCGCTCCGCGCTCGCTGCCGGGCTTGCGCCGCAGCGGCTGCGTCAGGCGCGCGGGCGACACCTGTTTCATGATGCCCGAGCTGCCCTTGGCGCATATCACACCCTTGTTGATGGGGTGATCGGGGTTGCCGTCGATGTACCGCACCTCGGGGCCGTTCTCGCCCTCGCGCAGGTGCACGCGGATGCCGCAGCGGCAGGCGCACATGTAGCAGGTGGTGCACTTGACGGTGGTGGCCTGATCGTCTGTGCCCGCGGGCGGCGCCAGCGGGTTGTGCAGCGGGAGGCGGCCGTCGGTGGACAGGAGGTTGGGTGTCGCGGTCACGTTGGGCCTGCAGGAGTTGTGGGGGCGTGGTTCGTCGGATGCCGAGGCTGTTGGCCGCTCATTCGGCGCTTTCAGGGCCTGGGCCGGCGGTGGCCAGCACCGCGAGCGCGGCCGAGGCCAGGCGGGCCAGCGGAGAGTCAGCGCGCGAGGTCAGCACCACCGGCACGCGCGCGCCCAGCACCAGCCCGGCACATTCGCCGCCGCCGATGTAGACAAAGCTCTTGTAGAGGATGTTGCCTGCGTTCAGATCGGGCAGCAGCAGCAGGTCGGGGTCTCCGGCCACGGCGGTGCTCATCTTCTTGATGCGAGCCGCCTCGGCCGAGATGGCGTTGTCAAAGCCAAACGGGCCTTCGATGAGGGCCTGCGGCCAGTTGCCGCCTTGGTGCTCGGCGACCAGGGCCTGGGCGTCCAGCGTGGCCGGGATCGACGGGTTCACGCTTTCCACCGCCGCCACGATGCCCACTTTGGGGCGCGCCACGTCCAAGGCCTGCAGCAACTCCAGCGCGTTGGAGAGGATGTCGCGCTTGGTTTTCAGGTCGGGCGCGATGTTGACCACGCAGTCGGCCAGCGCCAGCAGCTTGTGGTATCTCGGCAGGTCGAAAACGAAGGCGTGGGAGATGCGCCGCTGCCCGCGCAGGCCTGTGTCGCGCGCCACCACTGCCGACATCAACTCGTCGGTGTGGAGCGAGCCCTTCATCAAGGCCGAGACGCCCCCGCTGCGGGCCAGCTCTACCGCGTGTTGAGCCGCGGCTGGGGCGTCGGGCCCCGCATGCACCAGCACGAACGCGCTGATGTCGATGGCGGCCTGGTCGGCCGCCTTTCGGATCTCGTCCGCAGGGCCGACCAGCACCGGCCGGGCGATGCCGGCCTTGGCAATGTCATGCGCCGCCTGCAGCGCCAGCGCGTCGCAGGGGTGGACGATGGCCAGGCCCTTGAGCGAACCGCCCGCGGCCACCCGCGCACGGCTCACCAGCGCGTGCAGCCGCGGGTGGGCGGGCGCCGCAGTCTCGGGCGCTGGTTCTGGGGGCATGCTGTGAGCCACCGTTGCCGTGAGGGCCGTCATGACCGGGCGCTGCACCCAGACTGCCCGCTCAGGTGTAATCCTTGTACTTGTCCAGGAAGCGCACCGGCTTGGAGAGTGCATCGCGGCGGAACGGGTCGCCCAGTTCACGCGTGCACATGATCTCGATCACGCAGGTCTTGCGCTGGTTCATCTGCAAGTCGATGGCGCGCTTCAGCGCCGGGCCCACGTCTTCCAGCTTGTCCACCGTGATGCCCTCGGCGCCCATCGCGCGGGCGATGCCGGCAAAGCTCTCGCTCTCGAGCTCGCCCGCCACAAAACGGCGGTTGTAGAAGTCCACCTGGTTCTTCTTCTCCGCACCCCACTGCCGGTTGTGGAAGACCACCGAGGTCACCGGGATGTCGTGGCGCACGGCGGTCATGATCTCGCTCATGCTCATGCCCCAGGCGCCGTCACCCGCGTAGCTGATGGCCGGGCGGTCCGGCCGGGCGGTCTTGGCGCCGATGATGGTGGGCAGGGCGTAGCCGCAGTTGCCAAAGCTCATGGGCGCGAAGAAGCTGCGCGGCTCCTCGAAGCGCAGGTAGCTGTGGGCCACTGAGTTGATGTTGCCGATGTCGGTAGACAGCATGACGTGCGCGGGCATGGCCTTTTCCAGCTCGCGCAGCACCTGGCGCGGGTGCAGCCACTGGCCGCCCGTGGGCGTCTTCTCGCCCTTGGCCTCCTCGATCATGTCCAGGCTGTAGGCGTCCTTCTCGTGCGTCCACTCGGAGAGTTCCTTCTCCCAGGCCGCTTTCTCCTCGGCGGTCTTGGCGGCGCGCTCGGCACGCGTGGCGTCGCAGGCCAGGGTGCGGTTGGCCAGGAGGTTCAGCAGCGCCACGGCCGCGGCCTTGGCGTCGCCGCAGATGCCCACGTCCACCTTCTTCACCAGGCCCAGCATCTTGGCGTCGGCGTCGATCTGCACCAGCTTGGCGCCCTTGGGCCAGTAGTCCATCCCGTACTGCGGCAGCGTGCCGAAGGGGCCCAGGCGGGTGCCCAGCGCAATCACCACGTCCGCCTGAGAAATCAGGCGCATGCCGGCCTTGCTGCCCTGGTAGCCCAGGGGGCCGCACCACTGCGGGTGGCTGGCCGGGAAGCTGTCGTTGTGCTGGTAGCTGTTGACCACCGGGCAGCCGATGCGCTCGGCCAGGGCAATCGCTTCCTTGAAGGCATCGCCCATCACCACGCCGCCGCCGGAGATCATCACGGGGAACTTGGCATTGGCAATCAGGTCGGCGGCTGCGTTCAGGCTCTCCACGCCACCAGCGCCGCGCTCGATGCGGATGGGCTTGGGGATCTCCACCGTGATGTCGCCGTAGAACAGGTCGCGCGGGATGTTCAGCTGCGTCGGGCCCATCTCCAGCAGCGCGCGGTCAAAGGCACGGGCGGTCAGCTCGGCCATGCGCTTGTTGTTGGAGACATGCGCCTGGTACTTGGTGAACTCGGCAAACATGGGCAGCTGCGCCGCCTCCTGAAAGCCGCCCAGGCCCTGGGTGAGGGTGCCCGTCTCAGGCGTGATCACCACCACGGGGCTGTGCGCCCAGTAGGCGGCGGCGATGGCGGTGACGGCGTTGCTGATGCCCGGACCGTTCTGGCCAATGATGACCCCGTGGCGGCCGCTCACACGCGAGTAGCCGTCGGCCATGTGGCCGGCGCCTTGCTCGTGCACAACGGGGATGAGGCGGATGCCGGCGGGCGCAAAGATGTCCATCGCGTCCATGAAGGCCGAGCCCATGATGCCGAACATGGTGTCCACGCCCTGGGCGACCATGGTCTCCACAAAGGCCTCGGAGGGCGTCATGCGGGTGGGGCCCACGGGGACGGTGCGGGCTGCAAGCGGTTGGGGTGCGTTCATGGGGGGGGGGCTCCTCTTGTCGGGTGACGCCTTATGGCGCTGGGTGACGATCGATGGGCTTGATGATAGCCACCGATTCCGTTTTTTGGAACTCCAGATTACAAAAGATGGAATTCAAGGTGCCTGCCGGCTATCATCGGCTGCATGAAGTTGGTGTCTCAACGGGTGGCGGAACAGGCCGAGGTGCAGGGCGACACGCCGGCCTTGCGCCTGGTGTCGCTGTTGGAGCACGTGGCCTCGCGCGACCACCTGCACACCCTGCAGGGCCTTGCTGAAGCCACTGGCCTGCCCAAGCCCACCTTGCACCGCATGCTGCAGCAACTGGAGGCTGCGGGCCTTCTGCAGCGTGAGGGCGACGGCCGGCACTGGGGCACGGGCTCGCGCCTGCGCCGCCTGGCCGAGAACCTGCTGCTCAACAGCAGCCTGCACGCGGCGCGCCACCAGGTGCTGCGCCGCCTGGTGGACGAGGTGGGCGAGAGCTGCAACATCACCGCCATGTCTGGTGGCGAGGTGCTGTACCTGGACCGCGTGGAAACGGCAGCGCCGCTGCGCTTTTACCTGCAGCCCGGCTCGCGCGTGCCAGTGCACTGCTCGGCCAGCGGCAAGGTGTTCCTGTCGCAGATGACGTCGGCCCAACGCCAGCGCCTGCTCGGAGCCACGCCGCTGGAGGCTTGCACCCCCCGCACCACCACCGACCTGGGCGCGCTTGAACAGGAACTGCGCCGCGTCAAGACCGAGGGCTGCGGCTTTGATCACGAAGAGTTTTTGCCGGGCCTGACCTGCGCGGCCGTGCCGGTGCCTGCCGCCGAGCCCAAGGGCCGCTCCAGCCTGTGCATCGCCCTGCAGGGCCCCACCGTGCGCTTGAACCGCGACAAGCTGCAGGCCCTGCTGCCGGCGTTGCGCGCGGCGGCCCAGGCCTTGACCCGATTGGAAGAGGGCGCCCCGGCGTCCGAGCAACGAAAGACTTCATGAGCGACTTCACCACCCTGCAGCCCGACCGCCAGGTCAGCGTGCGCGACACCTTCGGCATCGACAGCGCCATGACCGTGCCGGCCTTCGGCCAGCGCACCGAGCATGTGCCCGATGTGGACGAGGCCTACCGCTTCAACCCCGACGTGACGCTGGCGTTGCTGGCTGGCTTTGCGCGCGACCGGCGCGTGCTGGTGCAGGGGCTGCACGGCACGGGCAAGAGCTCGCACGTGGAGCAGGTGGCCGCGCGGCTGAACTGGCCCTGTGTGCGCGTGAACCTGGATGGCCATGTCAGCCGCCTGGACCTGGTGGGCCGCGACGCCGTGGTGCTGCGCGAGGGCCAGCAGGTCACCGAGTTTCAGGAGGGCATCTTGCCCTGGGCGCTGCAGCGGCCCGTGGCGCTGGTGTTCGACGAGTACGACGCCGGCCGGCCGGACGTGATGTTTGTCATCCAGCGCCTGCTGGAGCGCGACGGCCGCTTCACCCTCATGGACCAGAACCGCGTGCTCAAGCCGCACCCGGCCTTCCGCCTGTTTGCCACCGCCAACACCGTAGGCCTGGGCAACCTGAACGGCCTGTACCACGGGGCCCAGCGCCTGAACCACGCGCAGATCGACCGCTGGAACATCGTGGCCGCGCTGAACTACTTGCCGGCGGCTGAAGAGGCCGCCATCGTCACGGCGCGGGTGCCCTCGCTCGCCCATGAGCAGGGCCAGGCCCTGGTGCGCCAAATGGTGGCGCTGGCCGCGCTGACGCGCAAGGGCTTCGAGGCGGGTGACCTCTCCACCCTGATGTCGCCCCGCACCGTCATCACCTGGGCCGAGAACTTCGAGCTCTTTGGCGACGTGGCCCAAGCGCTGCGCCTGTCCTTCGTCAACAAGTGCGACGCCGCCGAACAACCGGTGGTGGCGGAGTATTTCCAGAGGTGCTTTGATCAGGAGCTGGGGATTTCTGTTACAACAACAAATTGATGGTTTCGAAGATCTAGTGGAATGACGCCAAGCGGGAGTCCAACCTCCAGAAGCACGGGCTGGACTTCCTGGATGCGGCTTTGGTACTGGAAAGCCCGTATCGGCTGGACATCGAGGCCGTGAGAGGCGGGGAGATTCGTACCCAGTCCTTCGCCTATGTGTTCGATGTGCTGGCGGTGCTGACGGTTGTTCACGCTGCCCGTGCCGATACGCTGAGGATCATCAGCTTCAGACCTGCCAGCGAAGAGGAAAGAGGTGCCTACCATGACTGGCTCGAAAACGACTTCGATGACGCCTGCTGAGTTGAGTGCCACCCGCGCTCGGGGCCTGAGTCAAACGGACACGGCGCGCATCCGCACCCGGGCTCCCTATGTTTGGGATGGTGTGAGCGAGGACGACCGCCCGCTGAGCGCTGAGGAGTTGCGGATGGGCGTCGAGGCCTACCGGCGGCAGCGAGGCCGCCCTGTCGGGAGCGACAAGGAGTCAACCACGATCCGATTCGACCGAGACATCCTCGCGGCCTTTCGAGCCGGTGGCGCGGGCTGGCAGACGCGGATGAACGCTGCACTGCGCGACTGGCTTGAGACCCATCGGCCGAATTCCTCAGCGTGAGGGGGCTTGTGACTCGTCTCAGGCTGGGGCTGATCCTCCTTCTTGGGGTGGCTGGGGTGTCATGTGCGTCCCTACGAAGCACCACCATCGACATCGAAATAGCAGGAGAGGTGCGCCTGGAGTCGATGGCTGATCCAACGCTAGTCCATGTCCGCAGTGCCCTGCTTCCGGGTCAGAGGCACCCACAGCAAGCCTCTCCCTACGCGCCTCTGTTGGCGGAGATTGGCGGAGCACGGGTCCGGGTCGAAGTCAGCACCACGATCGTGTCCTTCATCATCGAGCGTGGCCAGGCGAGAGACGTGGCACTCCAACCCTCGGCTGGCACCATGCGCAGCAACTTCCAGCCCAAAGACAAGC
>Ga0209985_10004409_pt1 | contig 11365 bp, 10 predicted proteins | sample NOAtaG_FD_187305 | JGI IMG/M metagenome (GOLD analysis project Ga0209985, IMG submission 187305) | Freshwater lake microbial communities from Lake Erie, under a cyanobacterial bloom - NOAA_Erie_Diel6S_1000h metaG (SPAdes) (version 2) | ecosystem: Environmental > Aquatic > Freshwater > Lake ... | reverse complement strand
ATCTACGTGCCGGCCAGTTGCATCGAGCTGGTGCAGAAATACGTCGGCGGCACGAAGCTCGCCCCCAAGCTCGCGAAGATCGGCGGCACGCTCTGGGAGCGGCAGAAGCAGGCGGTGCAGAAGGCGGTGGCCGACATGGCCGCCGACATGATCCGCCTGCAGGCCACGCGGGCGAGCCGGCCGGGCATCGCCTTCCCCCCCGACACGCCCTGGCAGCGGGAGTTCGAGGAGTCGTTTCCGTTCGACGAGACGCCCGACCAGCTCACGGCGATCGAGGCCATCCGCGGCGACATGGAGCAGCCCCGGCCGATGGATCGGCTGCTCTGCGGCGACGTGGGCTTCGGCAAGACGGAACTGGCGATGCGGGCGGCCTTCAAGGCCGTCGAGGCGGGGGCCCAGGTGGCCGTGCTCGTGCCCACCACCGTGCTCTGCGAGCAGCACCGCCGCACGTTCTCGGCGCGGTTCAAGGAGTTTCCGTTCGTGATCCGCTCGCTCTCGCGGCTGGCGAGCACCGCCGAGGAGCGGGAGACGCTCGAGGGCCTCGCCCGAAAAAAAGTGGACATCGTGATCGGCACCCACCGGCTCGCCCAGGCCGACATCCACTTCGCCAATCTCGGGCTCGTGGTCGTCGACGAGGAGCAACGGTTCGGCGTGGACGTGAAGGAGCGGCTCAAGGCCCTGCGGGCGAGCGTGGACGTGCTCACGATGACGGCCACCCCGATCCCGCGGACGCTCCACATGTCGATGCTCGGCATCCGCGACATCTCGAACCTGACAACGCCGCCGGTCAACCGCATCCCCGTGGAGACGAAGGTGGCCCGCTGGGACCAATCGCTCATCAAGAACGCGATCGAGCGGGAGCTGGCCCGCGATGGCCAGGTGTTCTTCGTGCACAACCGGATCCACGACATCCACAAGGTGGCCCAGAAGCTGCAGTCGATCGTGCCCGAGGCCACGATCGGCATCGCCCACGGCCGGCTCTCGGAGACGGAACTCGAGGAGGTGATGCTCTCGTTCGTGGCCGGCACCACCGACATCCTCCTGGCCACGACGATCATCGAGAGCGGCCTCGACATCCCGCGGGCCAACACGATCTTCATCGACGAGGCCGACACCTACGGCCTCGCCGACCTCCATCAGTTGCGGGGCCGCGTGGGCCGCTCGCATCACCGGGCCTGGTGTTACCTGCTCGTGGACGAGACGGCCCGGCTCACGAGCACGGCCGCCAAGCGGCTCCGCGCGATCCAAGAGTTTTCGAGCATGGGAGCCGGCTTCTCGCTGGCGATGCGGGACCTCGAGATCCGCGGCGCGGGCAATCTCTTGGGCACGCAGCAGAGCGGCCACATCGCGACCGTAGGCTACGAGCTCTACTGCCGGCTTTTGGAGCAGGCCGTGCGGGGCATGAAGAAGATGCCGCCGGCCGAGCCGCCGCCGGTGAACGTCGATCTGCCCGGCGAGGCCTGGCTGCCCCGCGACTACGTGCCCGACTTCCGCGCGAAGATCGACGTCTACCGGCGGCTCTCGCGGGCCACGGCGGAGAGCCAGGTGGACGACCTGGGCCGCGAGCTGGTGGACCGCTTCGGCCCGCTGCCCGACGAGGCCCGCCGGCTGCTCGACTTCACGAAGCTCAAGGCGCTGGCCACGGCCCACGGCATCGACTCGATCACGCGGCACCCGGGCATGATCATGTTCGGCCACCACGACCGCGCGGCGATCGAGAAGCTGCGGCAGGCCGCGGCCAAGAAGGGCCGCGTCGTCCGCGTGGTCGATCAGAAGACCGCCGTCCTGCCGCTCCACGACGACACGCTCGCCGACCCGAACAAGCTCCTCGCGAGCATCCGTTCCCTGCTGCAACTCGGCTGAAAAAAGTTGCCAGCCACCAAATTTGGGCAAGCTGCGGGACTTTAGAACGCATCCAGTCGCGTGCCGGAAAAGCGCTGCGTCCTTTTCTGTGCTTGCGGCCGCCGCGGAGTGGCCCCTATAAGCCCCGCCCCGTCGCGGCCGCCCAGATGCACGCCATCGCTCCACGCCTGCGCCCGCTCTCGCTCCGGCTCACCGCCGGCGCCACGCTGCTCTGCGCCGTCGCGATGGCCACGGCTGCCGCGCAGGACGTCGATCCGCGGCGGGCCGTCCGCCCCGGGATGACGCCGAACGTGCCGCAGGCCGTGTCGCGTCCGGCCGGCTGGCCCACGGCCACGAAGGCGACGGCCGACGCTGCCGGCACGGCACCCGCGGCCAACGCGACGCAAACTCCCGACCTCTTCCGGGAGGCGGTGGACAAGGAAAAGCACGTCCTCTCGAGCATCCGCTCGCAGCCGGGCGCGCCGCTCGAACTGCCGCCGTCGGCCACCGTCCCGGCTGCGCCCGCCGCCGATGCCGGCGTGATCCAGGCCGCCTTCGAACAGGCGGCCACCACCGGTCCCACGCCCGGCCTGCCGCAGGCGGTGTCGCTCGAGACGGCGATGGTGGTGGCCCGCGTCGGCCCGGAAGTCGTGCTCGAAAGCGACCTGCTCACGCCCAAGGCCCTCGACTGGCTCGATACCGTCTCGCCCAATCTCAAGCCGGAGCAGATTCGCGAGCTCAAGCTGCAGATCTGCCGGCAGGTAATCGATCAGCACATCGAGACGCTGCTCGTCTACGTCGATGCCTGCCGGGAGATCCCCGAGGACAAGCTTCCCGAGATTCGCAAGAACGTCGACAAGGCCTTCGACGAGCAGTACCTGCCCAAGCTCATGCAGGAGGCCAAGGCGGCCAACACGCTCGAATACGAGCAGTCGCTGCGGGCGAAGGGGCAGTCACTCGACCGCCTGCGGAAGATGTTCTTCGAGCGGGGCATCGCCCAGGAGTGGATGCGGAAGAACGCGGGGGGCGACGAAGAGATCCCGCACGCCGAGATGATCGCCTGGTATCAGAATCACCTCTCCGAATACGACTATCCGGCCAAGGCCCGGTTCGAGGCGCTCACGGTGAAGGACGGGCTCAAGCGATCGCGACAGCAGGCCTGGCAGATCCTCGCCGAGATGGGCAACGAGGTGCTCGCGGGACGATCGCTCGCCGACGTGGCCAAATCCCGCTCGGAAGGACCGACCGCTTCCACCGGCGGCCAGTTCGACTGGACCACGAAGGGGAGCCTCGCCTCGAAAGTGCTCGACGAGGCGATCTTCTCGCTACCGGTCGGCCAGCTGAGCACGATCCTCGAGGACGAGAACGCCCTCCACATCATCCGCGTGACCGAGCGGAAAGAAGCGGGCCGGATCCCGTTCGTCGAAGCCCAGGTGGACATCCGCAACACGTTGCACGACGAGCGGAAACAGCGGCAGATGGACGAATACCTCGCGCGGCTCCGGGAGCGGACGCCCGTGTGGACGATCTTCGACGGCCAGTCGGGCCAGCCCACCGCGACGGCCACCCGCCCTGCAGCCGACCCCACGACCCGCCGCTAGCACGCTCGCCGGCGTGGCTCGTTGCCCGACCTTCATGCGCGGGCTAAACTGCCGATCGACGGGCATTTCTGGCGCCTGTCGGCTTCGCGTCGGAGATGCACCATGAGCGCCACGCCCGCTTCCGCCCCCACCAAGAGCCCCGCCTCGCCCCCCTGGCCCGGCAGCAAGTCGGCCGGCGTGGCACGGCTCGAGATCAACGGTACGACGGCCGAACTGCCCGTGATCGAGGGCACCGAGGGGGAGAAGGGCATCGACATCTCGAAGCTCCGGGCCGCCACCGGCGCCGTGACGCTCGACGAGGGCTTCGTCAACACGGGCTCCACGACCAGCGCGATCACGTTCCTCGACGGCGAGCAGGGCATCCTCCGCTACCGGGGCTACCCGATCGAGGTGCTGGCGGAGAAGTGCGACTTCGTCGAAGTGGCCTACCTGCTCATCTTCGGCGAGCTGCCGACGGTGGCGCAGCTCGACGCCTTCCGCACGTCGCTCTCGCACCACACGATGATCCACGAGGACATGCGGAGCTTCTACAACGGCTTCCCGCGCGACGCCCACCCGATGGCGATCGTGGGGAGCGTCGTCGGAGCCCTTTCCACTTTCTACCAGGACTCGCTCGACGTGCGAGATCCGCGGCAGGTGGAGGTGAGCATGCACCGCCTGCTCGCGAAGCTCCCCACGATCGCGGCCTACAGTCACAAAAAGTCGTGCGGCCAGCCGCTGATGTATCCGCGGAACGACCTGTCGTACTGCGAGAACTTTCTCCACATGATGTTCGCGGTGCCATGCGAGCCCTACCACGTCGATCCCGACTTCGCCGAGGCGCTCGACATGCTGCTGATCGTGCATGCCGACCACGAGCAGAACTGCTCGACCTCGACGGTGCGGATGGTGGGCTCGAGTGACGCCAACCTCTTCGCGAGCATCTCGGCCGGCATCTCGGCCCTCTGGGGGCCCCTCCACGGCGGCGCCAACCAGGCCTGCGTGGAGATGCTGGAAAAGATCGCGGCCGACGGGGGCGACGTGAAGAAGTACGTCGACATGGCCAAGAAGAAGGATTCGGGCTTCCGCCTCATGGGCTTCGGCCACCGCGTCTACAAGAACTACGACCCGCGTGCCAAGCTCATCAAGGCGACCTGCGACAAGCTCCTGGCCAAGATCGCCCGGCACGACCCGATCTTCGACATCGCCCAGCGGCTCGAGGAAGTGGCCCTGGCCGACGAATACTTCATCCAGCGGAAGCTCTACCCGAACGTCGATTTCTACTCGGGCGTGATCTACCGGGCGATGGGCATTCCCGTGCAGATGTTCACGGTGCTCTTCGCGATGGGCCGGCTCCCCGGCTGGATCGCCCACTGGATCGAGATGCACCACTCGCCGACGAAGAAGATTTGCCGTCCGCGGCAGATCTACACGGGCGAGACGCTCCGCGAGTTCAAGCCGATCACGGCGCGGTAGGTGGGCACGGCGGAGCGCCATCCCCCATCCAAGCCCCCAGGCGCAAGCCGGGGGATGATGCGGGCCGCTTCGGGATCGACGCCGCATTATCCCCCTGCTTGCGCATGGGGGCTTTTATTGGACAGGCAAAAGGAAGCCCCCAGGCGCGAGCCGGGGGATGTCGGGCGCAAGCCCGACTGCAAGCCGGGGGATGATGCGGGCCGCTTCGGGATCGACGCCGCATTATCCCCCTGCTTGCGCATGGGGGCTTTTATGTGCCGCGGAACGGTGCACTCCACGGGCCTCTTCACCGCTTCCCGCGGAAAAACTCCGTGAGGATCCGGCCGCACTCGTCGGCGAGCACGCGGCCGACGTGGTCGACCCGATGGTTGAGCCTGCCATCCTCGAACAGCCGGTAGAGCGACTCGACCGCTCCCGCCTTCGGATCCGCCGCTCCCCACACCACCCGGGGCACCCGGGCCTGCAGGATCGCGCCGGCACACATCGGACACGGCTCGAGCGTGACGTAGAGCGTGCAGTTCTCCAGCCGCCAAGAGCCGAGCTGGGCGGCGGCCTGCGTGAGCGCGATCATCTCCGCGTGGGCCGTCGGATCGGAAAGCTGCTCCCGCTGGTTGTGGGCGCTGGCGATCACCCGGCCGGCGGCCACCACGATCGCCCCCACGGGCACCTCGTCCTCGGCCGCCGCGGCCCGGGCCTCCTCGAGGGCCAGCCGCATCCACCGCTCGTCGGGCCGCCCGCCGGGCAGGCCGGCGATGGCATCGTCGAGGGGGAGATCGTCGGGGTCGAAGGCGGCATCCATGCGATGCACTGTAGGCAGCGGCCACGGCCCACGACAAACACCCTCGCCGCCACGGCCGCTTGGGGGGGGCTGTCGCATCGGGTACGCTGTCGGCAATTCGTGGGATGACGCTCGTCTTCCCTTGCACGGCACTCATCCGGGAACCGACTGTCCATGGATCCGACGCTCCTCCTGCTCCGCTGGGCCCACATCCTCGCCGCCATCGTCGCCGTGGGCGGCCTCGCCTTCGCCCGGTTCGGGCTGCTGCCGGCGATGTCGGAACTCGACTCGGCCACCCGCGACCGGCTCCACGACGCGATCCGCCGCCGCTGGCTGCCCTGGGTGATCGGCGCGATCACGCTCCTGCTCGCCAGCGGCCTGGCCAACTTCCTGCTCTTCAACGCCCGCGTGAAGGCCGAGGGCTGGGGCGGCGGGATGTGGATGCGGCAGACGAGCTACCACGCCCTCTTCGGGGCGAAGTTCCTGCTCGCCCTCGTGATCTTCTACTTCGCCAGCGCCCTCGTGGGCCGCGGCCAGGGCACGCAATGGATCCGCAACGCCCGGGCCACCTGGCTCTCGGTGACGCTCGGCCTCGCCCTCGCCGTCGTGATGATCTCCGGCTGGATGCGACAGCTCCACACGGGCCCGAACGAGGTGTTCGACGGCGGCGTGAGGATGGAGAGCCGGGAGCCTGCCGATGAGACGCCGGCGGCCGCCGGCCGCGAGGAGTAGCATCACCCGCGCGGGAGAGATCGGAATGGACAAGAAAGACAAGAAGCGGATGGAGGTCTTGCAGCAGAAGATCGCCAAGCTGCAGCAGCTGCTCGCGGGCGCGAAGAAGCAGCCTGACGATCCGGCCGAGGTGCCGCGGCTCGAGAAGGAACTCGCCGCCGCGCACGCGGAGCTGGCCACGCTCAAGAAGGGCTGAGCGGGCTCACTGCTCGAGGCTCGCCTGCACCCGCGCCCAGTCGATGGCGAGCGGTTCGACGGCGACCTCGGGCAGCGCCGCGATCTGCCGCCGCAGTTCCGCGATCCGCCGGCCGGTGTCGGGGTGCGTCGCGAGAAACTCCGGCGTGTCGGCCGGCGCCTGCCGCTGGAGCCGCTCGAAGAAGGCCAGCAGCGCCGTCGGCGGCAGCCGGGCGCGATGGAGCAGCGCGAGCCCGTCGCGATCGGCCTCCGCCTCCTGCTCGCGGCCGTAGGAGAGCTGCACCAATTCGCCGACGCGGCCTGCCAGCCCGGCGAGATCGCCGCCGCCGGTCGCCAGCGAAATCACGGCGGCTCCGCCGAGCTGCTGCACGATCCGCTTCAGACCGTGGCGATGCAGCACGTGCTGGATCTCGTGGGCGAGCACCCCGGCCACCTCGTCGGGCGAGCCGGCCTCCGCGAGCAGGCCCGTGAACACCACGATCTGTCCGCCGGGCAGAGCCAGGGCATTCACCCGCGGATCGTCGACCACGTGGATCGTGAACGTGTAGCCCGTCGACTGGGCCGCTGCCGCGAGCCGATCGACCATCAGCCGCACCGCGTCGACGGCCGGCCCGTCGTCGATCCGCCGCTCGCCCTCCAGAAATCCCTCGACGAGCACGCTCCCCAGTTGCATCTCCGTGGCGACCGGCATCAGCTCGGCCGCGATCTCCGGCGCGAGGCGGGTGCACGACCACCAGCCGGCCACGACCGCGGCGATCGCCGCCGCGGCGAACAGCCAGAGCGCCAGCCGCTGTCGCCCCGCGTGGGATCGTGCGCCGGCCGCGAAACCGTCGAGCACGGCGCGGCACGGATCGGGAGCCCGCGTGGCCAGCGCCGCGACCAGCGCGGGCTCGCGCAGCACGACCGCCCCGACGCCGGGATCGAGCGGCCGCCCGCACGTGAGCGAGAGCCAGGCCCGTTCGTCGCCGGTCGGAGCGCATGAAAGGGCGTCATACGGCCACCGAACCGGCGGACCGCCGGCGGGGCGGACGACGATCCACCGCGATGCGACTTCGACCGTGCATGGCCGCGAACCGCCGCCGTCGTCGACGAAACACGAAGCGGTGAACGTGTCGGCCATGCGGCGCAGCCCCTCTCGCGCCCCGCGGCTCAGCCGCGGCTGGGAATGTAGCGGCTCAGCCAGCCGGCGAATGCGGCCGGGCTGCGGGTTTGCACGTAGATCGTGCCCGGACCCTTGAAGCGGCACACGAATCCTTCACCCGACGTGAAGCTCGAAATCCAGCCGGCCGCGGCCTTCGTGATCTCGTAGCTGGTGGTGGCCTCCCAGGCGACGAGGTGATTGTTGTCGACGATGTATTCCTCGCCGGGGGCGAGGTCGAACCTCATGAGGGCGCCGAAGGTGTTGATGATCAGCGTGCCCGACCCGCCCACGCGGGTCACGAAGAACCCCTCGCCACTGAACAGCCCCTTCGTGAGGTTCTGCGTCTTCGTGGAGAGCTGCACGTCGTGCTCGGCCGCGAGAAACGATCCCTTTTGCAGGAAGAATTCCGTGCCCGAGAGCTCGAGCACCTGGATGCCCCCCATCATCGCCGGGGCCAGGAGCGCCTCCCCGCCGGCGGCGCCCGCCGTGAGCGTCAGGTAGAAAAATGTCTCGCCGCGGAGCAGCGAGCGGGATAGCGCGCCCATCACCCCGCCCTTGAGCGAACTCTCGATCGTGATGCCGGGCGTCATCGACATCATCGCGCCGGAATCGGCGAAGATCGACACACCCGCCGGCAACGACGCCCGCACGATCGGCGCATCCCCCTCGTCGATGATCTCGAACCGAACTCGACTCATGGCGGCCTCCGGTTGGCACGGGCGACGTGGACCAGCTCCACTCTATCAGGGAGGGCGTGCCGCGCGATACAATCCGCCCCGCGCGGCAAGGGTTCGAGGGCGTTTCTCGGGGACACCCTCGGACGATATGACGCGAACAACGCGAGATGGCGACATGGGTGGATTCTTCTCCAAACTCTTCGGTTCCGAACGGGTCGATCTCTGGCGGCGGTTCGAGCGGCTGCAGGAGAGCAACTCCGGCACGATGTCGACCTTCTACAAGGTGCGTGACACGAAGACCGGGGCCGTCGCGGGACTCAAGCTGATCGACCGCTCCAAGCAGGATCCGGTGGAGGCCCGCTACAAGGGCCTCGACAAGCCTTCCGAAGGGGTGATCGGCACGCGGATCACCGGGCCGAACATCGTGCGGACGCTCGAGTCGGGCGTTGCCACGACCGGCGACCAGTTCATCCTGCAGGAGTTCCTCGAGGGCACGCTCCTGCACTCGCTCATCTCCGCAAAGAAGCCCTTCACGCCCGCCCAGCGAATCGACCTCGTGCGGCAGGCGGCCACCGCGATCGCCGCGGTGCATGCCGCCGGCTTCGTGCACCGCGACATCTGCCCGCGGAATTTTCTGCTGCGGCCGGACGGCCGACTGATGCTCTTCGACTTCGGGCTCACCGTGCCCGACAAGCCGGCGTTTCTCCAGCCGGGTAACCGGGTCGGCACACCGAACTACATGGCGCCGGAGGTGATCCGGCGGCGGCAGGCCGACCGGCGGATCGACGTCTTCTCGTTCGGCGTGACGGCCTACGAGATCTGCACGCTGCAGGCCCCGTGGCCGCGGAGCACCAATGCCCAAGCGGCCCTCGCCCACGAGTCACCGCCGGCCGACATCCGGACACACTGGCCCGAGATTCCGCCGGCGCTCGCCGACGCGATCATGGCCTGTCTCGCCGCCGATCCGGCCCGGCGGCCGCCCACGATGGACGCCTTTCTCAAACTCGTGGCGGGCGTGAAGGCCTGAAATGCCGCGGCCGCCACCGGCCGGCCTTGATCGACCCTCGGTCGGTTCGTACCTTCCATGCTTCGCGAGCGGCCGCCCGGCCGCCGCCGTTTCTGGACAGCGACGAGGACCGACTCCGATGACGATGGACAAGAGCCTGAAGGTTCGCAAGGGCTCATCGAGCGCCCGCGGTGTGCTCACCCGGGCCGAGCGGATCGCCAAGATGAAGGAGCAGGAGCTCTGGAAGGAAGGCCGTAGCCCGATCGGCCTGCCGAAGGTTCGCGTCCAGAAAATGGCGATGAAGAAAAAGAAGAAGGCCAAGGAAGAGGGCGCCGAGGGCGCCGCCGCGAAGCCGGCTGCCGGTGCCGCTGCCAAGAAGAAGTAGTCGGCGGCGGCTTCCGCGGATCGCCAATCCGCCGCTACCGACCGCACACGCGACGGGCAGCAGCCTGGCCCGACGCGATCACCTGTGGAATGCCGACGCCCTTGTAGGCGGCCCCGGCCAGCGCGAGCCCGTGCAGTTCCGCGGCCCGCGCCATGATGCGGGCCACCCGCTCCACGTGCCCCACGTGATACTGCGGCATCGCGCCGTGCCACCGGTCGATCTGCACGATCTGCGGCGTGCCTCGCGCTCCGAGCAGCTCGGCCACTTCCGCACGGGCGAGCGCCTCGAGCGCGGCGTCGTCGCGGCCGACCACGTCGGGATCGAGGGCACCGCCGGCGAATACCCGCATCAGCACGCAGCCCTCGGGCGCACGTCCGGGATACTTCGAACTCGAGAAGCTCACGGCGAGGATCTGCCGACCTGCCCGCCGCGGGATCACCATGCCCGCGGCATCGAGCGGATGTGAAACGTCCGACCGGGCGAACCCCAGCGAGATCACGGCCGAGCCCGCATACTCGATGCCCGCGAGCTCGGCTGACAGACCGCGGTCGGCATGGGCCAGGAGCATCGCGGCGACACGGGCCGGCACGGCGAGCACGACGGCATCAGCGTCGAGCGAAGCCGGTGTGGAGCCCGCATTCGATTCCGGCTGCATGGCCACCCGCCAAGAGCCTGCCGCCGGCCTTTCGATGGTGGCCACCGTGGCGTCGACGAACCGCACGCCGCGGTCGCGCAGGCTGGCGGCGAGCCGCTCCGGGAGCGTCTGCATGCCCGCGGCAAGCGTGAGAAACTGGCCGTAGCGGGCGCCCGACGCCGCGGTGGCAGCGCCCGCCTGCGTGCGCCGCCGCTCACCCGCCCACAGGCTGCCCTGCTCCCGCTCCATCGCCAGGAACTCACCGCACGCGGCCGCCATACTCAGCCGCGCAGGATCAGCCGTCCAGATGCCGGCGGCCAATGGCTGCACGAGTCGCTCGAATGCCTGGCGGCCGAGGCGGCGGACGACGAACGACTCGAGCGATTCGTCGGCCTGCGACCGCCGCCGCGGCACGAACCGCTCGGCCAGCACCCGCAGCCGACCGACGGGCGAGAGGAGAGGGGTGGTGAGGATCGGGCCGATCTGCCCGGGAGCCAAGAGCCGAAAGCCCCGCGGTGCCGGCACGGCCCGGCCGTCGTGCCAGACGAGTGCCCGCCGGACCCGCGGGTCGACGCCCAAAAGCTGATCCTCGAGGCCGAGCCGCTCCACGAGTTGCACCGCTTCGGGCCGCGCGGCGAGAAAATTGTCGGCCGACCGTTCGATCAGCCAGCCGTCGCGGCGCACCGTCGAGAGCACGCCGCCGATGCGGCCCGCCGACTCGACGAGCACGATCTCCGCAGACTCCCCTGCGGCGGCAGCGAGGCCGACCGCCTCCTCGGCAGCCGCCAACCCGGCCATGCCACCACCGATGACGACGATCCGGCGGGGGAAGGAGGTGGGCATCGGGGCGGGGTGAGGTGCGAGCGGAAAACCGTGAGTGTACCCACGCCCTCACCGGCGAGACCTCCCTCAAGGAAGC
>Ga0209985_10004407_pt1 | contig 11376 bp, 8 predicted proteins | sample NOAtaG_FD_187305 | JGI IMG/M metagenome (GOLD analysis project Ga0209985, IMG submission 187305) | Freshwater lake microbial communities from Lake Erie, under a cyanobacterial bloom - NOAA_Erie_Diel6S_1000h metaG (SPAdes) (version 2) | ecosystem: Environmental > Aquatic > Freshwater > Lake ... | reverse complement strand
CGAAGGCGGCGAGTCGCTCATTCCGCTCCTCGACAGCGTGCTCGAGTCGGGCCCCGCGCTCGGCGTCCGCGAGTTCACGCTCGGCATGGCGCACCGCGGGCGCCTCAATGTGCTCGCGAACATCGTCGGCAAGAACCTGCAGCAGATCTTCACCGAGTTCGACGAGGCGTGGACGGCCGCGTTCGCGTCGGGCGGCGGCGATGTGAAGTACCACATGGGCTATTCGAACGAGCAGACGACCTCGACGGGGCAGCCGCTCCGCGTGGTGCTCGCGGCGAACCCGTCGCACCTCGAGTTCGTGAACGGCGTCGTGATGGGCCGCTGCCGCGGCAAGCAGCGCCTGATGGGCGACACCGAGCGCAAGATGGTCGCGCCGATCCTCATCCACGGCGACGCCGCGTTCCCGGGCCAGGGCATCGTGGCCGAGTGCTTCAACATGATGCACCTCGACGGCTACACCGTCGGCGGCACGATCCATGTGGTCGTCAACAATCAGGTCGGCTTCACCACCAATCCGCGCGACACCTTCTGCGGCAACTACTGCACCGACAGCGCGAAGGGCTTCGACTGTCCGGTCATCCATGTCAACGGCGACGACGCCGAGGCGTGCGCGTGGGCCGCGAAGCTCGCGATCGACTGGCGCCAGGCGTTCGGCCACGACATCGTGGTCGAGATGTGGTGCTACCGGAAGAACGGCCACAACGAGACCGACGAGCCGATGTTCACGCAGCCGCTTCTCTACGGCCGCGTGAAGAAGGCGCGCACCGCGTTCAAGACCTACCGCTCGAAGCTCGTCGCCGAAGGCACGGTCACCGAGGCCGAGGTCGACGCGATGCTCGCCGCACGCAACGGCGTGATGGACGAGGCGCAGAACGCCGCGAAGAAGCAGCCGATCGATCCGATCATCGATCCGTTCAAGAGCGCGTGGGCGGGCCTCACGGGCCACTACTCGCACGAGCCGGTCGAGACGGGCGTGCCGCAGGAAACCCTCGAGAAGCTCGCGAAGAAGCTCGGCTCGTCGCCCGACCACGCGTCGCTCCACAAGACGGTGTCGCGCCTGCTCGAGCAGCGCGCGGGCGCCGTCGCCGCGGGGCAGATCGACTGGGCGCTCGCCGAGATGCTCGCGTACGCGTCGCTCCTCACCGAAGGCCACCCCGTGCGCCTCTCGGGCCAGGATGTCGAGCGCGGCACCTTCAGCCACCGCCACTGCGTGGTGAACTGCCAGAACACGGGCGAGGGCTTCTGCTCGCTCAATACGCTCGATGAGAAGGGCGACGAGAAGCAGGCGCGCTTCTGCGTGCACAACTCGCCGCTCACCGAGAACGCCGTGCTCGGCTACGAGTACGGCTATTCGCTCGGCGACCCGCGCATGCTCGTGATCTGGGAAGCGCAGTTCGGCGACTTCGCGAACGGCGCGCAGGTCATCATCGATCAGTTCCTCGCCTCGGGCGAGGCGAAGTGGAAGCGCTCGACCGGCCTCGTCATGCTCCTCCCGCACGGCTACGAAGGCCAGGGCCCCGAGCACTCGAGCGCGCGTCTCGAGCGGTTCCTCCAGCTCTGCGCAGACGACAACATGCAGGTCGTCTATCCGACGACCTCGGCGCAGGTCTTCCACCTGATCCGCAAGCAGGTGAAGCAGTCGTTCCGCAAGCCGCTCGTCGTGATGACGCCGAAGTCGATGCTGCGCCTGCCGGCGGCCGTGAGCCGCACCGAGGCGTTCGTGTTCGGCCACTTCCGCCAGGTGCTGCCCGATGTCGGCATCACCGACAACGCGGCGGTGAACAAGGTGCTCCTCTGCTCGGGCAAGATCTATCACGAGCTTGCGCAGCAGCGCGAGAAGAGCGGACAGGCCACGACCGCGATCGTGCGGCTCGAGCAGCTGTATCCCTTCCCCGACGGCGCGCTCACGAAGACGCTCGCGAGCTACCCGAACGCGAAGAAGTTCGTCTGGGTGCAGGAAGAGCCGCGCAACATGGGCGCGTACCGCTTCGCGCAGGCGCAGCTCAAGGAGCTCATGGGCCTCGACGTCGATTACGTCGGCCGCCCCGATTCGGCGAGCCCCGCGGTCGGCAGCCAGAAGCAGCACGCGATCGAGCAGGACAAGATCCTCTCGCAGGCGATCGGCGCCGCGAAGGCCGGCGACGGCCCCGCGGGTGGCCCGGGCAACAAGAAGGAAACGGCGCAGAAGTGAGCCTGCGTGCCGAGAGGCGCGCGGATTGACCGAACTCAAGAGCACGGAAGGCAACTGACATGGCTGTCGACATCACGATCCCATCTCCAGGCGAATCCATCACCGAAGTGAGCCTCAGCGGCTGGCTGAAGGAGGACGGCGCGTATGTGGAGAAGGACGAGCTCCTCGCCGAGATCGAGTCGGACAAGGCGACGCTCGAGCTGCGTGCGCCGGCTGCGGGCGCGCTGAAGATCGCGACGAAGAAAGGCGACGGCATCAAGGTTGGCGCGGTGGTGGCGGCGATCGATACGAGCGTGGCCGCGCCGGCAGGCGCGAAGCCCGCAGCGGCTCCCTCTGTTGCCGCCGCCGCGAAGGCCGAGGAACCGGCGCGCGTGTCGGGCGTCGCGAAGAAGGTTGCCGCCGAGAAGGGCGTGAATGCGACGACTCTCGCCGGCACTGGGCCGTCGGGTCGCGTCATGAAGGACGATGTTCTCGCAGCCGCGTCGTCTCCGGCGGTCGCCGCTGCGGCGGCTCCGTCGATCGGGGCGGTCGCCGCTGCGGCGGCTCCCTCTGGTGCTGGGAGCGCTGGCGGCGCCGAAGTGAAGATGCGCGTCGCCGTCGCAGCGACCCCCGGCTCGCGCGGCACGCGTCGCGAGAAGATGACGAAGCTCCGCCAGAAGATCGCGGAGCGACTCGTCCACGCGCAGCACAGCGCCGCGATGCTCACGACCTTCAACGAGTGCGACATGACCGAGATCATGCGCCTCCGCACAGAGAACAAGGAAGCGTTCGAGAAGCAGCACGGCGTCGGCCTCGGCTTCATGAGCTTCTTCGTGAAGGCTGCGACGAGCGCGCTGCGCAAGTACCCGCGCGTCAACGCCTACATCGTCGGCCAGGGCGCCGAGATGGAGGTCGAGCACCACGACTACTGCGATGTCGCCGTCGCGGTCGGCACCGAGAAGGGCCTCGTCGTCCCCGTCCTCCGCAATGCAGAGGCGATGACCTTCGCGCAGATCGAGGCGACGATCAAGGACTTCGCCATCCGCGCGAAGGACGGCAAGCTCTCGGTCGACGAGATGACCGGCGGCACCTTCACGATCTCGAACGGCGGCGTGTACGGCTCGCTGATGTCGACGCCGATCCTCAACCCGCCGCAGTCGGGCATCCTCGGCATGCACGCGATCAAGAAGCGCGCGGTCGAGGACCCGAAGAACCCTGGCCAGGTCGCGATCCGCCCGATGATGTACCTCGCGCTCAGCTACGACCACCGCATCATCGACGGCGCGGAGGCCGTGGGCTTCCTCATCCACATCAAGGACATGATCGAGAAGCCCGAGCGGCTGCTGCTGGCGTGACGGGTTGCGGCCGAGTCGACAGCCCTTCATGGGTGCCACTGCTTCTAGCAGTGCGGAGTCGAGGGGCTGTTGATCGAAGGTCGATCGCGTTACGCGCGCGAAACCACTACTGGAAGTAGTGGAACCCATTTGGACTGTCGTAGTCGCACGGTTCGGCGCTCGCGCTTCGCGCTCGTCACGACATTTGCTCGCGCAGCGCGACGCATGGGACAGGCCGATTCAACGAGCGCCCTGCAAGGTTCGCGAATTGCGGCCGGACACTGCTCGGCCGCACTCGGGACATGTGCACTGACCGGCTTCAAGCAGATGGCCGCAGCCCGAGCATGCACGCGGCGCGCCACATAACGGGCAGTGCTCCCAATTCGGTGCGAGCGGGATCGGAGAGGTGCAGCAAGGGCATAGATCGGTCCCGGTGCGACGCGAATGACGCCGATTGCGTGCGCGCAACGCCACACAGGTGAACAGCACCGTGAGTGCCAACGACGCCCAGCCCGCCGCGATCAATACGATGGAATCCGGAACGCGAAGCCGGTCTGCCCCCATCATCACTGCGACGAAGACCAACACTCCGGCCAGACAAAACAGTTTCCAAGACACCACGGCCGCTCGGACGAGTCGCTGTCGCCCTGTTGGATCTCCACGGATCAGCAACGAAACCTCCGAGAAATCAGCCGCCGCATCTGACGCGGCGACAAGCATCGTACGCGGCAGCAGCGTTCAAGAGTCCCTGCTCGTAGCGGTCCCACGCCTCATCCCGACACCAGTTGTCGGCTCTCTCCCACCCCACGCAAGCGCCGACAGCCAGACCGATGCCGCCACCGATGCCGCCTCCCGCGATGGCACCAGGGATGCAAGCAACCGCAAACCCCGCGCAGGCGCCGAAGAACGCTCCCACGGGTGAGCCGACACATCCAACCGCACCGCCAACCACTGTGCCGGGGATTCCCGTAACACAACCCCCGATGACCACACCTGCACCCCCGCCGACAATCGTGCCTAGCACGGAACAACGCCCGATGTTGTCCAGAGTTTGAGTGTCGAAGGTTCCCAGGCCGTCACACACCGCCAACTCATTCTGCAGTACACCCCAAAGCCGGTCCTCCTCCACGCGCATCTCCAGCCAGCACCGCGCGATGCAAGCGTCGATCGCGGTCGAGTCCTGCGCCAGCCGCGGTGTCCCGGCCACTTCGAGCACAACGGGCTCACCCGCATCCGCAAGTTCCTGCAGCGTGGGCTGGCTCGCGGCATCGAGCGTCCACGACGCGAGTTCCGTCACCTCGCCGTTCTCGTCCGCCACGCCGACGACGAAGTGCGTCGCACGGGGCGGCGTCATGTCAACGACCGCCAACGCGTGCAGGCTGCGAACGATGAAGGTGCCCGCCGGAGATGTGTAGGCTCGGATCAACTCCTCGCCGGAGACCCGCTGGACGCGTCCGTCTCCAAGCTCGACGGTGTACATCGACGCGGTGACGCCCACCGTGCACAGCACCGGAGTGTCTCCGACCTGCTCCGTGAACTGAAGGCACGAACCAAGCAGTTGGCTGCGCTCCTGGGTCGCGAAGCCGACGGCGGTCAGGCTCGTGTCGCCGCCTTGCGAACCGGCTGGCGCAGGCGACAGGCCGCAGAGCATCTCCCGACCCGACGCTTCGCAAAGGACGAAGGTGTAGGTCTGGCCGACCGCGGCGCCCGGAGCCGTGGTCGGCTGCCCTGCGGTGGCAGCCAGGACTGGGTTGATCTTGTACGCGGCGACAGGCGTCGACTGCCCCATCGCGCTCGTACCGATGGATCCGAGCGCCGACACGGCGACGACGAGGAAAGACAGCGTCAATCTGGCGAATCGCGGGGTATCCACGGCAGTTCTCCTTTTTCTGTGAAGAGGGCCGACACGGCCTCTTGGGGCCATTCCTTCACAATCTACCCCCCCCCCCAGAATGACAGTCAAGAAAATTTCCCGCGATTTCGCGCAGAACGACAAATCTCAAGGAGTGGGTGGAAACGCGGCCCCGATGGCGATGACGCGGGGCCACGCCGAACCGCCGCAGCGGTTCGGCCAGCGAGGTGGCAGGCGCGCGGCGCGCCTACCCGAGCAGTTCCCGCAACGCCACGCCGGGATCCGGCTGCTTCATCAGGTGCTCGCCGACGAGCGCGATGTGAATGCCGTGCGCGCGCAGGCGCGCGAGGTCCTGCGGCGTGCGGATGCCGCTCTCCGAGACAAGCACGCTCGTGTCCTCGAGCATCTCCGCGAGGCGCATCGAGTGCTCGATCGAGGTCTTCATCGTGCGCAGGTTGCGGTTGTTGATCCCAAGCAGCGAGTAGCTCACATGCGGGAACCCGACAATGTTCGCGACGCGCAGCAGGTTGTCGACATCGTGCACCTCGATCAAGGTCGTCATGCCAAGCTCGGTCGCGAGGATCTGGAAGTCGATGATGTCCCGCTCGGTCAGCGCCTCTGCGATCAGGAGGATCGCATCGGCCCCCGCCGCCCGCGACTCCCACACCTGATAGATGTCGACGATGAAGTCCTTGCGCAGGACCGGCAGCTTCACGGCATCGCGCACCGCGTGGATGTACTCCAGCCTGCCGCCGAAGTCGTGCTCGTCGGTGAGGCATGAGATCGCGCTTGCGCCGTTGGCTGCGTAGGCCTTCGCGATCGCCACTGGGTCGAAGTCCTCGCGGATCACGCCGGCGGACGGGCTCTTCCGCTTGATCTCGGCGATGATGTGCGTGGCGTTCGGATGCCTGCGGTCGACGACGGCCTGAAAGAAGTTCCGCGGACGTCCGAGTTCCGAGATCCGGTCCTTCAGGAGCTCGACCGGCGCGGCCTCCCGCGCGCGCTCGACTTCCTTGAACTTCCGCGCGACGATGTCCTTCAGAACCGAGATCATGGAAGAATGGTCGGGTACGGCCAAGTTGCTTCGATGCAGGAACCAGCCTTCAACATCACGACATCGTCCTTCATCGACATCCCGGCGACGCTCCTCCAATCGGAGCCCGCGGGAGCGGCGAATGGTACGTTCCTGACGGTCGTTTGCTGCCTTGCCGCCATCGCGGGATGGGTGATCTGGCGCCGACGCCTGACGCAGGTTCCTCGCGACGCGTCCGGGCGGCTGCCGCAAGACGCCTTGCTCGGGGTGGTCGCGATGATGCTCTTCTACGTCGCAGGCGCGCTGGGCGCGCTTGTGATCGGTGAGCGGATGGACCCAAGCGATCCATACGGTCGGCTGGCGCGTGGCGCACTCGGGAACGCAGCGCAGGTCGCGCTTGCGGTCGCCCTCATCCGCTCGCCCCTCTTCGTCGACGCCGAGCGCCCGCCGGCGCGACCGCGCGACGCGCTTGCCGCGGGCGGCATCGGATTCCTGCTCGCGCTCCCCATCGTCCTGGCGCTCGGCGCCGCGATCGGCCTCCTGATGACCGCGCTGGGTTTCCCCCCTCCGCCCGCGACGTCGCACGAGACGCTGCGCATCCTGCTCGAGAAGGGCGAAGCGGTGTTCACCCTTCTCACCCTCGCACACGTCGCCTTGCTTGTTCCGATTGCCGAAGAGGCAGGCTGGCGCGGCATCCTGCAACCATCGCTTCGAAAGGCCGGGCTTGGCGGAACCGGCGCGGCTCTCGCGACCGCCGTGCTGTTCGCAGCCATCCATTGGTCGGTCATGCCGCCCGACAGCCGCGTCGCCGGCCTCGCGATGCTGGTGACGCTCGGATTCGCGCTCGGGCTCCTGCGCGAGCGGACGGGGGGAATCCTTGCGCCGATCGTGCTGCATGCCTTGTTCAATGCCTGGAATGTGGTGCTTACGCTTGCCCGAAGCGCTTGATTCTGCCGATACTCCCGCTCCCGCCACACCGTGCGGCCGCGAGGAAACTCCATGAGCACCGTCGACCTGATCCAAGGCAAGCCACGCATCCTCACCGGCGACACGCCCACCGGCCAGCTGCACCTCGGCCACTGGGTCGGCAGCGTGAAGCGCCGCGTCGAGCTCCAGCACACGCACGACTGCTACTTCATCATCGCGAACATGCACGCGTACACCACGCGGCTTGCGAAGAGCGACGAGATCAAGCGCGACTCGATTCACATCGTGCGCGACTACCTCGCGATGGGCATCGACCCTGAGAAGGCGACGATCTTCCTGCAGAGCGAGATCCCCGCGATCGCGGAACTCACGTTCCTGTTCGCGATGCTGCTCCCGTTCAACCGCGTGATGCGCAATCCGACGCTCAAGACCGAGATCGAATTGAAGGGCCTCGGCGAGACCTACTCCTTCGGCTTCCCGCTCTACGCAGTCGGGCAGACAGCCGACATCCTGGCGTTCCGCCCAGTCGGTGTGCCGGTCGGCGAGGACCAGGTGCCGCACCTCGAGCTCACGCGCGAAGTGGCGCGGCGCTTCAACCAGATCTTCTGCTCGGTCGACGAGCACGCCGAGGACGACGACCACCAGAAGCTCGGCGGCGTGTTCCCCGTGCCGCGTGCGGAGGTCGGCGAGGTGGGCCGCCTCATGGGAATCGACGGCGTCAACAAGATGTCGAAGTCGCTGAACAACGCCATCTTCATCGCCGACGATCCGAAGGAAGTCGAGAAGAAGGTGAAGAAGATCTTCACGGGTCGCCAGAGCCCGACCGAGCCAGGCGACATCAACAACGTGCTGTTCCAGTACGTACGCACCTTCATCAAAGACAAGGCGCGCGTCGCGGAGCTCGAGGAGAAGTACGCGAAGGGCGACAACCTCGGCGATGGACACGTGAAGCTCGAGGTGGCGGCCGCGATCAACGAACTCCTTGCGCCGATGCGCGAGCGTCGCGCGAAGTACGAAGGCCGCGACGATCTCGTGCTCGAGATCCTCAAGGCCGGCTGCGAGCGTGCGAACAAGGTCGCCGAGGCCACGCTTGCGAGCGTGAAGCAGCACGCGAATCTCGTCGCATGGCCGCGCAGGCTTTCGTACGTGTGAGCATCGGGAAGATTGCTGCCGGGAGCCGTCCGCGAACGCGCGTGAATCCGCCGCGTTCCGTCGACGTGTCGCGCCTGGGTTCCTAGTCTCTTCCACTCGCGCACCACAGCGCCGCACACTGCCCTGAACATGGAGGAGAGAGATGAGGACTTCGCTTTCGACCGCGGCGCTCGCCGCACTCGCCGTTTCCACCGCCAGCCTCGCAGACGTGATCGTCGATCAACCGAGCACCCTCGAGGGCGGCGTCGCATCACAGCAGTTCGGCGTGCCCTACGAGGCATACTCGTGCAGCGCGTTCGACGACTTCACGATCGCCGATACCTACAACCTCACCGCGCTGACGGTCTATGGCGAAAACGGCGCTGGAAGCGGAGATGACGACATTGCCATCACCGTGCGCTTCCTGTCGACGCCGAACCTCGGCAGCGCCACCATCGCAAGCGCGACCGGCGTACAGTCGGGCGGCGTACTGACCTTCGATCTGACGGGCATCACCCTCGGACCGGGGACCTACTGGCTCGCAGCACAGGTGGAGCGGAACTTCGACGCCGGCGGGCAGTGGTTCTGGCAATTGTCGACGACCACCAACGGCGCGCGGGCCATGTGGCACAACCCTGGCGGCGGCTTCGGGCTTGGCGCCGATCCGGTGACCGTCGACGCGCTTGGCCAGTCGCGCTGGGACATGGCGTTCAAGCTCGAAGGCGTCGTGCCCACACCGGGTGCGATCGCGCTGCTCGGACTGGGCGGACTCATCGGGCGACGTCGGCGCTTGTGAGGCACCTCGCGACTCCGATCACGAGACAATCACGAGACGAGGTAGAACCGGCCCACCGCCACTTCGAACGGTCGCCCGTCGCGCTCGAAGGTGAAGTTCCCTTCCATCGTGCCCCATGGAGTCAGCAGCGGGCAGAAGCTGGAGTACTCGAAGCTGTCGCCGGGGCCAAGGTCCGGATGCTGGCCGACCACTCCTGGCCCTTCGACGACGCGCTCTTCGCCATCGGCGTCGACGATCCGCCAGCGACGGGTGGCAAGCCGAATCCGGCTTGACCCCTCGTTGCGGATTGTGACGCTGTAACTGAAGAGAAACTGTCGGCGCTCCGCCGACGACTGCGACGGCACGAAGGCCGGCCGGACGATCACCCGCACGCCGTCGGTGACGGTGTCGGAGCCGTGCTTTGGCGCAGCGCTGGAAAGGGTGGCGGTCGTCATGGCTGCACAGGATAGGCGCACGGACGTGCCGATCGCTAGCATTCGCACGACATGTTGCGTTTGCCACACTCTCCCCGCATCGCCATCGTCGGTGCGACCGGCGCCGTCGGCCGCGAGATGCTCGCGATCCTCGACCAGCGCGCGTTTCCTGCGGCGTCCGTGCGCCTCTTCGCCTCGCCGCGTTCGGTCGGCGTGAAGATTCCGTTCCGCGGTGGCGAGATTGCCTGCGAGGCGCTCGAGCACGGCATGCCGACGGACATCGACCTTGTGCTGTTCTCCGCAGGCAAGTCGATCTCCAAGGAGTGGGCGCCGAAGTTCCAAGCCGGCGGAAGCCTGGTCATCGATAACTCGAGCGCGTTCCGCGCCGATCCTGCGTGTCCGCTGGTCGTGCCTGAGGTGAACGGGCACGCGCTCGATGCGATTGACTTGCCGACGATCATCGCGAATCCAAACTGCTCCACCATCATCGCGCTGGTCGCGGTCACACCGATCCATCGTGCGCTCGGCGTCGAGCGCATGGTGGCGGCCACCTATCAGGCCGCGTCGGGCGCGGGCGCCGCCGCGATGGCCGAACTCGAGTCGCAGGCGAAGGCCTTCGCGAACAACGAGCCGTTCGACACGCGGATCTTCGGCCGCCAGTACCTCTTCAACGTGTTCAGCCACAACTCCGCCATCGGGCCCGACGGCTACAACGAGGAGGAACGCAAGCTGCTGACCGAGACGCGGCGCATGTGGGAGTCGGATGCGGTGCGCGTGAGCGCGACGTGCGTGCGCGTGCCGACGCTGCGCGCACATGCAGAGGCGATCCACCTTGAGCTTGCGCGCGCGACCACCGAGGATGCGATCCGCGCGCTTCTTGCGAAGGCGCCGGGCGTCCGCATCATCGACGACCGCACGATGAACCGCTTCCCCGAGCCGCTCGACGCCGCTGGCGGCGACGACGTGCTCGTTGGCCGCATCCGGATGGATCCGAGCGTTCCAGGGAACCGAGGAATCGCCCTGTTCGTGTGTGGCGATCAGATCCGAAAGGGCGCCGCGCTCAACGCGGTTCAGATCGCCGAGCGGCTCCTGCACGCGCCCGCGCCCGGTGGGGACGCTACGCGAGCACGGGCCACCTCCGGCTCGCCCTCGGCGTGACGCGGGACATGCGATAATCGCGGTGGACTCGGCACGCGGCGCGAAATCGCCGCTTTCGGACGCGAATCCAACCCCCCGGCGCTGCTGCGACTTGATCTCCACGATGTCGCGGCTACCATGCGGCGACACCGATTGGGGATTGGTGTAACGGTAGCACAAGTGATTCTGGTTCACTTTGTCCTAGTTCGAATCTAGGATCCCCAGTTCCTCCGGAAGTCCGGTGAAGTCCCTCCCGCTGAAGCGAGGGGAACCAACCGGGACGACCAACGGCGCGGCCGCGACGCCCGACTTCTGCAAGCGAGACGCTTGCGAGCTGGGTTTCGAGGCCGTTTCTGTTTTTGGGGTCTTCAGGCTTTCGTGTGGGCGATGGCACCGTCGGCCCTCGCCGGGCGGCGTGCGGCTGACGGTCTCGAGGTCTCTCACGGAGGCACAGAGGCGCAGAGGCGGCCTCGGCGAAGAGGAGGGATGACTTCTCGCGTCTTCTCGCGTCTTTCCGCCTCCTCGCATCGCTCGCAGTCTTCGGGTTCTCGTCCTTCCTCCGTGCCTCCGTGCCTCCGTGAGA
>Ga0209985_10004406_pt1 | contig 11378 bp, 6 predicted proteins | sample NOAtaG_FD_187305 | JGI IMG/M metagenome (GOLD analysis project Ga0209985, IMG submission 187305) | Freshwater lake microbial communities from Lake Erie, under a cyanobacterial bloom - NOAA_Erie_Diel6S_1000h metaG (SPAdes) (version 2) | ecosystem: Environmental > Aquatic > Freshwater > Lake ... | reverse complement strand
TGCGGCCACCCAATCCTGGCAGGACCAGCTGGAGGGCTCGGGCACATCCTACAACGCCACGGCCAACGCGGTTTCCTCATTCGGGCCTTTCACCCTTTCGGTGATCGCCTCGCCGCTGCCGGTGGAACTGCTCTACTTTGATGCCAAGCCGGAAGGGGAGGACGTGCGTTTGGAATGGGCAACGGCCACCGAACTGGACAACGCGCTTTTCACCGTGTACCGCAGTGCGGATGGCAGGGACTTCAGCCCACTGTTCGGCGTGCCCGGTGCCGGGACCTCCCTTCAGGTACTGGAGTACATGGCCTACGATCGCGCTCCGCTGGTCGGTTTGAACTACTATCGCCTGCGCCAGACCGACCTCGATGGCACGTGGACCGAAAGTGATGTGGTGGTGGTGCACTTCGACGCTCTGGACGGAACGCCTGTTCTTTACCCGAACCCCGCCACGGACCTGGTGCACCTCGTGGGCCTGCCCACTACCGGTGCCGAACTGCGCGTGCTGGACATCACGGGAAGGGTGATCTCCACCAGCTTGGTGCCGGCCGATCAGGACCGGGTGAGCCTCCCTGTGGCACCGTTGCCTGCTGGTACCTATCGTGTGTTGGTGACCACGGATACGGAGTTGTACAGCCTGCCGTTCGTGCGTCCCTGAGATCGGGGATAACTCGTGGTTGCCTCGCGCACCGCTGGGGCCTAATTTCGGGGCCCCTTAACGAAAGGTTCATCTCAGCTTTGATCAATGGTAGATCCAGGGAGCCCTTTGGATCACCTTGGCTCTGTTGATTTGCCCCCAACGCAATCCCCCCTTCGCATGCGATCAGTACCTACTTCTTGGCGGACCCGTTTTAAGGCCCTTATGATGGCCTCTGCTGCATTGGCCCTGCTGCCCACGGCACAGGCGCAGTTGAGCTACACCACCGCCGGTTCAACCTACAACCAGGACTTTACCGGGTTGGGCACGGCGAACATCGTCACCACCAATGGTGATCTGGGTTCAGTGATCCCTGCAGTGAACGGGTGGTTCTTCCGGGAGACAAGCGCAACTGCCCCCGGGAACGTGACCGTCACGGCCGGCACGGGAAGCGGTAATGGGGGAGATACCTATCATTTCGGTGCGACCGGGAACACGGAGCGCGCCCTGGGAGGTCTCCAATCCGGCACGAATATTCCGACCATCGGATTCTACCTCACCAACAATACAGGTGTCACACTGAACCAGGTGGCCATCGCCTACACGGGCGAGACCTGGCGTATCGGTGCTACCGGACGGGCGGATAAGCTCGACTTCCAGTACAGCACGGACGCTACGGCCCTGAACAACGGGACCTGGACGGACTTTGACGGTCTGGATTATGCCAATAGTGCCGCTGCTGCCACCGCGAGCGGTTCCATGCTGCAAAGCGCGGCCATCAGTGCCACCATCACGGGCCTCAACATCCCCAATGGGGGCACGCTCTTCATCCGTTGGAACGACTTCAATGCGTCCGGTTCTGATGACGGTCTTGCAGTGGACGACTTCAGCCTCACGGCCATCGCTTCGCCGGTGATCACTGTGGACCAGACCGGTTTCAGCGGGGCCTTCGGCAACGTGGTGGTTGGCGGTAGCAGTGCGAGCAGCAGCTTCACCGTGGCCGGCAGCAACCTCACCAACGACCTCATCATCACCCCGCCCGCCGGTGGTTTCGAGATCCGCACGGGCGCGAACGCCTTCGCCACCACGCCGATCAACCTGGGCGCGGGCAACGTGGCCACCACCACCATCGATGTGCGCTTCACCCCGGGCGCTCCCGGCGCGCAGTCCGGTGATGTGTCCCTGGCCAGCACGGGTGCCACAGGTGGTGCGCTCCTCCCGGTAAGCGGCACGGGCGTGGCCGCCTCGGCCCCCACGCAGTTGGTGGTCACGGCCATCAACGGCGGCAACCCGGTGGTCCAGAACAGCTCCTTCAGCATAACGGTGCAGGCCCAGGATGCGGGCAACGTGCCGCAGAACGTGGCCCTGAACACCACCGTGCAGATCAGCCTCATCACCGGCTTCGGAACCCTTGGCGGCACGCTCACGGGCACCATCACGGCCGGCACCAACAGCGTCACCATCAGCGGGCTCACCTATGACCTCGCCGAGCTCGGTGTGGTGCTACAGGCTGCGGCCATCGCGGGCGATGTGCTCGCCAGCGGCCAATCGGCCCCCTTCGATGTGCTGGGCCAGGCCTCCACGCTGGGCTTCACCAACGTGCCCTTCTCCGGCCTGGTGAACACCAACCTCGCCACCTTCCAGGTGCAGGTGCTCCGTGATGACTTCACCGTGGCCACCGAGTTCACCGGTCCGGTCACCCTCAGCGTGAGCAGCGGTCCGGGCCTCATCACCGGCACCCTCACCCAGAACGCGTTCAACGGCGTGGTCACCTATACTGACATCCAGTTGAACACCCCCGGCAGCTACATCCTCGAGGCGGCCTCCGTGGGCCTCACCAGCGGATTCAGCACCACCATCGCCATTACCAACGTGGCGAGCATGACCGAGCTGATCTTCCCTCAGTTCGCCGTGAATGGATCCACCTCGGGTACGCGCCTGCCTTACCTGTGCCGCCTGCAATTGAATGACCTGGTGCCGAATGCCACCTACCGCTACTTCACCGGTGCCAGCGACAACCCGGCCCTGGGCACTGGCACGCCTGCTGGTAACTTCTACGTCATCAACAATACGGCGGATGCCGCCGGTCACATCGTGGGCCAGAGCTCGGCCAAGAGCATGGCGGGCACGCTGATGGGAGGGGATGAGTTCGTGACGCTCAACCGGTTCGGTGAGTTCACCACCGATGGCAGCGGCAACTACGCGGGCTGGTTCTCCTTCGTGCCCACGGGCAATACGGCGTTCGCCGAGGGCAACAACGTGTACTTCTACGTGAGCCTCAACAACGGCACGGGCGGCACCACGGTGGCCAGCTCGGTGCGCAGCACCAGCACCATCGCCATGATCGCAACCACGGGCAGCGCTCGCGCGGCCTATGGCAGCTCCAGTGCCCCGGCCGAGAACATGGTGTTCCTCTACGACAATACGGCCGGCACCGGCCGTCCCCTGTGGGGCACCTGGGCCGAGAACGACGGCATCGACCAGACCTACACCACGTGGTATGACGCCAACGTGGATGGCCAGAACGGCCGCTGGGCCGCCTACCTGCCCACCACGCTGCCCAATGGCGTGCGCCGCATCGAGCAGCGCAGCGTGGCCGATGGCACGCTGGTGAATTGCCCGGGCCTGAGCGTGGACGGCACCTGGACCGGCGCAGGCAGCACGGTGAACCCCGCGGCCGGTGTGACGCCGATCGCCTTCACCACCGGCGATGCCAACTTCAACGCACCCACCACCTGGTATGCCGATGCCGATGGCGATGGGCTGGGTGATCCGAACAACACGCAGGTCGCCTGCCAGCAGCCGGCGGGCTTTGTGGCCGTGGCCGGTGATGCCTGCCCGGCGGTGACCGGCACCGTGGGTTCGTCCTGCGACGATGGCAACCCCGCCACCATCAACGACGTGCTGCAGGGCGACTGCACCTGCCTGGGGCAGAACGTGGACTGCCTTGGTGTGCCCAACGGCACGGCGCTGCCTGGTACGCCCTGCGATGACCTCAATGCCAACACTGGCAACGACACCTGGGACAACAGCTGCAACTGCGTGGGCCAGCTGATCGATTGCCAGGGCGTGCCCGGTGGCACGGCGCTGCCCAATACGCCCTGCAACGACGGCAACCCTGCCACGGGGAACGACACGTGGAACAACAGCTGCCAGTGCGTGGGTCAGCCGCTCGACTGCCTCGGTGTTCCGGGCGGCACGGCGCTTCCGGGTTCGGCCTGCAACGATGGCAATGCGGCCACCTTCAACGATGTGTGGGACAACAGCTGCGTGTGCGCCGGTACGCCGGTGAGCTATGGCCTCGGCAACGTGGTGGTGCTCCAGGTGGGCACGGGCACGGGCAGCCTGGCCAATACGGGCAACCCGGTCGTGCTCCGCGAGTTCACCCCATCAGGTACGAACACCTTTGACCTGGCGATCCCCTCCTCCGGTCTGAGCCCCCTGGTGCTGAGCGGCACGGCCACTTCCGAAGGCCTCCTGTCGCGCTCCAGCAACCGGCGCGAGCTGGTGTTCGCCGGTTACGCCCAGGTGCTCCCTGCGGCCAGCAGCCTGCCCGCTACCACGTCCGCTACAGTGAACCGCGCCGTGGGCACGGTGAACGCCAGCGCGGTCTTCTCCCGTGAGGCGGTCTCCTCCACCTTCTTCAGTGCGGGCAACCCCCGCTCTGCCGGTGGTGATGGCACCAACTACTGGGGTGCGGGCTCCAACACCGGTGTGACCTACTACGGCCCCGGCACGGCGGCCATCGTGAGCACCACGCTCACCAACAACCGCAGCACCGAGGTCTACAACGGACAGCTCTACTTCAGCACCGGTTCGGGCGCCACGCGTGGCATCTGGGCGGTGGGCACCGGCCTGCCCACGGGCACCGGCACCACCAGCACCAACGTGATCAACACGGGCGGTACCTCCAGCCCGTATGAGTTCGTGTTCAACGCCACCGGCACCACGTGCTACATTGCCGACGACCGTACCGTGGCCACGGCCGGTGGCATCCAGCGCTGGGACTTGGTGGGCGGTTTATGGACCCTGAGCTACACCCTGGGCACCGGCGGCACGGCCGGTGCACGCGGTGTGGAGGTCGACTTTAGCGGTGTGACCCCGATCGTGTACGGCATCACTGCTGACGGAACGGGCCGCCTGATCCGAATCGATGACACGGGTGCCGGAAGCGCTGCGTTGACCTTGGCCACAGCGCCTGCGAACACCGCCTTCCGTGGTGTGGCCTTGGCCCCGCAGGATTGCGACCCGCCGGTGGTGAACGTGACCTCGAACAGCCCGAGCTGCTCCAATGGCAACCTCGCGCTCAATGCGGTCGCCTCCGGTGTGGGCACGCTGAGCTATGTCTGGACCGGTCCGGGTACCTTCTTGCCCAACAATACAGTGTCGAACCCACAGGTATCCGGTGCAGCCTCGGGCACCTACACGGTGACCGTTTCGAGCAGCTGCGGCAGCACCACGGTCGCACTGAATGCCGTGGTGATCCCGGCCACTACGAATACCACCAACATCAGCGCCTGCGGCAGCTACACCTGGCCGGTGAACGGTGTCACTTACACTGCGGGCGGCTCGTACTCTGCGGTGGTGGGTTGCACCACTGAAGTGTTGGAACTGGATCTCTCCATCCCCGGCACCGCCTGCAACGACGGCAACCCGAACACCGTGCTCGATGCCCTGGACGTTACCTGCACCTGCGTGGGTCAGACCTGCACCACCGACCTGGTGCTGGAGGTGAACACCGATGCGAATGGCACCCAGACCACGTGGGAGATCCGCACCACGGGCACCAACATCCTGGTGCAGAGCGGCGGCGGTACCTATCCGAACAACGCCACGTTGACGGACAACACCTGCCTGCCTGACGGTTGCTATTACCTGCGTGTGTTCGATGCGGGTGGCGATGGTATCGTGGGCGGCGGCTACACCCTCCGCACCTTGTTGGGCGCCGAGCGCATCATCGATAACCGCAATAACGGCAGCTTCACCACGGTGAGCGCCGTGGTCAACAACGGCGGATTCTGCCTGCCCTTGGGCACCGACCGGTTGATCTTCACCAGCTGCGACAAGCTGGACTGGGTGAACAACCAGTTCATTGTGGCGGCCGAGAACCCGCAGGTGACCCAGCAGTTCGGCGTGAGCAACACCACCAGCGGTTACCAGTTCTGGTGGTTCGATCCCAATGGCACCTACGGCTATAGCAAGTTCCGCAGCCACGCCACCAGCGATGGCTTCGGCACCGGTGCCACGCGTGCCTGCCACGCCCGCATCAACAACTGGAGCCCGAACCAGATCCCGGCGAACGTGCTGATGAACGTAAAGGTGCGTGGTCGTGTGAACGGTGTGAACAGCAATTGGGGTCCGGTATGCCGCTTCATGATCGATCCGGTGCGTGCCGCATGCCCCTTCACCAAGCTGATGGACATCCCCGGCAACGTACAGTTCAGCTGCGGGGTTACCCGTACCTGGGGTGGCAGCTCCGTGAGCAAAGTGGTGGCCAAGGCCGTGGACGGCGCCACGCAGTACCAGTTCCGCTGGAACAATTCCGAGCTGGCCGCTCCGGTGGTCCGCACCACCACGACACCTGTGCTCCAGCTGAACTGGACCCCTGCACTGCCCAATGGTACCTACCAAGTGCAGGTGCGTGCCTTCAAGAACGGTGTGTGGTGCGTGACCAGCCTGCCATGGGGCGATGAGTGCAACGTGACCATCACGGGCAGCCCGAATGCCATGGTGCTGGACGGAGGTAACGGACATGATGCAGATGCGATGCGGGTCACAGCGAGCGTAGCGAAGCTGTTCCCCAACCCGAACAACGGCCAGCAGCTCACGGTGAGCCTGAGCGCCGTAGAGGAAGGAGTGGAGACGATCAGCGTGGACATCTACGATCTGAGCGGTGCTCGCGTGAGCAGCCGTACCATCGCGGTGAACGATGGCATGGCGTATCAGGTGCTGGAACTGACGGAGATGGCCGATGGCCTGTACATGGTGAACATCACCGCCGGCAACCAGCGCTACACCGAGCGCCTGGTGATCGCCAAGTGACCAACTGATCGATAGGACCCAAGCACAGCGCCCCGGCCTCATGGCCGGGGCGCTGTCGTTCAGGGTGGTGGGCACGCGGTGGGCGAAGCCCTTACCTTGGGCGTGCCGCTGCCTTTTGCGGGCAACTGGTGCCGGAGGGACGGAGCTCGGCGTGCGAAGCAGGCTCCGCTCCCCCGGTCAGCGGATCAACGTGTGGGCCACGTCGCTCCAGGGGCCCATGCCCTTGGTGCCGATGGCCGCCACGCGGAACCAGTGCACACGGGCGCTGGCCAGGCCGCTAAGGCTGGTACGCGACCGCGTGGTGACACCGACCAGCTCCCAGGCCGAGGCATCATCCGGAGAGACCCGGTTCACCTGCACATGGTAGGTGAGGGCCTCCTTCACCGGCTGCCACGAGAGCTCGGCCCGGCCGGGATGCGCGCTCAGCGACGCCTCCAAACCCTTGGGCGGCGCGGGTTCCGCTGCCGGAGGGCCATTGCGCCGCACCTCGAAACCGCAGCTCAGGATGGCGAGCTCGTTGCCCTCGGCAATGCTGCTCACATACCCGGCCAGCTGGTCCAGGAGCTGTTTCAGTTCCTTGAAGCGATGCCGTCGGATGGCGGTCGCCGTCCGCCCACCGTCCATCGCTGCCGTGATCGCCGCTTCCAGCGCTTCGCGCGCGGTGGCGATGTCGGTCAGTGAGGGTGTCGGGTTCGGGAAGGCCGCATTGCCGTCCATCCGTTGTTCCACAAGTCGCGCTTTGTCCACCATCTCGGTGGGGGTCAGGCGCGAAGTACCCTTCTTGAGCGTTGCCATTTTTCGGGTGGTGTTGCTCGTTGTGTTCGATCACCAGCAGGTGCTTCCAGGTCCTGGTCGTGATCTTCCTGCTTGTGGCAGGAGGTGTTGTGGTTGAGTTGTTGTTCGGAAGCAAAAGGTTGGTTCATGGGGCCGCCCTGAGGCGGCAGGGGTGCCACTCTCTTCCCAGCGGCGGACCCTTGTTCCTGACCCCCCGCACCATCATACATGCCCGGTCCGGGCCAAGGGCATGGGCTGCGAGGACGATCGCTTCTGCCGCTGAAGCGATCGCTTTCGATCCGATGTCGATCGTTCTTGTCGCTGGAACGATCGCTTTCGATCCGATGTCGATCGCTTTTGTCGCTGAAGCGATCACTTTCGCCTCGATATCGATCGTTCTTGTCGCTGAAGCGATCGCTTTCGCTTCGATGTCGATCGCTTTTGCTCTGATGTCGATCGTTTTTGTTCCTGGAACGATCGCTTTCTCCACGATGTCGATCGCTCTTGTCGCTGAGGCGATCGTTCTTGCTCCGATGTCGATCGATCTGTTCGCCGGAACGATCGCTGCAAAAGCCACTGTGCTGAACGCAAGGGCCGGCAGAAGGCCCAAGAGGGCAAGGCCCTGCCTGTATCCCCATCGGATCAACGTGGCCACTGCGGACATGATCGTGGCCATGGACCCCTGTTCGGGCCGGGCGCCACCCGCGTTAAAACCCTTGCTGCGCTTGAACATGGCGCAAACATCCCAAGCGCCGAGAGCCCGTCATAGGAACCGATTACCGCGTTTTCGGCCTTTTTGTGGCACAAAAAGTGCCCGTATTAATCTGACGCACAGTGCATTACGAGGCTTTTTCGGGGCGTCCTATGGGGGGTATGGAAAAATTATACGTATAAACCTCATCGTCTTCCTACCAGGAACGTGCAGCGATGGGCCTCGTTGCGCTGCAGCTAATGGTGTTCTCGCGTTGCCTCGCACGACATGACCGGACACAGCGGGCAACGGTCTGATGCGGTGGCCCGGAACCGCATGAGGCAGTTCTTGTGCAAGTACCAAGGATATTTCATCGCGAAGGTGTATCGCGATGGAACGATGAAGTGGTGGAAGCCCCGGGAGGAGATGTAAGCGCCAAAGGCCGTGTGCCAGGTGTACAACATGCGCCATCGACCGGTTTCCACGGCCCGGCCTTGGAAGCCGTTCTTGAACGGGCCTTAGGCTACCGCCACCTTGGACCCGACACATCGCTGAGCAGACCATCGAGCATTGTCCACCACCGGGCCATGGTATCGGTGCTGTGCTGGCTGATGGAATAGGATGATTCAACGCGTGCCGCGTGCTTCCACGGTGGCCGAGAGGTTGCGCATCTCCATCCAAAGGATGGTCAGCGTTCGGAACATGCCCAGGGGATGTGCCAGCTGCTCGACCAGCCTACCCGGATCTGTGTGGAAGACTTCGGACTGCGACCGGTTCCTTCCGGGGCGGTTCGGTGATCCTGGGCCAGCAGCAAGGCGGGCACCATGTTGAGCGGGATAGCAAGCGGGGTGATGAGGTGATGGATGATGTTCAGGCTCATGGAACTGCGATGGGCTCAGCAGCATGAGGCGTTCGATGCGGGTGTATTTTGCCGATACGGTCTGGCTTTTGGTCACTGCTGACCAAGGAACTGGGCGATGCACCTACTCCCGCGGCGCTACGCGGATGGACCGCTGTTCTTACTTCAAGGCGGCCACCTGAACAACACCGGTAACACGGAGTTGTCCACGGGTTCAACAACGATCAGACTGGTTGGAGCAGAGTGAACCGGTTGGAGGAGGGAAGCAATTGCGGTCGGTGTATGAACAGGATGCGGCCTTTTACCATGGCGTGCATCCTTCATGATAATGAAGACACTATCATCGGAGCAAAGAGGGGTCCATTCCAGACGGACCGTGCTTTCGACAAGGGGAGGGATGGCGCACAGTTGTTTGTTGGTTTCGTTGGAAAGCTGTTGCCCCTGGCACGTTGCAGCAATAAGCAGAAGCGTGCAGGTGAGCGCGTTCCAGCGCAGCAGGACAATTGCCCGATAGGGGCTCTGGGCTTTCGTGCCAGCGCCATGTGTGCTTCGTGCATCGCTTCGGTTGACCAGGACCGTTACCAGTGAAGCTCCGTTCACGTTGATCTGCTTCGACACCTGAAAGCACCCGGTGGACGCTGGGATATGTTCTTTATCGTCTTTTCGTTGGACCAGCGGGCCGTGCCCGTGCTGATCTCCAACTGTCGGGAACGATCTGCATATCATGGTGCTTGCGGTGTGTTTGTCCGCCCTCTATTACGCCCCGTCCTATGCCCGGTTGCGAAGGGTCTGCGAAGAATGACCAAATGGAGTTGCTGCGTGATGAACACGTTGTGCTGATGGTGTTTTCGGCTGACGGATCGCGCTGGCCCGAACCCGTTCTGTTCTGTGTCATTTGGCCGGCCCTGTGGACAGTTTGATGGAGCTTGCAAAAGCCAGGCTCCATGCCACGCCTTGCAGGGATCTGTTATACATGTTGTGGAAGCCTGTGATGGTGACGCGGTGCAACGTGAGGCAAGGAACCCGGGGCATGGTGTACACCATGTTCATTGATCGAGGGAGCTGCCATGCGAACCGCGGTGATGTCCTTGATGCCATCGGCCCAGGTCGAGGAGAGCCGCGCGCACCAGTACCTGACTTGCTGGTCGACCATTGCTTCCTACGGAACAGGCTCCTGGCCACGGGCAGGCACGTTAGGCCATTGCCAGTTCGACCGTCGAGCCGTGTGGGGGCAGCAAAAGGAACCATTGGTCCTGCATGGTCATTTCCATGTCAGCTCATCAGTTCATGCCAACGGGTGTGAACGGGCCCCGTTCCAGGTCGTTCACGCATTTCTCAAGGACGCCAGTTCTCAGTATTCCACGGCCAGTATGTCCGAGTGCCCGTTCAGTTCATATGGTTCGAGCAGGCGAATGTCAATGGGCAGGCGATGGGTCTTGCCTGCGCCACGCAGTACACCGAAGAGGAAGGCCCGGCATCTTTTTATTGGTCTGGTATGATGCAGCATGAACCCATAGCTGGGATAAAGGCCGATATGCGGGGCAACAATGAGTCCTGATCGCAAAAGGTCCATATCGGACCGGACCTGCTCGAGAAGGCTCTTCCTCCGTTCGTTGAGCGTCCCTTTCACCGACCGTGAGGGCTTGCTGGTGGACCACCAGCGGATACCGAGATCGAGCATCACGGCTGTCTGTTCACGGCGCAACCGTTTTGTCGCGAGCTTGCACCAGCTGTGCAGCTGGCTGATCTCGTGCGTGATCTCGGGGTCATTGACCTGCTCGATCACGGCGTCCCGCTGAATGGAATCCCAAGCACCTGGCCCCAATTCAGCCTCGACCATGTTGCGTAAACTGCTTTCGATCAGCGTTCCGAAATGGTGCATATGCCCATCATTGAAAGGTCCATGTTCAAGGTTAGTTAATGTGGCGACCGAACTATGGATGGAATGACGAATGCGCGTGATGGCGTGATGAGTACAGCAGCCTTCGCAGTTTGAGCCATGTTGTGATGGCCGAAGATCCACGGGGCTGATCGATCAATGGATCAGTTGCACGCAACTGAGCTGCTCCATCTTGAGCGGTTCATGTTCATCGCTCTGTTCGCTCGCACCTTTGTACTGAACCTGGCGCGCATTACCATCTTGTGGGCAAAGGCCGACTTGTACCATGGCTGGTTTACCGGAACGGTGACGACCGTTTCGATCGGTGGCAAGCGCCCAAGGTGATGCCGGGCTGGTCTCGCGCGGTCCCGTATTTCCGGCATTCCTTTTCCAGTTCCAGTGCGGAGCGCCCACCCATGGAAGGGGCCGGGGCCATGTGAACCACGTTTGCACCATATCATGGCTCCGATGATCGCCGATCAGGTGTTTCACCGGCGATGGC